>OHAQ01002965.1_pt1 | contig 11942 bp, 9 predicted proteins | sample 1577111 | NCBI WGS metagenome assembly OHAQ01 (sample SAMEA3541549, study PRJEB24748) | human gut metagenome | biome: human gut; feature: human-associated habitat; material: faeces | place: China | collected 2012 | reverse complement strand
CAGCTTGTCAACCGTGACCAGCGCGTACGTCCGGGAATGTTTGCCCGCGCCACGTGAATTCCGAGATGGGACATACCTATCTCGTATACATCAGGAAAACACATGCAGAAACGCACATCAACCTTGTCCTTGTCCTTCATAACACTGTTGTATTCTCCACCTATATATCTGGCGGGCTTTTCAACCTTCATCAGTATTTCATCCGGTAAAGCTAATCTTCTCATAAAATAATATCCTTAAATAATTTTCTTGTGATCATATTATCTGATATCTCCAAATGGAAATATTCAATTACAGCAAAAGAGATGCGCACGGAATTTCCGTATTCAGTGCGCATCCTCTATATATCTATATCGTATCAGGAACTGTGATCCTATACCGCATTATCCAATATTAGTTTTTGAAACTATGGATAGGGGCTGGAATACGTCCACCTCTGTTGACAAACTTATCACATGCAAATCTGTTGACAGGCATGATAGGTGCGTATCCGAGAAGTCCGCCAAATTCAGCCTGATCTCCAACTGTCTTACCGATAACAGGGATAAGTCTTACAGCGGTTGTCTTCTGGTTGATCATACCAAGAGCCATCTCATCAGCGATAATTCCTGATATGGTTGCAGGTGATGTATCACCAGGAATTGCTATCATATCAAGACCTACTGAACATACACATGTCATGGCCTCAAGTTTCTCAAGAGTTAATGCTCCTGCGGAAACTGCATCGATCATTCTCTGGTCCTCAGATACAGGGATGAATGCACCGGAGAGTCCTCCGACGTATGATGAAGCCATAACTCCACCCTTCTTAACCTGATCGTTGAGGAGCGCAAGTGCTGCTGTTGTACCAGGAGCTCCGGCGTATTCAAGACCGATCTCCTCGAGAATCTCACCTACACTGTCTCCGACTGCAGGAGTAGGGGCAAGTGACAGGTCAACTATACCAAATGGTACGCCGAGCATCTTGGATGCCTCTTTTGCAACGAGCTGTCCAACTCTGGTTACCTTGAAAGCTGTCTTCTTGATGGTCTCGCAGAGTTCCTCAAAGTTTTCTCCTCTTACCTTCTCAAGGGCTTTCTTTACAACACCAGGGCCGCTGACTCCGACATTGATGACACAGTCTCCCTCGGTAACACCGTGGAATGCACCGGCCATAAATGGGTTGTCATCAGGTGCGTTACAGAATACTACAAGCTTTGCACAACCGATGGAATCTGCTTCCTTGGTGAGCTCGGCAGTGTCTTTGATCATCTCTCCGAGAATCTTGACTGCATCCATATCTATACCGGTTTTGGTTGAACCTACATTTATGGAGCTGCACACCTTTCCTGTGCTTGAGAGTGCTTCAGGAATTGAACGGATAAGAAGCTCATCAGCAGGAGTCATGCCCTTATTTACAAGCGCTGAATATCCTCCGATGAAGTTGACTCCTATGGTGTCTGCAGCCTTGTCAAGAGCCTTTGCGATCTTTACAAAATCTCCGGTGGTCTTACATACGGAACCACCAACCAGTGCTATAGGTGTTACAGAAACTCTCTTGTTGACGATTGGTATACCATATCTTCTTGATATCTCCTGACCTGTTGATACAAGATCCTTGGCATATGTTGTTATCTTGTTATATATCTTTGTACATGTATCATCCACATCTGTACCTACACAATCCAAAAGACTGATTCCCATTGTGATGGTACGAACATCCAGATTCATGTCTGAGATCATCTTATTGGTCTCGATTACTTCATTTATGCTAATCATGTATATCCTCTTTTCTGTCTGTCAGACTGTATATTATTAGATTCTGTGCATTGTCTCAAAGATCTTCTCGTGCTGTACCTTTATCTGTACTCCAATCTCTTCTCCGATCTGTCCGAGCTCTGATGCGATGAGCTCTGTTGATTTGGATGACTCCTGTGTATCAACCACCATCATCATGTTGAAGTACCCTGCAACTATAGTCTGTGATATGTCAAGTATATTGATCTGGTTGTTTGCCAGATATACACATACCTTAGCTGTGATTCCCACGCTGTCCTTACCTACTACAGTTATGATTCTCTTTTTCATTTCATTTATCCTCCTTGTTGATGATGGAGCCTGTACATACAGAACCCATCTTTATTCACTCCTAAAAATCAGCCTATGCCTCTATGGCAGCCATAGGCATGTCTCTTCTGGCTACTGCCAGCCCAAATTCCCTTACATCGTTGGCGTATGAATTGTTTTCAAGCTCCAGCTTGACTGTCTCGTATGCCAACTCTTCAAAATTGTTCTCCTTGCTCAGATGTCCCAGAAGGATACCCTTCACATGGTCATTCAGAAGTCTGTATATGAGCTGCCCTGACAATTCGTTGGACAGATGACCATAGTTGCCAAGGATTCGTCTCTTGAGATAATAAGGATATGGTCCTGCCTCAAGCATTCTGACATCATGATTGGCCTCAACTACCATTATATCTGAGTTGTCAAGCTTATCTACAATATAATCATTATAATTGCCCATATCAGTCGCTATGGACACTTTTTTGCCATCTCCATATAGGCTGTAGCATACCGGATCCGCTGCGTCATGCCAGATGGATGACGGATCAACGGTTATATCCTTTATTAGTATCTTTTCATCAGGACGAATCTCATGAAACAGTCCCTCATCGATACTGCCAAGGGAGGTCATCTTCTTCATCTCAGCTATGGTTCCTGCAGTGGCATATATAGGAACACCGTGCTTTCTTGCCAGAACACCTATGCCCTTCACATGATCTATATGCTCATGCGTTACAAGAACACCATCGAGTTCAGACGGCTTTATTCCCTCATCCTTAAGAGCGTTTTCAACCCTCTTGCAGCTTATGCCTACATCCACAAGAAGATGGGTATCGCTATTGCCGACGTAATAGCAGTTACCGCTGCTACCGCTTGCTATACTTAGTAATTTCATAATCTACTCTTCTGTTGTAATTTATTTGTACCATGTGACTGTGCGGTCCATGGTCTGAGATCCATATGACTGTAATATCTTCTGTCAAAGCCCTCAAGCTCACCGAGATTCACAGCAGTCAGGGTCTCTTTAAACGCATATATTCTATCAATAAAACTCTTATCAATCAAGCACTTATGTGCTCCGTGCAGGGATGTATTTCCTGCAAATTCTGATTTTCCCTGAAAACTGTCCGGAAAAAGTCCAAGGCTTACCGCACTTGATATATTAAGACTGCACCCGAAGCCTCCTGCCAGATATACACGTGATACGTCCTCTGCCGTTATCCCCGCCATATCCATGAGGGATTCTATCCCTGCACATATGGCTGCCTTTGCAAGGAGAAAGCTTCTGATCATATCCATGTCAATTGTCACTCCACCCGCAAGTCTGTAGCCTCCGTCTATATACTGATCAACCAGGACTCCATCGTCATTCACTATGTGTAGCAAATTAAGTCTGTTCAGCAGATCAAAGGCTGTGGTTGGAGCTGCAACACCTCTCCTCAGCATTCCCTCAAATGCCGGACCACATGCACATGAGGTGGCATAACCGATGCCATGCTTTGCAAGTATGAGTTCTCCGTTTGTTCCGAGATCTGCAAACAACTGATATTTGTCAGACCTGTCAATGTTACAGACGACTGCACCGCACAATGCGTCAGCTCCAACAAATGCGCTGAGGTTAGGAAGACATGTGACTTCTGCACTGCAAAATCTTTCATCATCAAAGAAATCCTTCCCTGATACTGTTATACTGTCAGGATTCCTGATCTCAAATGGTGCATGCCCGAGATTGTCCAGAAGCAGCCGCTCAAGTATTGCATTCATGGTGGTGTTTCCGGAAATAATTATCCTTGATATATCTGCAGGGGCATACCCCATTCCGGCCAACTCTGAGGAAATCCTTGTGACTACTGAGCTTCTGAGCTTTGCCAGTCCATCTTCTGTGGAGCCTGTTCGGATCCTCGATATGACATCGCTGCCATATTCAATCTGTGGATTCATAAATCCACATCTGCCCGTGACACTTCCATCAGACATATCTATCTGTTCTATGGCGATGGTGGTGGTGCCTAAATCTATAGCTATGCCTATACCACGACCATCGCCATTATATACGTTGTTGGATTCATCAGCACCCTTGTACGAAGCAAGGACTGACATGTTATCCTCACCTATGGTTATCTGTATGTTATCAGTGATAGTGTAGGTACAGCTTTTTACCGTGCCCGCACCTTTTACATCCACCAGACATCTCTGACACCTTCCAAGACCTCCGCAGTTTCCACTGAACACATATCCGGCGCTGCACAGCACCTTGAACAGATTGTCACCGCGTCTGCAGGCGATTATTTTGTTGTCATTTACGGTTAAAGTGAGTTCATCGTTAATCATCGATATCAACTACAATTAATTGTATATTCCCTTTGTCATGACTTCCTTTGGCTTGTAGCCCTTATCAGCAAGTGTGTTGATGATGAGCTGCTTGTGCTCAGGGCCAAATGCCTCCATAGTGATAACAAGCTCAACTGCTGAATTCCTGTTGATGGATACGAACTGGTTGTGCTCAAGCTTGATAACATTTCCCTGGAGATCAGCGATAACCTTTGAAATGTTCATGAGTGCACCCGGCTTGTCAGGAAGAAGTGTTGAAACTGTGAAGATCCTGCTTCTTGCGATAAGTCCGTGCTGTACAAGTGAGGCAAATGTTATCATATCCATATTGCCGCCCGACAGTATGCTTACGACCTTGGCACCCTTTACATCGAGATGCTTAAGTGCTGCCACTGTGAGAAGGCCTGAATTCTCAACAAGAAGCTTGTGGTTCTCAAGCATATCGAGGAATGAAACGATGAGTTCGTTATCCTCTACAGTTATAATATCATCTATGTTCTTCTGTATATATGGGAAAATCTTGCTTCCCGGTGTCTTTACTGCAGTTCCATCTGCAATGGTGTCGACATATGGAAGTGTTGTAACCTTCTTGTTCTTCAGTGATGCCTGCATACAGTTTGCTCCGGCAGGCTCAACACCTATGACCTTGATGTTCGGATTCATCATCTTGGCAAGTGTGGACACACCTGTTGCCAGACCGCCACCTCCGATAGGAACAAGGATATAGTCAACGAAAGGAAGCTCCTTTATGATCTCCATCGCAACCGAGCCCTGTCCTGTGGCAACATCGAGATCATCGAACGGATGAATGAATGTATAACCCTTGTCCTCTGCAAGCTCAAGAGCGTATGCACATGATTCATCATATACGTCTCCATACAGTATAACCTCTGCGCCGTATGCCTTAGTTCTGTTAACCTTGATGAGAGGTGTAGATGAAGGCATAACGATGGTCGCCTTTACTCCATATGCTTTTGCAGCATATGCCACACCCTGGGCATGATTTCCAGCAGAAGCTGTTATCAGTCCCTTCTGTCTCTCTTCATCTGAAAGCGTGCTTATCTTGTAATATGCACCCCTGATCTTGTATGCACCGGTCTTCTGAAGGTTCTCAGGTTTGAAGTATACCTTGTTGCCTGTTATCCCACTGAAATAGTCACTGTATATGAGCTTTGTAGGGAGAACCACCTTCTGTACAATGTCGTAGGCCTCCTCAAATTTCGCAAGTGTCAGTTTGTCTGTTGTGTTCTGTTCTGCCATTTGTTAATGTCTCCTTATGTAAAAATCCTTTTGAAAATCATATATGGTTGTGCACAGATATAAGTACATTGGCATACGTACATATGATCATTATATATGCCGTAGTATTACATGTCATCGCCGATGAGCATATCAATCTCGGATCTGTCCTCGTCAAAATCTGCGAACAATGCGTTGACATATTCCTGAGGGTCAAATCTCTGGAGATCACCGATCTTCTCACCAACTCCGATAAACTTGACCGGTACGTCAAGCTCTGCCTGGATCGCTATCGCAATACCACCCTTGGCGGTTCCGTCAAGCTTGGTGATAACTATACCGTCAAGCTCAGTTACATTGCTGAACTGTCTTGCCTGTTCAAGGGCATTCTGACCTGTTGTTCCGTCCAGAACTATGAGCGCCTCAACATTTGCCTCCGGATAATCCCTTGTGATGATCCTTCTCATCTTTGCAAGCTCGTCCATGAGATTCTTCTTGTTGTGAAGTCTTCCCGCTGTATCAACGAGAAGGATATCCGTATCTCTTGCCTTGGCGGCAGCCACTGCGTCGTATACAACTGCAGCGGGATCAGCGCCCTCATTGTGTGAAATTATATCAACCTGTGCCCTGTCAGCCCAGGTCTTTAACTGATCTATGGCGGCAGCTCTGAATGTATCGGCAGCAGCCATGAGAACCTTCTTGCCTCTCTGGCGGTACTGGGCAGCAAGCTTTCCGATGGTCGTTGTCTTGCCGACACCATTTACCCCGATGACCAGCACAACGGACTTCTTATTCTCGAAGTCGTACGCTGAATCGTCCACAGACATCTGGTTCTTGATTATATTGATCACAAGTTCCTTGCAGGCAGCAGGTTCTTTGATGTGTGAATCCTCAACCTTCTGCTTAAGTCCCTCTATAACCTTCTCAGTCGTCTCATATCCCATATCAGCCATGATAAATGTCTCTTCAAGATTCTCATAGAAATCATCATCTATATGGGATGCACCGAATACATCTGTAAAGCTTTCTACTATATTATCTCTTGTCTTTGCAAGACCTGCCTTAAGTCTCGCAAAAAATCCTTTTTTCTCTTTTTCCTCTGCCATGACATACCTCCTGTTTAATATCTTCTATTGTTATTTATCCAGATCGTTCTCAATAAGGTTGACTGATACGAGGGTAGATACACCCTTCTCCTGCATGGTTATACCGTATAGGATATCAGCAGCCTCCATGGTTCCTTTTCTGTGTGATATAACTATGAACTGCGTATCCTTTGTAAGCCTGTTGAGATACTGTGCAAATCTTCTTACGTTCGAGTCGTCAAGAGCCGCCTCTATCTCGTCCAGCAGACAGAAAGGTGATGGCTTCAGACTCTGAATTGCAAATAACAGTGCTATGGCGGTGAGGGACTTCTCTCCACCTGACAACTGCATCATATTCTGGAGCTTCTTTCCAGGTGGCTGTGCTATGATCCTGATACCTGTTTCAAGAAGATCCTCGGTATCAACCAGCTCAAGTGCACCACGTCCACCACCGAACAGCTCCTTGAATACCTTGTCGAACATGACCTGTATCTCCTTGAACTTCTCGGCAAACTGCTCCTGCATTGATTTTTCAAGCTCCGCAATGATATTTACAAGGTTGGTCTCCGCACTGACTATATCGTCATGCTGTCCTTTGAGAAATTCGTATCTCTCAGAGACTTCCTTGTAGTCATCTATGGCATTGACGTTGACATCTCCAAGGGATTTGATCTTGGCCTTTACTGCAACGATCTCCTTCTTTAGTGCCGGCAGTTCAGGAAGATTATCGTCCTTGAGTTCCTGGGCACTGCTGTATGTAAGCTCATACTCCTCCCACATATAGTTGCTGAGTTCGTCTGCTTTCTCAGTGTTCTTCTCGATTATCGATGTGAGCTTGTATGAGTCCTTCTCGAGTCCTGCAATCTTTTCGGAAAGTTCTTCTCGTCTGGCAAAGAATTCCTTGTGGCTCTGCTGTAATTCCTCTCTCTTGACTGAGAATTCGTTTACCTTGTCCTCGTTGTCAGCGATACTTCCGGTTCTGCTTGCGATATCTGTCTTTATAGCAGTTATCCTGTCTTCCAGCTCTGTGATCTCACTGAATGATGACTCCACGCGGCTTGTAAAGCCCTCAAGTTCTTCCTTGTATTTTTCGATATCCATATTTATTCTTCGGATATTTTCTACAATGAAGTCCTCTTTCTGCTTGACGGAATTAAACTTAATCATAAGCTCAGATACCCTTGCGTTTGCAGCGGTGAGCTTATCCTTGTTCTCCTGTCCCTGTCCCTCAAGTTCTTCCACTCTTGCCTCAGCTTCAAGCCTCATGGCTTCATGCTTTTTGTTGTTGTCGGCAAGAGAATTCTTATTGTTGTTTATCTCCGTTATCTGATTATTGAGCTCTGCTACCTCTTTCTCAATCGAGGCAAATACTCTTTCAGATTCGGCAAGCTTTTCTTTGACCTGTTCAATACTCATGGTCAGAGTATTCTTTTTCAGATATGCCTGCTGCAGTTCGGAGTTGTATTTGTCTATATCCTGTCTGAGCTGATCTCTTGAAGTCTTAAGTTGTGCGTCGAGAGCCGCAGCCTTTGACGCTGTTGATTTCAGGTTATCGATCTGCTCCTTGAGTTCATCCAGCTCCCTCTTCCTTCCGAGAAGGTTACTGGAATTCCTGAATGCACCTCCGGTCATTGATCCGCCCGGATTTATCAGTTCTCCCTCTATGGTGACAAGTCTGAGCGACTGATTGTTCTTACGCGCTACCGCCAGGGCATTATCGATATTGTCGACAACTATGATCCTGCCTAAAAGGTTCTTTACCAGCGTGTTGAATTTGGAATCGACCTCAACAAGATCTGATGCAACTCCTATGACTCCTTTTTCCCTGAGCACATCATTTCTGACGGAACCGCGGTCTGTTATGGTGTTAAGCGGAAGAAATGTTGCACGTCCGAGTCTGTTGGTCTTCAGATATGAGATCATTCTCTTGGCAGTGGCATCGTCCTCAGTGACAATGTTCTGTATACTTCCGCCAAGGGCAGTCTCCACAGCGACCTCGTACTTCTGATTTACCGTGATTATGTCCGCAACAACGCCTATTATACCCGGATTCCACTGCTTCTGTTCCATGACTCGTCTGATACTGTTGCCGTATCCGTCGTATCTCTCAGTTATATTTCTGAGAGCCTCCATCTTGGACTCTGTTGCCGAAAGCTTCTCGTTGGTGTTGTGGATCAGCTCACGGTTAGTTTTGTTTCTATTCTGATTCTGGGCAAGCTGATCGGTTGCACTGTCCAATCCCGCGAGAATGACCTTTGCTCCCGCCTCAAGTTCGGCAAGCTGTGATGACAGTGACTCATAGTCCTTCTTGTCCTCGGCATCGTCGCTCTTAAACTGCAGAAGTCTCTGGTTGAGCTGTGTCTTTCTAAAGTTGATATTCTCCAGCATGGCGTCATATCTTCCGACCTTTGCCTGGAGATTACCGCTCTCATGCATATATTCTATGATGTCAGCCTTGCAGCTCTCAATCTCCTGCTGGCAGGCCTCTATGTAGGAGGTCATGTCGGAGCTTTCCTTCTGGGCTGTTTTAAGTGCCTGTTCAACTTCTGAGATAGAGTCATCCAGTTCATCTTTCTGGGATGTGTAATCTGTGAGTTCTTTCTCGCCGGACTCGATCTGACTGTTGATTCGGTCTATCTGATCATGTATGTTCTGATCGTTCATTTTGAGTGTGATTATCTGCTGGTTGATAACATTTATCTCACCTTCAGCACGCTCTTTTGCAAGCCTGTTCTCATGAATCTCGTTTTTAGATGACTCAATTATGGAATTGAGCTGCTCTATAGCAGTCTCTATCTGGTCGTATTCTTCCTTTGTCTGTTCATACGCCTGCTTGCTCTCATCTATATCATCGTTTACGATAGTGAGCCTGTTCTGATCTTCCTCGAGAGCTGTTTTAAGTTTCTCTGTCTCGAGAAGGAATGCATTCACATCGAGTTTTTTTAATTCATTTTTAAATGCCAGGTATTTCCTTGCGGTCTCAGACTGCTCCTTGAGTGGTCCGACCTGTTTTTCAAGCTCCTTGAGAATGTCGTTGACACGGCTGAGATTGTCCCTCTCTGCTTCAAGTGATTTCTCCGCAGCAGCCTTGTTCTTCTTGAACTTTACGATTCCGGCAGCCTCGTCAAAAAGCTCTCGTCTCTCCTCAGGTTTACCATTGAGGATCTTCTCGATCTGGCCCTGTCCGATGATTGAATAACCCTCCTTACCGATACCAGTGTCAAAGAAGAGAGAATATACATCCTTCAGTCTGCTGACAGTACCGTTAATCAGATATTCAGACTCTCCTGATCTGTATACCCGTCTTGCAACTGTGACTTCATTATAATCTATAGGAAGGCTGTGATCGCTGTTGTCAAGAGTTATGGCAACATATGCGGAGCCCTGCGGCTTTCTGAGCTGTGTTCCCGAGAAAATGACATCCTCCATCTTGGAACCACGGAGACTCTTGGCACTCTGTTCACCCAGAACCCATCTCACTGCATCCGCTACATTGCTCTTACCCGAACCATTAGGTCCAACGATACAGGTTATTCCGTGATTGAATTTGAATACTATCTTGTTTGCAAATGACTTGAAGCCATTTACCTCTATACTCTTTAAATACATAAATTAATCCTGCTTTTTTCTTAATTGTAACAATGTTTTGTATGCAGCCATCTGTTCGGAGTTTTTTCTGTTTGAACCCTCACCTCTGGCTGTAGCCTGGCCATCTATCATGGCATCCGATACAAATATCTTGTTATGTTCAGGCCCCTTCTCCTCTATGAGCTCATACTTTAATTCTTTTCCATTCTTCTGGCAGAATTCCTGAAGGGTTGACTTTGCATCGTAGAACAATGATTTTGTCTCAACGTCATCCAGCAGGAACTGATGGACAAACTTCTTGGCGACATCCATTCCGCCATCAAGATACATCGCACCGAGAACGGATTCAAAGAGATCACACAGAATGGATTTCCTTGTCCTTCCGCCTGTCTGGGCTTCACCCTTGCTAAGAAGGACAAATTTGCCATATCCAAGACTCTCGGATATCTGTGAAAGAGTAAATTCGCATACGAGACTTGCCCTCAGCTTTGTGAGTTTTCCCTCCTCATATTCTCTCTTCTTGCGGAAGAGATAGTCACTCACAATATACTCAAGGATGGCATCCCCGAGAAACTCAAGTCTCTCATATGACTCAGTTTTATTGACCTTAAGCTCATTTGCAAATGACGTGTGTGTCAGAGCCGTTATCAGAAGTCTTATATCCTTGAATTCGTATCCTATTCTTTTTTCAAGCTCACCATAATCCTTCTTCATTATGCCTGCTCCTCACTCAGCTTTTCAGCAATCTTGGCGTTTACTCCGGTCTCACTGAAGTTGATGCACTGGAATATTGCACTCTTAACTTCTTCGTTGTGTGAGTTGCCGTGGATCTTTACTACGAGTCCCTTAAGTCCAAGAAGAGGTGCTCCACCCTTTGTCTTGGCGTTGAATCTCTCCTTGAGCTCTCCGAGGGAATCCTTTATAAGTGCACCGCCGATCTTTGACTTGAATGAAGACATGACCGCTTTCTTGATCTCTCCAAGCAGCATTTTTGCAAGTCCCTCGTACAGCTTGAGGATAACATTTCCCACAAATGCTTCACATACGATGACATCTGCAGCACCATTTGGAATCTCACGAGCTTCTATACTTCCAACAAAATTGATGTCCTTACATTCCTTGAGCAGTGGGTATGTCTCCTTTACGAGAGCGTTGCCCTTCTCCTCCTCGTCACCAATATTGACGATGGCTACTCTTGGCTTCTCGATCTTCTCGATGTTCTCCATATATATGGAACCCATCTTTGCAGCGGCAACAAGTTCGGGAAAGCAATTCCCGGTCAGGCTCATGTGCAAACCATCAACCGCCCCCGTGGGCATGGCGAGATCACAGATGCCGAGATCAATCCGCTGAGGAATAAACGAGATGTGTGGACGATCAATACCGTTCCGTTCAAGGGTGGTCATTATGCCGCTTACCCTCCGAAGCTGGTTGAAACCTGTCTGCTTGCCGGATGTCCCGAAGACGGCATTGTCCTTGATCCGTTCTTAGGCAGCGGGACAACGGCGATGGTCGCAAAGAACATGGGGCGGCACTATGTCGGGATTGAGCTGAATCCTGAGTTTACTGAGCTTGCCTATCAGCGGATCGGAGGTGAGATTTGATGCCGAAGGAACCGGAGCTAAAAGCCCGTGACAAGGTGGTTATGAAGATGAC
>OHAQ01002948.1_pt1 | contig 11969 bp, 10 predicted proteins | sample 1577111 | NCBI WGS metagenome assembly OHAQ01 (sample SAMEA3541549, study PRJEB24748) | human gut metagenome | biome: human gut; feature: human-associated habitat; material: faeces | place: China | collected 2012 | reverse complement strand
GAGGCGCACGACCGGCTGATCTGCCTCTCGACCGGCAAGGACCTCGACGATCCCAAGCGAATGCTCTACTCCAAGCAGGAGTGGCTCAAAACCCGCGAGGAGATGGCGGCGATCTTCGGCGACGTACCCGAAGCGATGGCTACGACGGTCGAAATCTGCGAACAGGTCGAGACCTATTCCATCGACCACTCCCCCATCATGCCTACCTTCGAAATTCCGGCCGAGTTCGGAACCGAGGAGGGCTACCGGCAGCGTTTTTCGGAGAAAGACCTTTTCGACGAGTTCACGCAGGACGAGAACGGCAACGTCGTGCTCAGCGAGGAGGAGGCCCGCAAGAAGATCGAAAAACTGGGCGGATACGACAAGCTCTACCGCATCAAGTTGGAGGCCGATTACCTGCGCAAGCTGACGATGGACGGTGCGCGCAAGCGTTACGGCGAGCAGCTTACCGACGAACAACAGGAGCGGCTCAATTTCGAGCTGCACATCATGAAGACGATGGGTTTTCCGGGTTACTTCCTCATCGTGCAGGACTTCATCCGCGCCGCACGCGAGGAGCTGGACGTGTCGGTCGGCCCTGGCCGCGGTTCGGCGGCCGGTTCGGCGGTGGCCTACTGCCTGGGGATCACGCAGATCGACCCGATCGCCTACGATCTGCTGTTCGAGCGTTTCCTGAATCCCGACCGTATCTCGCTGCCCGATATCGACGTCGATTTCGACGACGACGGCCGCGGTCGCGTGCTCAACTGGGTGACGCAGAAGTACGGCAAGGAGAAGGTCGCCCACATCATCACCTACGGTACGATGGCCACCAAGATGGCGATCAAGGACGTGGCGCGCGTGCAGAAGTTGTTGCTCGCGGAGTCCGATCGCCTCTGCAAACTGGTGCCCGACAAGATTCCCGACAAGAAGCTCAACCTGCCGAATGCAATCGAGTATGTCCCCGAATTGAAGGCTGCGGCGGAGTCGGACAACCCCGTTCTGCGCGACACGATGCGCTATGCCCAGATGCTCGAAGGCAACGTGCGCGGTACGGGTGTTCACGCCTGCGGTACGATCATCTGCCGCGACGACATCACCGACTGGGTACCCGTTTCGACGGCCGACGACAAGGAGACGGGGCAAAAGATGCTCGTCACGCAGTACGAAGGTTCGGTGATCGAGGATACGGGACTTATCAAGATGGACTTCCTGGGGTTGAAGACTCTGTCGATCATCAAGGATGCCGTGGAGAACATCCGCCTCACGACGGGCAGGAAGATCGATATCGACGACTTCTCGATCATCGACGATCCGGCTACCTACAAGCTCTTCTGCGAGGGCCGTACCGTCGGGACGTTCCAGTTCGAGTCCCCCGGAATGCAGAAATACCTGCGCGAGTTGCAGCCGTCGACCTTCGAGGATCTGATCGCCATGAACGCGCTCTATCGGCCCGGCCCGATGGATTATATCCCGGATTTCATCGCCCGCAAGCACGGCCGCAGTCCGATCGTCTACGATATTCCCGTCATGGAGAAGTATCTGAAAGACACCTACGGCGTGACGGTCTACCAGGAGCAGGTCATGTTGTTGTCGCGTCTGCTGGCCAACTTCACGCGCGGCGAGTCCGACACGTTGCGCAAGGCGATGGGCAAGAAGCTCAAAGACAAGCTGGACGCCTTGAAGCCCAAGTTCATCAAGGGAGGACAGGCCAACGGCCACGACCCGAAAGTGCTCGAAAAGATCTGGGGCGACTGGGAGAAGTTCGCCTCTTATGCCTTCAACAAATCGCATGCTACCTGCTATTCGTGGGTGGCTTTTCAGACGGCCTACCTCAAAGCCAACTACCCCTCGGAGTACATGGCGGCGGTGCTGAGTCGAAACCTGGCGAACGTCGAGCAGCTGACGATCTACATGAACGAGTGCAAGCGTATGGGCATCAATGTGCTCGGCCCCGACATCAACGAGTCGATGCTGCAATTCTCGGCCAACAGGCAGGGCGACGTGCGCTTCGGGCTGGCGGCGATCAAGGGTGTCGGCGAAGCGGCCGTGGAGAGCATCATCGCCGAACGGACGAAGAACGGGCGCTTCAAGGACATTTACGACTTCATCGAACGGGTCGACTATTCGCTCGTGAACCGCAAGTGCCTGGAAAATATCGCCTATGCCGGAGGATTCGATTCGATTTCGGAGTTCAGCCGCTGCAAGTTTTTCGCCGTCGATCAGCGCGACAACAACGGCGTGACCTACATCGAGCAGCTGATGCGTTACGGACAGCGTTATCAGAGCGAGAAGAACAACGCCCAGCAGAGTCTCTTCGGCGGCGATACCGGAACGACCGACATCACGCCGCCGGTGATTCCCGCCTGCGCCGAGTGGTCGCAGCTCGAAAAGCTCAACAAGGAACGCGAGGTGATCGGACTCTATCTCTCGGCCCATCCGCTCGACGACTACAAGGTGATCATCCGCAACATGTGCAAGACGCAGGTGGGCGATCTGGATCACCTCGACGAGTTGAAGGGCAAGGAGATCGCCGTGGCGGGCATGGTCGTCGCGGTGCAGAACCTGACGACCAAGACCGGAAAGCCGTGGGGAAAGTTCAAGCTGGAGGATTACAACGGCACGCACGAGTTCGCGCTTTTCGGCAAGGATTACGAGAATTTCCGCAAATACCTTTTCAGCGACTATTTCCTCTTTATCCGGGGACGGGTACAGCCGCGCCCCTACAACGACCAGGAGCTGGAATTCCGCATCACGTCGATGATGCAGCTGTCGGAGTTGCAGGAGGCCGTCAAGGAGGTGCACGTGCAGCTGGCCGTCGAGGAGATCACGCGCGACCTGATCGCACGGATGGGCCGTTCGGTCAAGGAGGCGAAGGGCAATACCCTGCTGCGGCTGAACGTCTACGACCGGCAGGCACAGGTGTCGCTCAATCTCTTTTCGAAGAGTTACAAGGTGAGCCTTACGCAGGAATTGGTGTCGTTCTTCGAAGACAATGACATAAAGTATACTGTTATATAATCAAAACAACAAATTAAAAATCAGGTGAATTATGGCAATTGAACTGACAACTGAAAATTACGGCGAGATCGCCGCCTCGAAACTCCCTGTTTTGATCGATTTCGGTGCCGAATGGTGCGGTCCCTGCCGCATGGTGGCGCCGATTGTCGAAGAGTTGGCCGGAGAGTACGAAGGCCGCGTGTTGATCTGCACATGCGATGCGGAGAAGAGCGACGACATCGTGGCGACCTATAAGGTGCGCAACATCCCGACGCTCGTCTTTCTGAAGGAGGGACAGGAGGTCGCCAGAATCGTGGGTGCGACGACCAAGGCGGAGATCGTCGACAAATTGTCGAAACTGCTCTGAGCGATGATCCGTTCGTGCGAATGGCACGGGACGCAGGCCGTGGAGTTCACCAAGCGGGACTACACGGCCTTGCTCGTTCCGTCGGTGGGGGCGAATCTGGTGCGGCTGGCCCATACGCGATTGGGTGTGGAGGTGTTGCGCACGCCGTCGGAACGGGAGCATGACGAGTTCCTTCGGCATCCCCATGTCTACGGCGTGCCGATCCTCTTTCCGCCCAACCGGATCGCCGACGGACGGTTTCGGTTCGACGGCCGCGAATACCGCTTCCCGATTACCCGTCCCGAGGAGAACAACTACCATCACGGCATCCTCACGATTGATAAAACGCAAAAGCCAGCCGTTCGCGGTGTCGAAGGCCGTCGAGACGCCCGACGAGGTGCTGATCGAAACACGCTGTTATTCGAATGCGGCCTCGGATGCGATCTATCGGGATTTCCCGCACGCCTTCAAGTGCAAGATCACCTACCGGCTTTCGGCCGAAGGGTTGGAGCAGGAGGTGATGTTCGGCAATAAGAGCGACCTTCCCATGCCTGTCGGCGTGGGATTCCACACGCCGCTCAACGTTCCCTTCGCCGGCGGCGATGCGGCGGACTACCGGCTCCGTATGGCCGTGGGCGAATGTTTCGAGTTGAACGGACGCAATCTCCCGACCGGACGGTTGCTGCCGCTCGACGAACGGTTTGCACGGCTGCGTGCTCCCGAATGGTTGCAGGCGACCGGCTGCGAGGCGATCGAAGCTGGTTTTTCGGTGCGCGAGATCGAGGTCGACGGCCGGCCTTTCCGCGGTGCCGTGGTAGAGAATCGCCGTACGGGAGTGCGGGTTTTCTACGAGGTCGACTCCCAGACGCTCTATTGGACGCTCTGGAACAACGGCGGGCAGGTGCCCTACTGCTGTCCCGAGCCGCAGTCGTGGGCCACCGATGCGCCGAATCTGCCCGACCGCGAACGGTGGGGATTCCGCTCGATCCCGCCGGGCGGCAAGTGGTCGATCCGTTACCGGTTGTATGTGAAATAATTCGGAACACGGTGCGGCACGAAAACCGTACCCGTTCCCTTAGCGGATTTGGACATGGTGTATCGTTTGGAGACGGAGCGGTTGCGACTGAGGGAGTGGCTTCCGGAGGACAGGGAGCCGCTGGCCGCGATGAATGCCGACCGGAGGGTAATGGAGTTTTTCCCGCACCCGCTGTCGCGGGCGGAGTCGGACGCTTTTTTCGATCGGATCGTCGCCGAATGGGCGGAGTCCGGTCGGGGACTGTATGCCGTCGAACGACGCGGGGACGGACGGCTGATCGGGTTGACGGGGCTGCACCGTGCGGCCTTCGAGGCGTCGTTTACACCCTGTATCGAGATCGGATGGCGGTTCGTCGCCGAGGTCTGGGGGCAGGGCTATGCCACCGAAGCGGCGCGGGCTGTGCTGCACGATGCCTTCGGCCGGTTGGGACTGCCGCGGGTGTACTCCTTTACGGCGGCGGTGAACCTTCGTTCGGAGCGGGTGATGCGGCGGCTGGCTGGGGATGCGCAACCTCGGCGGATTCGATCATCCGGCCTTGCCCGTCGGGCATCTCCTGCGGCGGCATGTGCTCTATGCGGCTGCACGGGATACTTTCGAGGGACGATTTTCCGTTAGACCTTAAAACTGCAACGATCATGGAATATATAACGCCGTTTCTTTACCTGCTCAATACGATGGCTCCCTACCTGCTGCTGGGATTCCTGCTGGCGGGAGTCATCCACGCCTACGTCCCGCGCAGGCTCTATGCGCGCTACCTTTCGCAGCCCGATTTCCGCTCGGTGGCGCTGGCCGCCCTCTTCGGCGTGCCGCTGCCCCTGTGTTCGTGCGGCGTGATTCCCACGGCGATGTCGCTGCGGCGCGAGGGGGCGTCGAAGGGTGCCGTGACGTCGTTTCTGATCGCCACGCCGCAGACCGGCGTCGATTCGATCGTGGCGACCTACTCGGTGCTGGGCCTTCCCTTCGCCGTGATCCGGCCCGTCGTGGCGCTCGTGACGGCGCTGGCGGGAGGATGGACGGTCAATCGGCTGACCCGCAGCGAGACCGACGGTATCCTTCCGGCGGCGGAAGGCGGCGAGGTTCGTCGCAGCGGCAGCCGGTTCGTGGAGGCGTTGCGCTACGGATTCGTGGATATGATCCAGGACATCGGCCGCTGGCTGGTGCTGGGATTGCTCGTCGCAGGGCTGATTACGATTCTGGTGCCCGACAACTTTTTCGCCTCGTTCGCCGACAAGCCGCTGCTGAATATGGCCGTCGTGCTGCTCTTCTCGATTCCGATGTATCTCTGTGCCACGGGATCGATTCCGATTGCGGCGGCGCTGATGCTCAAAGGGTTGTCGCCCGGTGCGGCGCTAGTGCTGCTCATGGCGGGACCGGCGACCAACACGGCGTCGATTCTGGTGATCGGCAAGGTGCTGGGACGCCGCACGCTGGCGGCCTACCTGGGGGCGATCGTCGCGGGAGCCGTGGGCTTCGGGCTGGCGATCGACTATCTGCTGCCGGCAGCGTGGTTCGTTCCTTCCGGGGCGGTACATGCGGCCTGCCACGGCGAGGCGGGCTATTCGTGGGTGGAGGTCGCGTCGAGCGCGCTGCTCGCGGCTCTGCTGGCCTATGCCCTGATGAAACGGTTCATTCATAGAAAAAACGATACGAGTATGACCAAACAGATTTATCGCGTGGGCGGTATGAGCTGCAACCACTGCAAGGCCAGCGTCGAGAAGAATCTCGCGCTGCTGCCCTCCGTCACGGCCGTCGAAGTCGATTTGACGGCGGGAACGGTCGCTGTCGAGGGAACGGCGGACGCCGCCGGGATTCGGAAGGTGATCGAGGAGTTGGGCTTCGAGTACAAGGGGCGCGCATAGCCTTTTCCGACCGGATGAAAAGCGTCCTGCGGCAGTTGTCGCAGGACACTTTTATTTTGGGTGCAGTGTTCTACTCTGTTCCAGCCGTTCGGTTCGCAGCGGCGGAAGCCGTGTTGCGGAGGTCGCAGGCCATGATATATTCTTCGGGTGTCCGCTTCACGATGCGGAATCCGAGCCGGTAGAGACGCACGGCCGGATTCCGGCGCTGGACTGAAAGCGAGGCTTCCGGATACCCTGCTGCGGAGAGCCGTTGCAGCATCTCGCGCATCAGCCGTGTGCCGATGCCCCGTCCCCGGCAGGGGGTCGCGACCGACAGGACGAATTCGGGAATGCCTTCGCCGATATATCCGTAGGCCCGAATGCAGCGCACCCAGACCATTCCGACGACGTGCCCTTCCGCTTGCGCGACCAGGCAGCGGTCGTCGGGAAGTGTGCCGAAATCCGCGATGTAGATGCGCAGCGACGGATGTTCGACGATCTGTCGCGGCAGGGGCGACGACGGGTCGCTGCGATAGATCGCGTCGTAGAGAAAATCGGCCAACAGCGGGAATTCCTCCCTGCGAATCGGACGTATCGTGAGTTCCATGCTTCGAAGATAGCGATTTTTTTTGGGAGGGGGCGAAAGCGGATTTACGTTTGGTTACCCGTGCGGTTCAACGCCGGCGGCCGGTACTGCACGAGCTTCGGCGAGTTGCAGTCCGCCGCATGGGGCGGCGGCGAACTGTCGGCATCGCTGAGCGATGCCGTGCTTTTCCGATTGTAGACACACCAAAAAGGGATATGTCCCGAAAGAACATATCCCCTTTTGATGCTGCGAGTGCCGTGTCTGCTTATTTCTCGATCAGCGAGATCGATCGCTGGATGAACTCCGTCAGGTTTTTGCCTTTGAGCATCCCGTTGGTGAGCAGTGCCAGGTCGATGATCTGCCGCACGAGCGAATCCTTCTCGCCGATCTGGCGCAGCCGTTCGTTGCGTTCGTCGCGCAGCGTGACGACCTTCTTCGACAACTCCTCGCGCTGGTTTTTCTCCTCGGCGGTGAGCTCCTCCTCCTTTTTCTTGTCGATCGTCTCCTCGAACCGCTTCTCCTCCTGCACGGCGGCATCGATCTTCTTGGTGATCGATTTGAGTTTGTCGCCGTACTCCTTCTCGACGTTTTGGAGGATGTCGATCACGATCGGGTGGTTGCCGTTGACGACGAGGGTGAAGTTGTCGGGCATCTGACCGTAGAACTGGCTCATGCCTCCGCCGCTCATGGCGGCCATCTCCTTCATGCGGCGCATGAACTCGTTCTGCGTGATGACGACGGGCGCTTCGCCGGCTGCCATCGGCTCGAAGGCGATGTTGTAGTGGATCTTCTCGTCGTGCGGCATCTGCGCTTCGAAGACGGGGCGCAGAATCTCCTGCTGCGCCTCCGAGAGCGACATTTTGAGCGAGTCCTCCTTCTGGATCAATTTGTCCACGATGTCGCTGTCGACGCGCACGAAGCGCTGCTCCTTGTGCTTCGACTCGTACCAGTTGACGTAGTGGTTGTCGAGCGGGCCGTTCATTTCGAGCACGTCGTAGCCTTTGCCCTTCGCGGCTTCGAGGGCCGCGAGTTTGGCGACGGGGTCGTCGACGTAGAGGAAGACGAGCGTCTGGTGCTTGTCGGTCTGGTTGGCCTTGACCAGCTCCTCGTATTCGGCGGGCGTGAAGTATTTGCCATCGGTATTCTTCCACAGCATGAACGACTGCGCCTTTTCAGCGAATTTCTCATCGGTGAGGATTCCGTACTGGATGAAGATTTTCAGATCGTCCCACTTCTTCTCGAATTCGGGGCGCATGGTGTTGAACAACTCCTGCAAGCGGTCGGCCACCTTGCGCGTGATGTAGTTCGAGATCTTCTTGACGTTCGAATCGCTTTGGAGATAGCTGCGCGAGACGTTGAGCGGGATGTCGGGCGAATCGATCACGCCGTGCAGCAGCGTGAGGTACTCCGGTACGATTCCCTCGACCTGATCCGTCACGTAGACTTGGTTGGAGTAGAGCTGGATCTTGTTCTTCTGAATCTCGAAGTTGTTGCGGATCTTCGGGAAGTAGAGAATGCCCGTCAGGTGGAACGGATAGTCGATGTTCAGGTGGATCGAGAAGAGCGGCTCTTCGCCCGTCGGGTAGAGCTCGTGGTAGAACTCCTTGTACTGTTCTTCGGTGATGTCGGCCGGCTTGCGCATCCACAGCGGATCGGTGTCGTTGACGATGTTGTCCTTGTCGGTATCGACATACTTGCCGTCCTTCCACTCCTTGACCTTGCCGAAGGCGATGGGAACGGGCAGGAACCGGCAGTATTTGCGCAGCAATTCCTCGATTTTGGCCGCTTCGGCGTACTCCTTGGCCTCTTCGGAGAGGTGCAGGACGATCGTCGTCCCGCGGTCGTGCGCCTCGTCGCTCTCCTCCATCGAGAACTCGGGCGAGCCGTTGCACTCCCAATGCACGGTCTTGCTGCCCTCCTTGTAGGATCTGGTGATGATCTCCACCTTGTCCGCGACCATGAACGAAGAGTAGAACCCCAGACCGAAGTGGCCGATGATCGCCTGATCCTTGTACTTGGCCATGAACTCCTCGGCGCCCGAGAAGGCGATCTGGTTGATGTAGCGGTCGACCTCGTCGGCCGTCATGCCGATTCCGCGGTCGGTGATCGTGAGCAGCCGCTTGTCGGTGTCCACCGCAATGCGGATCGTCAGGTCGCCCAATTCACCCTGCATTTCGCCACGCGAAGCCAGTGCTTTGAGTTTCTGCGTGGCGTCGACTGCGTTCGACACCAATTCGCGCAGGAAGATTTCGTGGTCGGAATAGAGGAATTTCTTGATGACGGGAAAGATGTTTTCGGTCGTCACCCCGATTTTACCGTTTGTCATAGTCGTATTCTGGTTTTAGTCTGTTTTTTCCGTTCGCGGAGAGATCAAACTATGTGCCAGCGCACGTTTCCTGCCAGAATGACAGCCGGAGACTGACAAAAACAAGACTGAACTCTTGCTCAACCTCCTGCTTAATAGTTACACTTTAAGTGAAGCGTTTCAGCGTGGATGATGACTTGCATAGCTTGATACGGTCTATGACCTTCAAATCGAAGTATTAAATCTGTTTCCGAAGGTTTATCTGGTGCTTGAATAGTCATTTTGCCGGAGGTTATAGAATAATCGGGATTACGAATGAAATACGGACTGTTATGACCTAAATAAAACCTCCACTTATCTTGCATACGTTGATATGCAAAAGCTCCAACATTCTCTTCGCTTTTGAGAGAGAAAGTGATCTCTCTCAGTTCGTTGACCTTGAAATCCGTTTCGAGATTTGTTGCAGTAAATATAGGTTGTGCGGGGTTGACGATGAGAGATGCCGTGACGCAGGAGGAATATGTTTCGGATAGAACGGTAATATCTATCGTCGAATAATTGCTTGCTTCTGACTTCTTAGAAGGTGCTGTGATTTCGATTGTTCCATTGTATCCACCGTCTACGGAAGGTTCGAACTTAAGTAATTTATATTTCCAAGGTTCAGTAATAACTACCTCCAGTTTCAAATTCGTGGCTTCCGGTCCCGTTACGTTGAAATCGAATATTTTTACGTCTTTAGGAAAACAAGTGATCATCTTTTGAGAAAGATTGATGGTAAAAGGCGCAACGGGAGAATCTCCTTCCGATCCTTTTTGACAATTAGTAAGGAACAAAAGAACGGCTAATCCGCATAAATACTTTTTCATAAGGTTCATGATTTGAGAGTTTCTCAAAAATAGTAAAATGTTTTATCATAAAAAATAAAACAAATAGTTTTTAGAGAAATCGCGATTCCTTCCCTACTTCATCGCCGCAGCGAGCGCCTCGACGAACCATTGCGGAGCGCGTGTCGGACGGTGCGTGTCGGCATGGAGAAAACCCAGCGCCGTCATGCCCGTGTTGAGCAGTTCGTCCTGCGAGTTGTAGACCTCGTATTCGAAACGGATGCGCGCCGTAGGCATTTCGCGCAACAGGATGCGCACCGTAAGGCAGTCGTCGAAGAAAGCCGGACGTTTGTAGACCGACTGCACCTCCAGGATCGGCATGATGATGCCCTTTCGTTCCATGTCGGCGTAGGAGAGCCCCATCGAGCGCATCAGGTCGGAGCGTGCCTCTTCGTAGTAGCAGATGTAGTTCGAGTGGTGGACGAACCCCATTTGGTCGGTATGCTTGTACCAGACCCGGATTTTGGTGTCGTGTGTAATCATAGTGCGGTAAATTCGATAATGCTCTTTTCTTTGGTAAACGGCCGGTCCAGATGCGGCGCTCCTTCGGAGGGAATGAAGAGTCTCACCGGTACACCGTCAGCCGTGACGGAATACTCGCCCGCAGGCGGCAGCAGCTTGTAGGGGTCGTCGATGCGGAGGGAGCCGCGGGCGACGTCGGCCATCAGCAGATAGGGATGTCCCAGCATACGGGCGGCGCGGGCCATCTCGGCGTGTTCGACGAGCGACCGGACGACGGTCGAACTGACCTTTTCGCCGCCGACGCTGAACGGTTCGATCCGGTACAGCCGCAATGTCGGCCGCTCCGATGAGCGCAGCGAACCGTAGTCGCCCTCCTTGTTGTGCCCGAAGTGGTGGTTATACCCCATTACGAGTGTTTCGACGCCCAGTTTTCCGATCAGGTCGCGGCGGATGAAATCGGCGGAACCCGTCCGGCTGAATTCGCGGGTAAAAGGGATGACGACCAGATTGTCGATGCCGGCCCGTTCGAGCAGCCAGACCTTCTCGTCGAGCGTCGTGAGCAGGCGCAGATCGGTCTGTGTTTCGAGTACGATGCGCGGGTGGGGCGAGAATGTGACGACGATACTTTCGCCGTCGCGTTCGCGGGCGAAGCGGCGCACGGCCGCGAGCAACTCGCTGTGACCGCCGTGTACGCCGTCGAACGATCCGACGGTAGCCGCCGGGTGGCGGAATGCGGGGAGCCGGTCGATTCCGTGGAAAACTTTCATCGTGCCTCGGTTCAGTCGTCGGTCGGGTTCTCCTCGTTCTCCTTGACGAAATAGGCGACCTTTTCGAGCAGCGTGGTGATGTCGTAGTTCTCGACCACGATGCCGCGCGGGAAGTTGAGCGGCCGCGAGGTGAAGTTGAGCACGCCCTTGATGCCGGCGTTGACGATCGGGACGACCAGTTCGTCGGCTACGCGCGAGGGAGACGAGACGATGACGATGTCGATGTCCTTGTCCTCGACCACCTCCTCGAATGTCTCCATATGGTGGCACGGAATGCCGTCTATCGTCTGGCCGACCTTCGCGGGGTCGATGTCGAACGCGGTGGTGATCTTCAATTTCAGGCCGCGGCCGTTGAAATACTTGGTGATGGCCTGGCCGAGGTGTCCCATGCCGATGACGGCGATGTTGGTCACCGTGTCGCTGTCGAGGATGTTGCTGATGAAATCGATGAGCACCTTCACGTCGTAGCCCTTCTTCGTGTCGCTCGAAAAGCCGATGAGCATCAGGTCGCGGCGCACCTGCACCGCCGTGATGCCGTGGATGCCGGCCAGCACGTGGGAGAAGATGTGGGTGATCCCCTGCTTGTGGCAGGAGAGCAGCGTACGGCGGTACTCGCTCAGCCGTTCGATCGTTTTTTCGGGGATATTGGAAGATGCCATGGTCGGATTATTCGAGCGTGATGGTATAGTTGTCGTTGTAGACGACACGCACCCATTCGGTGTTGACGCGGTTGCCGTCGGCCGTCCGCGTAAAGCGGTAAGGCGTC
>OHAQ01002945.1_pt1 | contig 11981 bp, 9 predicted proteins | sample 1577111 | NCBI WGS metagenome assembly OHAQ01 (sample SAMEA3541549, study PRJEB24748) | human gut metagenome | biome: human gut; feature: human-associated habitat; material: faeces | place: China | collected 2012 | reverse complement strand
GAGACGGCAGACGACCACGTTTTGGCGGCATACGGTAAATCGGATACTGGAACTCGCCCTGACGGGTATGGCGCGCCTGAATTACCGGCGTGTAATAGCCTGTAAACTGCACGTTACCATAGTTGTCGACACCTTCCATCTGCCAGGCATCAATGCCGAACTGGCGCATATTGCGGGTATCACCGCCTGCGCGCAGCCACTCTTGCACCGCGTTATAAACATTACTCTGGTTGCCATACAGACGCGGTGACGAATTACGGATATGGTTAATTTGCTCGGCAAAATCACCGGCATTAATCGGCGCGCCAACGGCATCTGGCTGGTTCACCAGAGAGAAAGGCTGGGTAAATTTCCCGTCTTTATATTGCTGTCCGCGATCGGTTGGTTTGGAAGAGCAGGCGGCAAGCATTGCCACAACCGTGCCCATAAGAAGGTACTTTACCCAACGTCCTTTCATTGTTCTCTTCTTCAGGTTAAAAAATAAGGCGCAACGAAGATAACAAACCACCGCGTTTAATGAAATGAGCAGCCTCTCCCTGACGCAAATTTTGCACAAAAAACAGGCTTTAGTGATTTGTTTTTGTTCAAAATCATGCCGAATCCGTGATCGGGGTAAAAAAAAGGTTGCATGAAAACGCGAGCGGAGTATAGTGCGCATCCACGGACGCGGGGTGGAGCAGCCTGGTAGCTCGTCGGGCTCATAACCCGAAGGTCGTCGGTTCAAATCCGGCCCCCGCAACCAATTTATTAGAATGCTGACAAACCGCAATGTGTTCTACAAATTGCGGTTTTTTTGTATTTAAAATCTTTGTTCGCTGAACTCACAACACGTTTTTTATCTCCCTTCCTGCGAAGTAATCAATTATCGACTGGGCAACGTGTATCCCGGTTTGCTGGTATGACTCAACGGTGGCGGCCGCGATATGCGGCGTTGTAATGATATTTTTGGCATGTAGCAGTGGGCTAAATTGCGCCAACGGTTCAGAGCTAAACACATCCAGCGCCGCAAACACATTTCGTTCTTCAATCACCTGAAGTAAAGCGCCCTCATCCAGCAACTTTCCCCTTGCGGCATTGATGATCAGAGCACCATTGCGCATCATCGACAAATATTTATGACTAATGAAGTTCTCCAGCTCAGAAGAAAAAGGCAAAAGAACAATGATGACATGCGACTGCATAAAGATATCTTCAATTGATACAAACTGAACTCCAGCTTTGTCAGCAACCTGATAGTCGGGTTGTTTGTCAAAAGCTAAAAGCTCAACATCAAAACCGGATAACCTTTTCGCCAGAGTTTTACCTATATTACCGTAGCCAACCAGGCCAATCCGTTTCCCTTGTAATTCACAACCATGCGACTCCCCCCAGTAGCCATTTTGCATCGCATGATAGCTGCCAGGGATATTTCTCATGCTCGCGAAGATAAGTCCAATGATAAATTCCGCAACCGCATTTGAATTAATCCCAACCGCATTATTGACAACAATACCGGATTGCTGTGCCGCACGAAGATCAATATTGTCTATCCCCGTCCCGAATCTCGATATTATTTTCACACCAGACAGCAATGATAGCGTGTCCGCCTGATAACAATCTTTTCCGGCGATGACCGCGCAAATAGATTCTCGTAATGCAGTGGATTCTGATTTAAGCAGATGCTCCACATTATTCTTAATAATAAGATTAAAATTATTCTCTCTTAGCAACTTGCTGGCGGAAACACAGCGTGCTGAAAAGCTGGGGACGGTGACCAGAACATTTTTCATAGCTGACACTCACTTCAAAGAACGCCACCCCAAAAGATGGCGTGACCGGTTACTGTATTTATATTTTGAAATTATGAATTTGCTTTAATGCCGAGTGCACCTCCTGGATGATATAAGCCGAAATCAGCACGAGTAAATTTTTTCAATTCAGAGAGTGCAAGCGCCACCGCATCACCAACAACCAGAACAACAGTCGACGAGCATGACGGTGCTAAACCTAAATTATCCGCCTCACTTTTGACGGGGATTTCAACAGATAAATCACAACTTATCGCAAGCGATGAGTGATGACTGCGGGTAAAAGAGATCAAATAATTACCCATTTTTTTCAAACTAGGCAGTGTCGCCAGGATTTCCGCCGTCTCACCACTGTTTGAAATAAGAATAACAACATCGTCTTTCGCCACCATTCCAAGGTCGCCGTGTACCGCTTCCGTACCGTGAACAAAAAACGAGGGAGTTCCGGTGCTGGCAAATGTTGCAGCAAGTTTTCTGGCAATAATGCCAGATTTCCCAACACCAATAAAAACAACTTTTCCCTGGCAAGATTGTAATATTTTAATTAAATTTGCGACCTCCGAAAGAGGGGAATCAATAACTTCTTCAACTGCTTTATGTTCGTTACGCATAAAATGTTTAATGAGATGGATAAGATCCGTGTTATTCATTTTTATTCTCCCTGATTAATATTTTTAATTACACTCACAAGACGCGTAAGCCCCATATATAATTTTTCTCGACCGCAGGCCAGGTTCAGACGAAGGTAGCCCTCCCCCTCCGTTCCATAGACATGCCCCGCCATAATGCCCACTTTGCCTTCATGAATTAATCGACTGTAGAATTCATCAAAAGGATAACCAATAGCAGAACAATCTATCCAGGAAAAATAGCAACCATCAGCTGGCCTTACGATCAATTCTGGAATATTTTCATTCAGATACTGCTGGGTGAATTGAATGTTAGAGGCTATATGTGCCTTTAATGACTTTAACCATCCCTCACATTCGTTGTAGGCAATAATAGTTGCAATTATATTCAGTACTGATGGGGAGTTTACAAAATCGCGATACCTCGATATCGTTCTGAACTTATGATTAAAATTATCGTCAGTTGAAATCATATACGATCCTGTTAGTGCAGGAACATTAAATGTTTTCGATATCGAGTTAAATACTACTACTTTTTCTTTTTTTATTTTAAGCGCGGATGTAAAGCTACGATTAAAAACAAAATCACTATGGATTTCATCTGAACATAACCAGACATTATGCCTTGTACAGCTTGCAGCGATTTTATGCAGTTCTTCTTCCGACCAGACTGTTCCTGTCGGGTTATGAGGATTACATAATAACATCATCTTTGCGCTTTTAATCTTAAGATCAAAATCTTGCCAGTTGATAGCGTAGCCCCCCTCATTTTTTATAATCAAAGAGGCTGTCAGAATATTTCGCTCGCTATGTTTAATTACATCAAAAAATGCATTATAGACAGGTGTAAAAACGAGAATATTATCACCATGCGATGTCAATAACTCTATTGCTTTTGCAATAGAGTACATCACACTGGGGCTATAGGTTATCCATTCAGGTTTAATATCTGTTTGATATTGTTGATAATACCAGTTTACTATCGCATTCAGATATTCACCATGTTGCCAACGACTGTACCCTAAAATCGGGTGTTCCAGGCGTTTTTTTAACGCTCTGGTGATAGCGTCTGGTATCGGAAGATCCATATCTGAAATAGAGAATGGTAGTATATCTTTTACACCAAATCTGTCCTCGCAAAAGTCCCATTGGGTACAATATGTTCCTTTGCGGGAAACAGGAGTATTAAAAACATCCATCAGTATATCCCCATATAGTTATCCATATCCCGACGCAGGGCGATGACTTTAGTGCCGATAATGACTTGTAGGGTATTTTGATCAAGTTTTACAACCGCAATCCCGCCAGCTCTTTTTATTGCAACTTCGTCAATCAATCTCATATCTGCGATTGTTAAACGTAAACGAGTTACGCAATTATCCAGTGACTTAATATTCTCTTTACCACCAAGTGCCTTAACCATCTGCTCCGCCGCTTGCAGCTCTGATTTATCAGGAGTTGGGATATCCGCTATAGCCGTATCTTCGTGAGCGTTCAGCGTGACAGGACTGGACTCTTCACGGCCTACGGTCATCAGGTTAAATTTAAGAATGGTCCAACGGAACACAAAGTAATAAATGAAGAAATAGGCCACTTCGACACACACCGCGATCGGCCAACCTGTTCTTGTGCCACGCAATACGCCAAAGCTAATAAATTGAATCAGATCGCCAGTAAATCCCATCTTCACGCCCATATATGGCAGAACCATGTTAGCGAATCCATTCATAAAGGCATGGAAGACAAACAGCAGTGGACTGACAAATAAGAACAGAAACTCAATCGGTTCGCTGACGCCGCCAATAATCACCGTAAGCACCCCGGAAATAAGCAATGCTTTGATAGCCTTTCTGTTTTGAGCATGAGCAGTGCGATACATCGCCAGCGCGGCACCAACCAGACCATACTGAATCATCAGTTTGCCCTGCTCCATTTTCCCCGCCAAATCCAGCGGAATGACCGCATTCTCTTTGACGTATGCCATAAACATGTTCAGGGTGCCGTAATATTCTTCGCCGCCAATCACAGCCGAACCGCCGATTGGCGTAAAGCGGAAAACTGACGTCACCAGATGGTTTAAGCCAAAAGGAATCGTCACGCGTTCGGCAACTGCATAGAAGAAATAACCAACAGGACCGGAAGTTGAAATCCAGTGTCCAATGAGCATGAAAAGATTGAAAAACGGCGGCCAGATAAAAGGAATGATCAGACCAAATCCACTCATCACAATCAGTGTAATGATAGGCACCAGACGTGGGCCGCTATAAAAACCTAACGATTCAGGAATGCGTAAATTAACGATCTTTTTATACATGCTGGCGACTAATAACCCAGCAACAATTCCCCCCAACACGCTGGTATTGTAGGACTGGATCCCCAGAATGATGGTTTGCCCATGTGTCGACATTTGGTCAGCAACGACCAATAAGTCGTGCTGTTTAAGATAAAAGTTCGTTCCCAGATGCATCGCCATAAAACCAATTAAGCCAGAAAAAGCACCATAGGCTTTATCCTCTTTATCTTTTAATAATCCTAAGGGAATCGCTATCGCAAACAATACAGGTAAATTAACAAAGGCAAACAAACCAAGACTAACAATGAAATCAAGTATGGTTTTAATTATTGGAATAGCCAGAAATGGAATTAACTTTGCCATATCATCACTGGCTAAACCACTTCCCAGCCCTAGCATCATGCCACATACACTTAGCAGAGCAATGGGATACATAAATGCCTTCCCCAGGCTCTGAAAAAAACTCCAGGCTTTCTTTTGTTTCATGTGGGTTATCTCATATAAATGTTATATATAATTAGTCCATTAATACTTTGGTACGAATAGAGAGATATAGTTTTTCTTCTAAAATTAATTCATATTTAAAAGTGGCATACAGATACCGTTCAATTTCATGAATTGCGCGCTGTAACAGGATGTCCTTTTCAAGAAACTGTTCATAGATATCACCAATATCTTTCTGTTTTATTTTTTCATTGCATAACACGCGACTTGAAAAATATTTAAGGTGCATCATAAATCTGGAATAGTTAAATGAACTTCTGTCCACCTTTCTGTTATAAACAACTTCAATAAGCTCCGTGATTATTTGCGACAACTCAATAATCCGTACTGATTCATAATCAACTGAATTTTCATAATTATTTAAAATATGCAATGCTATAAAACCAATCTCATCATCAGGAAGTTGAACGCTGAATTGCTCATTAATGATAGTTAATGCATCGCGACTTATCGCATACTCTGCTTTGTACAACGCTTTGATTTCATCAAGGAAAACATTATTAATTTGTATACCTGAAACGACTCGGGATATTGCATTCGAAATGTGATCCGCAAGAATCAATAGTAGCGATGGATTGAGATTTTTTTCGAGATTTTTCTCCGCATATTGCACTATTTTTTCGGCAACAAACACATACTCAATATCTACATGTTCAATCAATTTATAAAGTTTGTTTTTTTGTTCATTTCTGACATAAAAAATCCGGTTAGCCGGATGCTCAGGGACCGACATTCCATATTTTTTGTTGTAACCGACGCCAGGCCCAGAAATGATAACCTCCTGTCCATTCATCGATGCCTGTACACAATTATTGTTCATGACTTTTTCGATGATCATTCCATGGCTCCAAAAAAAAAGGCAAGGCACGTCAGAAGTAATAACTACTTCAAACATTGCCTTGCCTGATTTAACAGTTACAAGATGATTAACTAATGCGTATACATTACACGGAATTGTGCTTAATTAAAGAGATGGTCGGCTTATTTTTCAAGCCGACATTCAAATATCCGACATCAGTCACAAAACCAGCGTCTAATATTCAGGTAAATGTTATCTATTCAACGAAATATAAATTCATTGAATAAATAAAAACATTATCCCCTTCTCGCCAGCGTCGCCCCATCGGCAAAATACGCTTTAATTCCCGCAAGAATAGACTCCGCAACTTCCTGCTGGAAAGTCGCCGTTTTCAGTTTACGCTCTTCCTCAACGTTACTGATAAACGCCGTTTCGACCAGAATGGAGGGAATATCTGGTGCCTTTAGTACGGCAAACCCGGCCTGTTCAACTTGATTTTTATGCAGCTTGTTGATTTTACCGAGCTTATTCAGCACCGCTTTACCAAACTTAAGGCTGTCGGCAATGGTCAGCGACTGCACCATATCGAACATGGTGTGGTCGACATAGCGGTCACCGCTTTTGCTTACGCCACCAATCAAGTCCGAGGCGTTCTGGGTTTGTGCCAGATATTTTGCCGCAGTACTGGTTGCGCCTTTGGTTGAGAGCGCAAACACCGAGGAACCGCTCGGCTGGCGACTGGTAAAGGCGTCGGCATGGATAGAAACAAACAAGTCAGCGCGCTGTTTCTGGGCTTTTGCTACGCGCACTTGCAACGGAATGAAGATGTCTTCATTGCGCGTCATGTACACCTTCATATTGCCCTCTTTCTCGATCAGAGAGCGCAGACGGCGAGCTATTTGCAATACCACGTCTTTTTCGCGCGTTTTGTATTTCCCCACCGCACCGGAGTCTTCGCCACCGTGGCCAGGGTCAAGCATAATGACAATCGGACGATCCCGCCCAGCTTTACCCGGTTGTGGACCACTTTGTGCTGGCGGCACCTGCTTTTCGAGGTCGCCTTTGTTGTAATCCTCCAGCAGCGCCAGCAGCGGGTCCTGCATATCCTGTGCATTGGCCGGATAGAGGTCCATCACCAGACGCTCTTTAAACCCGGCGACCGGCGCAAGGGCAAACAGCTGCGGTTTTACGTTTTGCTTTAATTCAAAAACCATACGTACGGTTTGCGGGTCAAATTGCCCGACGCGCGCCGACTTGATGAACGGGTCGTCAGCGCGGATTTGCGCAGCCATCCCCTTGAGCACCGAGTTCAGGTTTACATCTTCGATATCCACCACCACGCGTTCAGGATTACTCAACGCGAACTGCTTATATTTCAGCTGACGATTTGATTCTACCGTCACGCGGGTGTAGCTGGACGCAGGCCAGACGCGCACCGCCACGACCTGGCTGACCGCAGCCAGGCTGACCTGACTTACGCTCAATAGCCACATGGCACCCGCGCCTTGCAGTAAACGACGACGGCTGATTGCAGTGTTGGATCCTGACATGCCTCTCCCGAGCAAAAGAAATCTAAGCTGTGTAACAAGTAAACGACCAATTTGACCGGAAACTTTAGCGAAAGACGCATAATCTGTCATCTAATAAACGGTAAACATTCTTTTTATATTCACGGCATTACTGATAAAAAAGTCGCTCCCGCATAAAATTTACACTTGCACCCTGCGAAAAAACAGAATAAAAATACAATAATTTCGAATAATCATGCAAAGAGGTGTGCCGTGGTAAAGGAACGTAAAACCGAGCTGGTCGAGGGATTCCGCCATTCGGTTCCCTATATCAATACCCACCGGGGAAAAACGTTTGTCATCATGCTCGGCGGTGAAGCCATTGAGCATGAGAATTTCTCCAGTATCGTTAATGATATCGGGTTGTTGCACAGCCTCGGCATCCGTCTGGTGGTGGTCTATGGCGCACGTCCGCAGATCGACGCAAATCTGGCTGCACATCACCACGAACCGCTGTATCACAAGAATATACGTGTGACCGACGCCAAAACGCTGGAACTGGTGAAGCAGGCAGCGGGAACATTGCAACTGGATATTACTGCTCGCCTGTCGATGAGTCTCAATAACACACCGCTGCAGGGCGCGCATATCAACGTCGTTAGTGGCAATTTTATTATTGCCCAGCCGCTGGGCGTCGATGACGGCGTGGATTACTGCCATAGCGGGCGTATCCGGCGTATTGATGAAGACGCGATCCATCGTCAACTGGACAGCGGTGCAATAGTGCTAATGGGGCCGGTCGCTGTTTCTGTCACTGGCGAGAGCTTTAATCTGACCTCGGAAGAAATTGCCACTCAACTGGCCATCAAACTGAAAGCTGAAAAAATGATTGGTTTTTGCTCTTCCCAGGGCGTCACTAATGACGACGGTGATATTGTCTCCGAACTTTTCCCTAACGAAGCGCAAGCGCGGGTAGAAGCCCAGGAAGAGAAAGGCGATTACAACTCCGGTACGGTGCGCTTTTTGCGTGGCGCAGTGAAAGCCTGCCGCAGCGGCGTGCGTCGCTGTCATTTAATCAGTTATCAGGAAGATGGCGCGCTGTTGCAAGAGTTGTTCTCACGCGACGGTATCGGTACGCAGATTGTGATGGAAAGCGCCGAGCAGATTCGTCGCGCAACAATCAACGATATCGGCGGTATTCTGGAGTTGATTCGCCCGCTGGAGCAGCAAGGTATTCTGGTACGCCGTTCTCGCGAGCAGCTGGAGATGGAAATCGATAAATTCACCATTATTCAGCGCGATAACACGACTATTGCCTGCGCCGCGCTCTATCCGTTCCCGGAAGAGAAGATTGGGGAAATGGCCTGTGTGGCAGTTCACCCGGATTACCGCAGTTCATCACGGGGCGAGGTTCTGCTGGAACGCATTGCCGCTCAGGCGAAGCAGAGCGGCTTAAGCAAATTGTTTGTGCTGACCACGCGCAGTATTCACTGGTTCCAGGAACGTGGATTTACCCCAGTGGATATTGATTTACTGCCCGAGAGCAAAAAGCAGTTGTACAACTACCAGCGTAAATCCAAAGTGTTGATGGCGGATTTGGGGTAAGCGATGAAAATCGTCGGATGCGACATGCGTAACACTCGTGCGTCGCATCCGGCAATTACGTTTATTCCCGTGAACTAAACAACGCCGCCAGACCACTGCGCCGCTCAGTACGAGTGGCGATTGCCGCACTTAATATGCGCTCATCGGCATACAGCGACAGACGGCGACGCGCGCGGGTCACCGCGGTGTAAACCAGCTCTCGTGTTACTACCGGCGTGCGTTGGCTCGGTAAAATCAACGCCGCATGGTCGAACTCCGATCCCTGCGATTTATGTACCGTCATCGCCCACGTAGTTTCGTGCTCTGGCAAGCGACTCGGTTGCACAGACTTAATATTGCCGTCCGGCATCGCAAACCAGACGCGCGTCCCCTGCCCACGATCCAGAGCGATACCGATATCGCCATTAAACAACCCAAGCGCGCTGTCATTACGGGCAATCATCACCGGTCGACCTTCGTACCAACGCATGCGGGCCCTCATCAGGCGCGTCGGGCTGAACCCGAAGCATTACAGCCTGGCCGACGGGTGCGGCCTGTCGCACTACGACTACCTTTCGCCCGAGCTGCTGGTGGCCATGCTCCGCTATGCCTATTCGCGCAGCGATATCTTCTCGCCGCTCTACAAGGCCCTGCCCGTGAGCGGGGTGGACGGCACGTTGAAGTACCGCATGGGCTACGGTACGCCCGCCTTCCGTCAGGTGCATGCCAAGACCGGTTCCTATACGGGTATCAATGCGCTGGCGGGCTACCTGAAGACCACCGAGGGGCATTGGGTGGCTTTTGCCATCATGACGCAGAACGTGCTTTCGGGCCGTCAGGCACGGGCTTTTCAGGATGCCGTGTGTCTGGAGGTGGTGAAGGCTTCCATCCAGAAATAATAACTAATCCTTTGTCAACGCTTCCTTCAGTCGGGCGATGGCCAGAGCCGCGTCGCCTCCGGCCTCGCTGAGCAGGGTGACGAACCGGCTGCCGATGATGGCGCCCGATGAGGCCCCGCAGGCCGCCTCGAACGTGGCCTTGTTGGAGATGCCGAAGCCCACCAGCCGCGGGTGCTTCAGCCCCAGGCTGTCGATGCGGCGGAAGTAGGCCTGTTTCTGCTCGTCGAACGAGCGTTGGGCTCCCGTGACGGCTGCCGACGATACCATGTAGATGAAGCCTCCCGTGTGCCGGTCTATTTCGCGCACCCGTTCGTCGCTCGTTTCGGGCGTGACGAGCATCACCACGTGCAGGCCGTAGCGTTCGGCCGTGGCCTGGTAGTGCTCGCGGTATTCGCGCAGGGGCAGGTCTGGGATGATGAGGCCGTCGATGCCGCACGCCCGGCAGCGCTGGCAGAAGGCTTCGAAGCCGAACTGGAGGATGGGGTTGAGGTAACCCATCAGCAGCAGAGGGATCTGTACCATGCGGCGGATGTCGGCCAGCTGGTCGAAGAGGCGGCGCAGGCTCATGCCGCCCCGCAGGGCGGTGGTGGCGGCCTGCTGGATGACGGGGCCGTCGGCCAGGGGGTCGCTGAAGGGGATTCCTATCTCAATCATGTCCACGCCCGCTTCCTGCAGGGCCTGGATGGTGGCGGCGGTGCCGTCGGGGGTGGGGCAGCCGGCACAGAAGTAGATGGAGAGGATGCGGCTGCTCTTGGTCTGGAAAAGTTGGTCTATACGGTTCATGGTTTTCTTGTCTATATTTCTTGTCTATCGGTTTATTTCAATGAATTTCTTCAGTGTCTTGAGCGCCTGCCCGCTTTCCAGCGAACGGCGGGCGATGTCGATGCACTCGCCTATCTCCTTGTCCGGCTCCATGAGCTGGATGGCGAAGGCGGCGTTTACCAGTACGCAGTGCTTCTGGGCTGGGGTGGCACGGTTGGTGAGCACGGCGTCGAAGATGCGGCTCGCGTCCTCGCGACTCCGGCCCCCTTGCAGGTCGGTGGGGCGGGCGGGTTCGAAGCCCAGCTCCTGCGGGCGGTAGATGCGCTCGTCGCGGCGGGTCATCACCTTGAACTCGTCGGTCAGGGAGATTTCGTCGTAGTTGTCGAGGCTGTTGACCACGGCAAACTCCACGCCTGCCTTGCAAAATACATAGGTGTAGAGGCGCATCAGCGACAACTGGCTGACGCCCAGCAGCTGGTAGGCGGGGCGGCAGGGGTTGACGAGGGGGCCCAGCAGGTTGAACAGGGTGCGTACGCCCAGCGACTTGCGCACGGCGGCCACCGACTTCATGGCGGGGTTGAAGAGCTGGGCGTGCAGGTAGGCCAGGTTGCATTCGTCCATGCTGCGTCGCAGGGTGTCGGGGTCGGCGGTGAAGCGGATGCCGTGCTCCTCGATGACATCGCTCGCGCCGCTTACCGACGTGGCGCCGTAGTTGCCGTGCTTGGCCACCTTGTAGCCCGCGCCTGCCACGACGAAGCAGGCGCAGGTGGAGATGTTGAACGTGTTTTTGCCGTCGCCTCCGGTGCCCACGATGTCGATGGGACGGTAGGGGGCGAAGTCGATGGGTACGCGTGTCTGCATCAGTGCCTCGCGGAAGCCGGTCAGCTCGTCTACGGTGATGTCGCGCATGCAGAAGGCCGTCAGCAGGGCAGCCACCTGTGCGTCGGGGTAGCGGCCGGCCGTGATGTCGAGCAGCAGCTGGCGGGCCTCGGCCTCGCTCAGGTGCTCGTGGTTGAAGAGTCGGGAAAGTATCTGTTTCATGTGCAGTTGATGGTTTATGGTAAATAATATGTACGAATGGGCGCGTCGCAGGGCACTCGTGACCTGCTGTTGTACCTCACTCGTGGGTTATCATTGCACCCCTACGTGGGGTATCGGTCTACCCCTACGTGGGGTATCGGTCTACCCCTACGTGGGGTACTGTGACCCCCTTCAG
>OHAQ01002938.1_pt1 | contig 11998 bp, 13 predicted proteins | sample 1577111 | NCBI WGS metagenome assembly OHAQ01 (sample SAMEA3541549, study PRJEB24748) | human gut metagenome | biome: human gut; feature: human-associated habitat; material: faeces | place: China | collected 2012 | reverse complement strand
CATTCAATGAGAAATTCACCCTGAGAGTAGCTGCCGGAGTCTATTACCAGGCACCATTCTATAAAGAATTCCGGGATACCACCCAGGTGGACGGGATAGCTACCGTATCTCTGAACCGTGACATCCGTTCGCAACGCTCCCTGCACTTCGTGGCAGGTGGCGACTATAATTTCCGTGCCATGGACCGCCCGTTCCGCTTCTCCATGGAAGTGTATTACAAAGCATTGAGCAATCTCATACCTTATAATATAGATAATGTACGGATTAGTTATTACGGACGCAACCTTTCCAAAGGTTACGCCACCGGTATCGACATGAAACTGTTCGGTGAATTTGTTCCCGGAACAGACTCTTGGCTGAGCTTCTCCCTGATGAAAACCGAAGAGAAAATAAACGGACAATGGCTCCCCCGTCCCACCGATCAGCGCTACCGTCTTTCTCTCTATTTTACGGATTATTTTCCCGGTAGCCGCAAGTGGAAAATGAACCTGAAAGGTACACTTGCCGGAGGTCTTCCCTTCGGCCCACCACATAGCGGACGCGAGGCTGCCGTGTTCCGTACATCCCCTTACCGACGTGTGGATATAGGTATGTCCCGCTGTATTATCGACCGCAGTGAACGCGAAAATCAGCGCGGTATCCGCAGCCTTTGGTTGGGGGTTGATATTTTCAATTTGCTAAATATCAGCAACGTCAACTCCTATTATTGGGTAACAGACACCCGAAATAATCAGTTTGCAGTACCTAATTACCTGACATCTCGTCAGATTAACGTCCGCCTGTTGCTCGACTTCTGAACAGAAGTCTAAAAAAACCTTTCTAAACTTCAAATATCCAATAATTAATTGACGAAAAATTTCTCTATTAAGGAAGAAATCTCTTTCTTTGTGCTGTTTTATGCCTTTGATTAAGACATTATACCAACATTAATAAATATAGTTATGAAGATTTCACACATTGAGCATCTGGGCATTGCTGTTAAGAGCATTGAAGAAGCCCTGCCGTATTACGAGAACGTATTAGGTCTGAAGTGCTACAACATCGAAACTGTAGAAGACCAGAAAGTAAAAACCGCTTTCCTGAAAGTTGGTGACACTAAAATCGAACTTCTCGAACCGACCTCTCCCGAAAGTACTATTGCTAAGTTCATCGAAAACAAAGGTGCAGGCGTTCATCACGTGGCATTTGCTATTGAAGACGGTGTAGCAAACGCATTAGCTGAAGTAGAAGCTGCAGGCGTTCGCTTAATCGACAAGGCTCCGCGCAAAGGTGCTGAAGGTCTGAACATTGCTTTCTTACACCCGAAATCAACACTGGGCGTATTGACAGAACTTTGCGAAAAGCCGGAATAATATGCATTAATTACGAATTTAGGAATGACGAATTACTTATTTTACAGGCAGTTCGTCATTTGTAATTCATAATTCACAATAAAAAAATAGTATTAACCCATTATATTTAATAAAATGAGTAATCAACTTGAAAAGATTAAAGAGCTTATCGATCGCCGCGCAGCTGCACGTCTGGGTGGTGGTGAAAAAGCGATTGCCAAACAGCATGAGAAAGGTAAATATACAGCTCGTGAGCGCATAGCCATGCTTCTCGACGAAGGTAGTTTCGAAGAAATGGATATGTTTGTAGAGCACAGATGTACCAACTTCGGTATGGAAAAGAAACACTATCCCGGTGATGGTGTTGTGACCGGTTGTGGTACTATCGATGGTCGTTTGGTTTATCTGTTCGCACAGGACTTTACAGTTTCTGCCGGTTCTTTGTCTGAAACGATGTCTCTGAAGATCTGTAAAATTATGGATCAGGCTATGAAAATGGGTGCTCCTTGTATCGGTATCAACGACTCGGGTGGTGCACGTATCCAGGAAGGAATCAACGCTTTGGCAGGTTATGCTGAAATCTTCCAGCGCAATATCCTGGCATCAGGTGTTATCCCGCAGATTTCAGGTATCTTCGGTCCTTGTGCCGGTGGTGCTGTTTACTCTCCTGCACTGACTGACTTCACGTTGATGATGGAAGGTACTTCTTATATGTTCCTTACCGGTCCGAAGGTAGTTAAGACTGTAACGGGTGAAGATGTAACTCAGGAAAATCTGGGTGGCGCAAGTGTTCACTCTACCAAATCAGGTGTAACTCACTTCACTGCCAAAACTGAAGAAGAAGGTTTGGCTTTGTTGCGTAAACTGTTGAGCTACATTCCTCAGAACAACCTAGAGGAAGCTCCTTACGTAGATTGCACCGATCCTATCGACCGTCTGGAAGATTCTCTGAATGAAATCATCCCCGATAGCCCGAACAAGCCGTACGACATGTACGAAGTAATTGCTGCTATCGTTGACAACGGTGAGTTCCTCGAAGTTCAGAAAGATTACTCAAAGAATATCATTATCGGTTTCGCGCGTTTCAACGGACAGTCCGTAGGTATCGTTGCCAACCAGCCGAAGTATCTGGCAGGTGTGCTCGATAGCAACGCATCCCGTAAGGGTGGCCGCTTCGTTCGTTTCTGCGATGCTTTCAATATTCCTATCGTTTCATTGGTAGACGTTCCGGGATTCCTTCCGGGAACAGGCCAGGAATACAATGGTGTAATTCTGCATGGCGCTAAATTGCTGTATGCTTACGGTGAGGCTACTGTACCTAAGGTAACAGTAACATTGCGTAAGTCTTACGGTGGTTCACACATCGTAATGAGCTGTAAGCAACTCCGCGGTGACATGAACTACGCATGGCCTACTGCTGAAATCGCCGTAATGGGTGGTGCCGGTGCCGTTGAGGTATTGTATGCCCGCGAAGCTAAGGAACAGGAAAATCCTGCTCAATTCCTGGCAGAAAAAGAAGCTGAATACACCAAGTTGTTTGCTAATCCTTACAATGCAGCTAAGTATGGTTACATCGATGATGTGATTGAACCGCGTAACACACGTTTCCGCATTATCCGCGCTTTGCAACAGTTGCAGACTAAGAAATTGTCCAACCCAGCTAAGAAGCATGGTAATATTCCTTTGTAATCAGGCTTTTAACACTAAAAACAAGAACGATTATGAATAAAACAAAAATCGGAATATTCTTTACCTTGCTGCTGGTGTTAGGTGTATGCTCTTCCTGCGGAGAGAAGAAATCGAACAATAAGCTGGTGCTGAATGAAGTACTGATTACCAACGAAGGTAATTATCAGGACGACTACGGTTTGCACAGCGCATGGATTGAAATATTCAATAGATCGTATGGTAGTGCCGACCTCGCAGCATGCTTATTAAGGGCAAGCAGCCAACCCGGTGACACTACTACTTACTTCATCCCCAAAGGTGATGTATTGACATTGGTAAAACCACGTCAGCACTCATTATTCTGGGCAGATGGAGAACCAAGACGTGGTACATTCCATACAAACTTCACATTGGACCCAGAAAAAGAGAACTGGATCGGCTTATTTGATTCTGGCCGTAATTTGATTGATCAAGTTACTATCCCTGCCGGAGTATTGAAGACCAATCAATCTTACGGACGTGTAAGCGATGCTGCTTCTCAATGGGAAGTTAAAGACGGTAGTGCAGAGAAATACGTAACTCCGAGTACTAACAACAAAACCATCGACAGCAATGCCAAGATGGAGAAATTCGAAGAGCATGACAGCAATGGTATCGGTATGTCTATTTCTGCCATGAGTGTAGTATTTTGCGGTTTGATTCTGCTTTTCATTGCTTTCAAGATTGTTGGCAAAGCATCTGTAAGCCTCAGCAAGCGTAATGCAATGAAGGCTAAAGGTATTACTGACAAACAGGAAGCTAAAGAAAAGAAACTGGGCGAAGCTCCGGGAGAAATATTTGCTGCTATTGCCATGGCTATGTACGAGATGCAAAGCGATGTACACGACGTGGAAGACACCGTTCTTACCATCACCCGTGTAAAACGCAGCTATTCACCGTGGAGTTCGAAGATTTACACATTGCGTGAAACTCCTCTGAAAAAGTAATCACCTATAAATTGATAAAACGATGAAAGAAATCTGGCCGGATAGCAGAGTGGGATGCCTGCAGTACCGGGTGAAAGTGGAAAAGAAGAACGAAGAACTGTGGAAATATCTGAAGAAAGATATTTTCAAAAAGACGAGAGATGCTATTTTTGACAACGGGATCAATGAAATCCCAAACGTGAAAGAATCCAGGGCAGCATACAAAGCATTCGGAAAGGATCCGAGCAACTGTTCCTGCAGCTTTTTGCTCTGCCAGTCGTATAGTTTTTACATCTCCATCTTGCGGCACCGCCCCTGTCCTTATTCCGCGGCTGGATATGGCTGCATGCCGCCCCGCATTCTGCACACCAGATGACTCCTCCGAAGAGGATTCTCTCGTCCCTGCCGGGCCGGTGGTCTGCCCTTCCAAGCTCTGCCCTCACCTTTTCCCGTCTGCACTGGACTCTCTCAAACAGTTCCTCTCCTATGAGCTGCGGATAGTATTCTGTGCCAAGGTAGCTTGGGTTTTCCAGTATCCTGCCGATGGATGCATGGGTCCAGGACACTTTTCCTTTTGCATTGCATATGTTTCTCCCTTTCAGGTTCTGGGCGATCCTGCCTGCCGCCACTCCGCTGTCATAGTCTGTAAATATCTGTTCCACAATCTTTCTCTGCTCTTCGCAGATGGTGATTTTTCCATCCACAACCTTATAGCCGATTGGCATGTGCCACTGCATCCTGTCCGCCTCCCCTCTCTGTCAGTTTCAGTCCGTTATGCAGGCAGAAGGTGATGTCGTGTTCTTTGGAGACCTCGATCTTCTCTGCTGTCATTCTGAACAGTTGCTCATCGAACTCCTCCCTTAATCCGTCCTGTTCTGCGATCAGTTGGATAAGCTGTTCGGTCCGCACGATTTTTTTTGTCCTCCGCAGCTTTCTGGTCAAAAGTGTCTTTTTTCTCCTGCATTCCGTCAGTTGCCAGCCAAGCTTGCTACTGCTCTCCATAAAAAGAGCAGAGTCCATATATCCCTTCCTCATGACTTGGTTTAGGATCTGGCTCTGCTCGCTTATATTTTTGATTTCCTTATCCAGTTGTCTGATTTCCTCACTGTCCTGCCTTGCTGCCACAAGTTCCGTCAGCTCTTTTAACAGCGGCTCTAATATCGTTCCCTGATTGGTGTACAGCTTGTTCCACATGTCTGTAAAAGCCCGGTGCAGCACATCCTCCCGGATGGCTTTCATGCAGCAGCTCTCTTTATCTTCCACATGTCCGCTGCACGTCCAGATGATTTTTTCATAGGGTTTCCCGATATATATTTTCTGCCGCCGGAAGGTTTTTCCGCACTCCCCGCAGATGATTCTGCCGGAAAACAGGTATCTTTTGGTGTAGTCACTCTTGTTCATGTGCAGTACATCCACCCGGTATGCCATCAGGTTCCGCACCGCTTCTGCCTCCTCATGTGTGACGATTGGCGGATGGCTGTCCTTGATGAGATACTGGTTTCTCTGTCCGTTGTTTACCCGGCGGACAAACGGGAACCTTGTTTCTGTATAGGTTCTCTGCTGCAGCGTATCTCCCTCATAAATCGGATTTTTCAGAATGTCCTGTATCACCCCGTCCTGCCACTTTTCTGCACCCCGGATTGTTGGAATGCCTTTCTGGTTCAGTGCCTTTGCTATCACATACACTCCCATGCCGTTTAAGTAAGACTCATAAATCCACCTTACGGTTTCTGCCTCGGATTCTATGATGACTAAATTTCCATCCTCGTCTTTTCCATAGCCATACGCTGGCGTCGATATGATATAGGTTCCATCCTGAAAGCGTTTCTGTATCGCCCATCGGTTGTTGCTTGAGATGTTTTCTGATTCCCCCTGCGCCACCGATGCCAGGATGGTAATGAACAGCTCGCTTTTTTCTGACAGCGTGTTGATGTTCTCCTTCTCGAAGTAGATTCCAACGCCAATCTCCTTCAGCTTTCGGATGGTCTGGATGCATTCCACCGTATTTCTTGCAAATCTTGTGATGGATTTCGTAAGGATCAGGTCGATGTTCCCATCCTCACAGTCTGAAATCATCATCTGGAACTCATCCCTGTGCTTTACGTTTGTTCCGCTGATTCCTTCATCCGCATACACCCCGGCAAACTCCCACAGGGGGTTGCTCTCGATTTTTTCCGTATAGTACTCGACCTGTGCAGTATAGGAAGTTGCCTGTGCCTGACTGCCGGTACTGACTCTGGCATATCCGCACACTTTCAGCCTGCGTTCTTCCTGTGTATGTTTCTGCGCTTTTGCTGCCTTTATGACAGTCACTTTTTTTGCCATGCTTTTTTCTCCTTTCCCAGTATTTTCAAGGGTTTGCACTCCCTGTCAGCAACATACACTACCACATAGTCCTTTATATATCCAGTGTTATTACAGATATACTTTTGCTAATTCCGGGGAAAAAGTCTTGACATTCAAAACCCGGATTTTTTCCCATTCTTCCTCGCTTAACAGCTTATCTTCATGCATCCTTTTTAAGAGAAATTCGGCAATCTTATACCGCACCTCATTCGCTCCGCTTTCCATCATCTCTCCCCTTTTTCCTCCCACAATTTAAGTAAGTTAAATTCATTCTCCCAAGAAAAACACTTCCGCCCAGAAGAAACACCTTTACATCATCCCGATTTCAGCCATGGTTGCAGCCTCATCTTCTTCCCGGAAATACTGTTCCGATACATCCCTGCTGACTGAAAGCACCTCTCCCGCGTCCTTTTCTCCCATCTGGATCGGGATTAAGAACGGATGGATTTCCTTACAGAATTCCAGATTGGGACAGCTATTGATAAAATAGCCACAGGTATCTAATATCAGCCTGTCACACATATCTGTGATGACGATCTTTTCGGCTTCAAACATGTGGCTGCCGATATAATTTGCGATATTTTCTGCCGTGGTCGAGATATAGTCCTCTTTCCGCTCCCCTCCATCACTCGGATAAAGATAGGCATATCCTGCCCTCTCCGTTTCAAAAATCCTTAACATCATTTCGGTATCTTCTTTCTTCATCTCCTGTTTTCCTCCATTCCCCATTTTTCAGCTTTTCTTAACTCCACAAGAATACGGCGGAAGTTCCCCTCCGCCGCATGGTTTCTGTAATTAAGTCTTACTGCCATAATCCTTCATTTCATAAATAAAAAGTGTCTGTCCCTATTCGTCACTACTCCCCGGAACCAAAACGCCGCCAAAACAGAGAAGAAAAAATCCCAAAGCCGGCATTTCATGGGCAGTCAGTCCAGACTGTCTTTGGTCCCTGCCACTCGGACAGGCAGACATCACAGGTATCTCACCTCCACCACTGCGTGCTGGCTAATCTCAAGGTGTATCATTATAGGCCATTCCCCTCTTCGCGCCTGTCCACCACAGACAGGCTGTACCCCGGCTTTCCCGCTCGGCTCCTTAGATGCGATCTTTTTCACAGCATGGCTGGCAGAAAGAACATCTGCCCGATTGCTGCAGGAGTGTCACTGCGCCCCGGTTACGGCTCATGAAACGGCTAACGTATCTGAACTGCTGGATATGGCTGGCAGGATATGGCGTGATTCCATCCTGCGCTCGGAGCCCTGCATTCCTCTCCGGCATTTTTCAATGTACGTTTTGTCTGCCTGTGTCGTATCCACACATGAGACATGAGAGGATTCCCGGAAGAGACCATCTGTCCAGAAAAAGTTCCTCTCATAAGGTACTCACAGAAAAACACGTTTTGAGGGGGTATTAATCAAAATATTTTTTTATTTTCTTTACCGCACCGTTTATGCTCTCCCGGATGTTCTTCTCTCCAACCCCTTCTTTCGCTGCAATCTGCCGGTATGTCATGCCCTCAAAAAAATAAAAATGCAGCCGCTCTCTCTGCACCGGGGTGAGTGACTGCATTGCTTTCTGCAGGGTTTCTATTTCCATCTGCCTGATGACCGTATCCTCTACCGATTCCCCGGTCAGTTCCACCAGATCTTCCGTTTCTCCCTCTGTATATCCGTCCTTGGTCGTATGTCTGATATCCCGCATTTCCTGTGCGTGGGCTTCTTTGCGGAACGTATCGACAAGTGCCTCGTAGACTTCTCTGGTCACATAGGTGTATTCCAGTTCACCAACTGCATCTTTATAAAAATCCTTTACTCTGATCTTGATCCATTTTGACATTCAAATGTCCTCCATTTCGTAATTTTTTTGAAATGAAGGACATCTGGCGGACCTCTGGGTTCTGCTTTACTGGAAAAAGACAATAAAAAAAGGTGCTGTTCCCATGCAAAATAAAGCATGCAAAACTGCACCCGGATGTTATCCTTATGAACTTTTCCCTTTCTGCCGCCCCCTGCAATCCGGTGCGGCATGAATTCCCAAAAACATGCCACGCCTTTCTTCTCCTAAGCCTTTTTGCGGTACTATACTTGGAAAGAAAGTGCGCTTCAATATAAGTGTAATAAGTCTTACGGTACCTGTAATAAGTTACCGTCTTGGATTGTCATCCCTCCTGTTTTCCAGAAAAAAAGTCCCTTCCGTTTGTTCGGAAAGGACTATCCATTTTCGGTATGCGACTGTATCCATAGCTGTGCTTTTCCTACGAGCATGAACAGTGCCGTGATGCAGATGCCCGTATAAACAGCGTAAGCATACGGTATCTGGCCTGCATACCACAAAATGCCAAGCACAGCCAGTTCCAAGACTGCGATCAGCCTTGCTTTTCTGCCAAAATGCTTTTGTTCCTCTTTATCCAGTTTCCGGTTCTTGCTGTGCATGGGGCTGAGTAAAAAAATAATCCCTGCGGACACCAGCAATACTGCCAGCAGACATGCCAACGATGTCTTGTAAAACACAGCCTGTGTATAAACCGGAACCAGCAGCACCAGATTGGAACCAAGATAGCAGAAAATCCTGCTGTCTGAGTGATATCCACCAGTATAGCTGCGAAGAACCATAAAAGACAGGGTAAACACTGCCACAACCGCCAGTTGCTCTGTGAGCAGCCCGATGACCAGTGCCGTCACAACGTTTAGAAGCAGGATCATACCATTGCGTATTCCAAACTGGTATAATTCCTGCTCCTCCTCTTTTATGATTCCCCGCTCAACCATACGATGGCTGAGCCATCTCGTCATAGCTTAAAACCTTCTGAGTTTTTTGGAATCTTCCGGCATCTTGTCCTGTCCCAGATACCACATGCAGGAACGGTTCGTTGCCATGGTTGTCACCATAAGTGCCAGTGCTGCCATCACGCTCATGGATTTGCTGCTCAGTCGGTACATCCAGTTTCTTTTCTTCATTTTTAGTAAAACCCTCCTTTTTTTGATGTTTTCACTCTAACAGTTTCCATGTAAAAATCAATCTATCTGTAACAAGTTGCAGGTTTGCTGTAATAAGTTGCAGTCTCACTCCAGTTTTGCAACTCCGTTGAGCAGAAGGACTGCCTCAAAATGTTCCCCCTGATCCTTTAACAGAAGCTCCCCGCCATATTTTTCTGCCACTTTCCGCACTGAACGGATTCCCCTGCCGTGTTTTATTTTATCTTTTTTGCTTGTCTGTCGATAGGAACTTGTCCCGGATGGCTTGCTGTTCTTAATGGATAAAAGCAGTCTGCCCTCCTGAAACTTTGATTCCACATGAACATACCGTTTTTCCTGTTCCACTGCCATTGCTGCCTCTATCGCATTATCCAGAAGATTCCCATACAGAACACCCATGTCCCCGATATCCACGGATACTCTCTGGGGGAGCAGCGTTGTAACCTGCATCGGTATCTCTTTCTCTTTTGCCTTTATGCTTTTTACTTTTAATATGGCATTCACCACAGGATTTGCGGAATAAATGATCTCTTCTGCCAGCCGGATATCTCCCAATACTTCCTGCAGTCTGTCCTTGATCAGTTCCGCACTTCCCTGTTCCGCCGCTGCGAGCAGTCCCGTCAGCCGGTTCTTCATATCATGCCGGATGTCCTGTATCTGTTCCTGATACCGTTCCATGTCCTGATAGTATTCGTTCCGGTATAAGATTTCCCTCTGGATCATTTCCTCTTCGTACTGTTTTTCCTCCACTGTTGTGTACTTTTCAATCATCAGAAAGATGATATAGTTTGTGATGATAATGACAAAGATGATACACATGCACAGCACCACCATCTGTGCCGAGATTAATTCTTTTGCAACTTCTATCAGTAAAAAACAACTGATCAGGCTGCATAATGGAATAAGTGCCAGCGCATAACTGGTTTCCTTTGGCATACTCGACACCTTTACATTCTTTCCCGCTTTCAGCCTGCAAAAGACTTCCACAATCGCAAGCCGGAATATCACCACTAGGAATGCAGAAAAATAATAGATAACAACATCATCCTCTACTATCTGTTCCATAAATACTTTGCTAAACAGATAACCTGCCGGTTCACTAATACCCATAATCCCCATATACAGCAGAACCGCAATCAACCTGCTTACAATCCCTGCCTCATACTGGCAGACATATACACAGAGAATCGCCACCATCGTCACAAAATTCAGCCAGCTTATCCCCATCTGGTTCACCGCACTTCCAATCAGCTCGCACACTATCAGCAGAAGAATCGAAAACTCCATGGAAGTTTTTCTGTTTCCGATGAACTCCTCTAAATACCTGCGGTAAATGCAGAGGTCAAAAAGATTTATGACAAGCCTCACCCCATATAATGCCATGTCACATTCCTCCCTGCACAAATGCGATGTGCTTTTCCGTCAGCTCCTTCCGGTACCCTCTTGTCACTCCCAGCTCTGTGCCGTCTATAAGCATGACCATGCCGCTGGATACAGAATGAACATGTTTCAAATTAACGATAAAAGAGCCATGAACGGCGGCAAACATGCGCTCGTCCAGTTTCTCCCATATTTCATTCAGGTTCATGTTGGACTGATATTTCATTTTCTTTGTGTGGATAATCGCCTGACGCCCCCGCTTTTCCAGATACAGGATTTCGTCAAACTTCAGACTGTACCGCACCCTGCGGTAACAAAATGAGAAACTCTGATTCGTCAGATTCAGATAGGTTCCTGCCTTCTCAAACAGCACACGGAGCCTTTCTTCTGAGATTGGTTTTGGAATAAAATCAAATGTGACAACTTCAAATACACTTGGCATGTATTTGGTATAGCTGGTAAGAAACACCAGTAATGCCTTGGAATCTGTCTCACGGATCTGTTTTGCCACCGCCAGTCCGTCCATTCCAGGCATCTCAATATCAAGAATGTACATATCCGGCTTTTGCTCCGCATCTGCACATTCCCTCAATAATTCTTCCGGTCTGGTATAAAACACATACTCCACCGCATAATCGATCATACGCAGTGTATAGCGTCTGATCCTTTCAATGTCCTGCTGATTATCATCGCAGATTGCTACCCTCATATATCGTCTCCTTCTCAAAATATATTGATCAAATATACATCCCGGAGACTGTGCTGCTTTAACGACCTGTCATCAGCTTTCTCATATACGCAAGCATACGGTCTATAAATGCATCCCGTTCCTCCCTGCTGCAGTTTGCAAGGAACAGTTCAATATCAACCTTATGATTTGTATCCCCCGTAACCAGATAAGTCGGCTCAATCCTGTACTTCTCATACAAGATCAGCATTTTCTCTGGCTGTAAGCCATAGACACCACTTTCGATTTTGCGATAATGCTCTACCCCTACATCCAGCGTCTCTGCAAAAACTTCCTGCGTATATCCACTGTTTTCTCTGGCGGTTTGCAACCTTTTTCCAATCTGTATATTGATTTCCTTCTTCTCTGTTTTCATGGAATTCACCTCGCTTTTATGGTAATGATACCAACGAGAAATACCCGAAAACAGATTGTAATACAACACTTCAAAAGTCGTATTACGACATGTCCCCATAAACGAAAAGTGAGCAGCAGACACCATCTGCTACTCGCCTTCTATCTTTCTTTATTCTAAAAATGTTTCCTGTTACTCCACCAGTTTCCCAAGCACCACATGATTATATTGGCAACTCACAATCTTTTAAC
>OHAQ01002924.1_pt1 | contig 12037 bp, 13 predicted proteins | sample 1577111 | NCBI WGS metagenome assembly OHAQ01 (sample SAMEA3541549, study PRJEB24748) | human gut metagenome | biome: human gut; feature: human-associated habitat; material: faeces | place: China | collected 2012 | reverse complement strand
CCTTAATCCCCGCTCAAGCGGGGAAACTTGGATGCTTTGACTATTGACACATCCCTCCGTACCTTTGATTATGCTTTGTTGCTAAAACTTTCTGAGAGTGAGCAGCGTCTTTTCAGATCTTAATATGAGCTTTTTATCGTCCAGTTTCTCTATTCCGAAACGTTCGGAGGTATTGTTTAAGCCATACACCTGAAGTTGTTCTTTTGTGGCAAATACAGCATTGTCGGCTTTGAGACGGAAATCATAGACAAACAATGAATCCTGAGTTTGAGTAAAACGTCCCAGATATTCTATGATACCTACTTTTTGCAATGCGAGTAGGTCAAGTTGAACACTATAAAACAGTCGGTCTTCTTTTGTATCGATTGCATCTTCTCCTACCTTTTCAATCTTCATTAATTGCCACATTCCATCCAGACGTCCATTCTTAGGAAGTTTTCCGCAGGATGACATACAAGTGATGACGATGAGGGCAAACAGTACTATTGACTTCTTCATTGTTGTCTTTGTTTCTTTGGGAGGCAAAGATAATGCAAATCAAGAGCAGAATAAAATGAACTTGTTCATTTTTTATGCCGAGGTGCAGCTTATCTTCGCTTTTGGAAGCAAAGATACGATAATTTGTTGTATGAACAAATAAAGCAATTTATTCCTGCCTGCGTTAATCTCTGAACAATCCCCGCCTCCCTTTGTTGTGTATCGCAAATACTAAAACCTAAATTATGAAGAAATTATTGTTCTTATCTTTGTTGTTTTGCATGGCGGCGGGTGTGCACGCTCAGGGCAATATAACCGTTACCGGGAAGGTGATGGATGGAGAGATGAATGAACCCATCATCGGAGCAAATATTTTGCAGAGGGGCACGGCACATGGTGCGATAACCGATCTCGATGGAGTTTATTCGATTAGTGTACCGATGGATGCGGAGCTGGTGTTCTCGTATGTGGGGATGCAGACACAGGTGATACGGGTGGACGGGCGCCACACCATTGACGTGACGATGAAACCGGATGCCAAGACACTGGACGAGGTAGTGGTGGTGGGCTACGGCACTTCCCGTAAGCGCGACCTTACCGGATCTATCGTCTCCGTGAAAGGCGATGAGCTTACCTCCACTCCGGCATCTTCACCCGTGTCGGCTTTGCAGGGGCGTGTGCCGGGCATGAACGTTACTACAACGGGTAGTGCGGGTACGGCTCCGAGCATTACGATCCGCGGTATCGGCTCTATGGGAAATTCGAACCCTTATTATATTGTGGACGGGATGTTTACGGATAATATCGATTTTGTGAACCCCAATGACATCGAGAGCATGGAGGTGCTCAAGGATGCTTCTTCACTGGCTATGTTTGGTGTGAAGGGTGCGAACGGTATCATCATCATTACCACAAAGAAAGGTAAGGAGGGAAAGGTACTGTTCAATTTTGACAGTTATACGGGCTTTCAGACAGTGATGAAAGGCGACCGTGTGAAGTTGGCGGACGGGAATCAGTTTACGGATTGGTACAACGAACTGCTTCGCAACTCTGCCGCCGATATGGGGGAGGGGGCTCCTTCTCCTTTCCTCCCGCAGATAGCGGGCAAGGGTACGGATTGGGTGGACGAGGTAACCCGCCGGGCCATTATCACCAATCAGTCTTTTAGCGCATCTTCGGCTACGGAGCGCAGTCATTCCTTCTTCAGCTTGGGATATTTCAAGCAAGACGGTGTAGTGAAGTATGATAATTACCAACGTGTGACGGCTCGTTTCAACAGTCCGAAAACGACGAGAACAACATCCTCGGCGCCCTTCTGGCCAAGAAGCTCGGCGCAGGCAAGACCATTGCGCTCGTCAACCGCAAGGCCTACGGCGACCTCATGCAGGGCAGCCAGATTGACATCACGCTGTCGACCACCACCGCCGCGCTCGGCGAGCTGATCCGCCACGTGCGCCGCGGCGACGTGGCGGCCGCCTACAGCCTGAGACGCGGCGCGGCCGAAGCGCTCGAAATCGTCGCCCACGGCGACCGCAGAAGCTCCAAGGTCGTCGGCAGGCGCATCGGCAGCATCTCGCTGCCCGAAGGCTGCGCCATCGGAGCCCTGATCCGCGGCAACGATGAAAACGCGCTCGTACTGATGGGCGACAAGGACACCGTCATCGAGGCGGAGGACCACGTGATCGTCTTCGTGCCCTCCAAGAAGCTCATCCCGAAGATCGAACGACTCTTCACGGTCAATGTCGGCTTCTTCTAAGGAGGCCTGACGCCATGTTCAACACGATCCGCTATCTGCTGCTGCCGGTGCTCAATGCCTCTGGGCCCGTCTTCATCTGGCTCGCCGCGGCGCTGCTCATTCCGTTCACGCTCTCCGTCTCAAAGCAGGACGGCGCGGCGGACAGCTTTCTGACGTGTTTTCTCATCACGCTCGCCACGGGCGTGGTCCTGATGCTTCTGACCCGTCGCTGGCGGCGGGAGCTGACTTCAAGGCACGGCTTTCTTCTCGTGACGCTGATATGGACCTCCGTGCCGCTCTTCGGCACGATTCCCTTCATCATCGAACGCCCCGACATGAGCTTTGCACAGCTCTACTTCGAGATGATGTCCTGCCTCACGACGACGGGCGCAACGGTCTTCACGGGACTCGACAAGCTTCCCGTATCACTGAACGGCTGGCGCTGCTTCCTCTCGTGGATCGGCGGCATGGGCCTCATCGTGCTGTCCGTGGCCATTCTCCCGCTGCTCGGCGTGGGCGGCTCGCAGATCATCAAGGCCGAGACGACGGGCCCCCTCAAGGAGCACCGCCTGACGCCCCGCATCGCCGACACGGCCAAGGCGCTCTACATCATCTATCTCGGCGTCTCCGTCGCCTGCGCGATCTCCTACCATCTGGCAGGCATGGAATGGGAAGACGCCATCATGCACATGATGACGACCGTCAGCCTCTCGGGCATCGGCACGCATGACGCAAGCTTCGCATACTTCAACAGTCCCGCCGTCGATGCGGTCGCCATCGTCTTCATGCTGATCAGCGGCTTCAACTTCTCCCTCCACTTCATGGTATGGAGGCGCAGGAACTTCCTGATCTACCTGCAGGACGCGGAGGCGAAGGCCTGGATTGCAACGGCCGCCCTGATGTCGGCCCTCACGATCATCGTGCTCGCCGACGCGCACGTCTACGAAACGTCGGCCGAAACCGTGCGCCACGCGCTCTTCTCAGTGGTCTCCGTCATCACGACGACGGGCTACGCAACGGTCGACTACGCCTCCTGGCCGCTCGGCCTGCCCGTCCTCCTGCTGGTCGCCGCAGCGTTCTCGACGTGCGCAGGCTCGACGGGCGGCGGCATCAAGATGGTGCGCCTGCTGATCATCCTCGGCATGATCCGAAGGGAAATGACGAAGCTGCTTTATCCGAAGGCGGTGGTTCCGCTCACGCTCAACAAGACGCCGATCGACGAAAAAGTCTGCATCGCCGTGCTGGCCTACTTCATGGTCTGGCTCACGTCCTTCGTGATCGGCGCAGCCGTTCTGCTTCTGGCGGGACTCCCCCCCGGGGACGCCATCAGCGCCGCATGGGCCATGCTTTCGAACATCGGCCCGGGCCTCTGCGGCGTCGGCCCGACGGGCAACTATGCGGACCTGAGCGACATCCAGCTGTCCGTCTGCTCCTTCCTGATGCTCATCGGGCGCCTGGAGATCTTCACCGTGTTCGCGATCTTCACGCGGAACTTCTGGCGAATCTGATGCAGGCGGTGAGGCCGCCTGCGACGTGCAGTCCTACGGACGGCCCCACATGATGGCGTCGCCGTGCTTGATGGCGCGCTTGATCATCGACTGGAGAGGCACGACGCGCTGAAAGAAATTGATCTTCTCGACGGAGTTCCTCTTCTCCTCCTTCTCCTCCTCGCGCATGCGGAGCTCCTCGTCGTAGGTCGACTCGCGAAGCTTCCTTTCCCGCTCGGCCTCGATCTGCGCAAGGCGCTCCTTGTCCTTGCGGGCCTCCTCATCAAGGATCCTCAGGATTTCGGGCAGCTCGTCGCAGGAGAAGGCGCCTGTTTCGGTCCACGGGCGGCCGAGCACCTTGAAGACCCGCCTGGCCGTTTCCTCGAACATAATGAACGGCCCTGTGGCACGGCATGAAAAAAGCACCAGAGACATAGAAGACACTCCCGATCACAACCTTGGGTTACACTACTTCGCATAACATACCCACTGGATTTTATCGTACCTAACGGAGCCTTCTGTGTCTGCAGGGATCTGCATCATCGCCCACGAGCCGCTGGCCAGCGCATTGAAAAGCTGTGCCCGGCACATCTTCAGCGCCACGGGCGACACCTTCTGCGACTCCATCGCAGTCTTCGACGTGCCCTGCGACGTGGACGCCGAGCAAGGCGAGGCGGAAGCCCGCAGGCTCATCTCGAACTTCCCCGCGAATCAGGGCGTGTTGGTCTTCACCGACGTTCTCGGCGCGACGCCTTCCAACATCGCCCATCGTCTTCTGGACAATCCGCAGGTGCGCGTCATCACGGGCGTCAATCTGCCCGCACTCATCACCGCTCTCAGTCATCACGAGGAATGCGCGGCCCGCATTGCCGTCATCGCCGAGGGAGCCGCGCGAGGCGGCATCTCCACATCCTGCGGCAAGCCTTCCGCCATCAAGGACACTGTCAATGCAGACTAAGCAGCTCACCGTGCTCAACAAGCTCGGGCTCCATGCCCGTCCTTGCGCCCTGCTCGCCAAGACCGCAGGCTTCTTCAAATCCTCCATCACGCTCACGCACAACAACCACAGCGTGGATGCCAAGTCGATTCTCGGCCTCATGACGATGGCCGTGCCCGCAGGCACGACGCTCACCGTCACGGCGGACGGTCCCGACGAAGACAGCGCCATCAAGGACATCACCGCCCTTTTCGACAACAAGTTCGGCGAACAAGCCTAAGACGGAGAATCCACCATGAGTGACGAACCCCTCGTTGCGTCCTCCACAGTCGAAGAACAGGCACCGCCTCCCGAAAAGCTGACGGGCATCAGCGTCTATCCCGGCATCGCCTACGGCCTCTGCCAGCAATTCTCCGCCGGCGATCTGGAGATCCCGCAGTTCGTCATCGAAAAGACCGGAACCCGCGGCGAAATCCAGCGCCTGCGCGCCGCCATCGCCACCGTCGACAAGCAGCTCGGCGCCCTGATCGACTCCGCCGACGAAGACATGCCGGCCGAGGCGGCGGCGTTCATCGACGTGCACCGCACCATCCTTCGAGACCCCACCCTGATCGAGGAGACCGTCGACATCATCAAGGAAAAGCTCGTCAACGCCGAATGGGCGCTGTCGCTGCGCCTTGAAAAGACGCGACGAGACTTCGAGTCCATCGAGGACGACTACATCCGCGAACGCATCAAGGACATCGCGCACGTCGTCCTGCGCGTGCAGCGCGTGCTCACGGGCAGGCGCTCCGCCTCAAGCCTTCTTGAAGCGGAAGGCCTTGACGAGACGATCATTCTCGTGGCCGACCAGCTCGATCCCGCCGACATGCTGCTTCTGCGCGGCCGAGACGACCTCGACATCGCGGGCATCATCCTCGAGGAAGGCAGCATTACGAGTCATGCAGTCATTCTTGCGCGCTCGCTTGAAATTCCGACTCTGGTCGGCGTCAAGGGCGCCTGCGAGATCCTCGAGACCGACGTGCCCGTCCTGCTCAACGCGGACGAAGAGCTCATCGACCTGAGCCCCTCCGCCGAAAAGCGCAGGAACGCACGCCAGCGCATGAAGCTTCTGACCGCCGAGAAGAAGCGCCTCAAGAAGCTCAAGCAGTTTGACGCGGTCACGCTCGACGGACACACGATCAAGCTCTTCGCCAACATCGCGCTCCCCGAGGACGTCAAGGACGTCCATCGCGCGGGTGCGGACGGCGTCGGGCTCTTCCGCACGGAATTCCTCTTCATGAACCGCGACGACCTTCCCTGCGAAGACGAGCAGTACAACGCGTACTGCCGCGTCATCCGCTCGATGAAGGGCCAGCCCGTCGTGATTCGCACGGCCGACCTCGGCGGCGACAAGGTCATGTCGCAGGACGCCCTCGAAAAGCTCACCACCGGACCGCTCGAGGAGCTGAATCCCTCGCTCGGCCTCAGGGGCCTGCGCTTCTGCTTTGCGCATCCGAAGCTCTTCGTCACGCAGCTTCGCGCAATCCTGCGCGCCGCCGCCACGGGGTCGGGCAATGTCAGAATCCTGCTGCCGATGGTCACATCGCCCGAGGACGTCAGCAGGGTGCGCGAATTCATCTCGCTGGCCTGCAGCGAACTTGCCGCCGAAGGCCAGAAGTTCACCGCCGACGTTCCGCTCGGTGGAATGGTCGAGGTTCCCGCCGCCGTCATGATGCTCAAGGACCTGATTCCCGTCCTCGACTTCTTCTCGCTCGGCACCAACGACCTCGTGCAGTACACGCTGGCCGTCGACCGAACGAATGCAGCGGTTTCAAAGTACTACGACGAGTGCCACCCGAGCGTGCTGCGCATGATCGCCACGACGGTCAGACAGGTCCACCAGGCAGGCAAGAGCGTGTCCGTATGCGGTGAAATGGCTGCCCGACCGGAACTCGTCCCCTTCTTCATCGGACTCGGATGCACGCGTCTTTCCATGACGCTCACCCAGATTCCCGCCATCAAGAAGCGAATTCTGAAGACCGACAGGGCCAAGGCCGAAGTCTTCGCAGCCAGCGTGCTGCGACGCCGATCCGCCAAGGCCGTCCATCAATCCTTTATTCAGGAGGAGGAGGCCTTCCAGAACAGGAAGGTCGCCGATCCGTCCACTACCCTATGAGCAATTCCTACGAAAAACCGCTGAACGATGACGAGTTCGTCGAACTCGGCGAACTGCTTGCCGCCATGCCCGAACCGTTCGAGCCGATGGAGCCCGACTACATGGACGGCTTCCTCACCGCGCTTCTGTGCCTGCCCGACGAGCCGTCTCCCGGCGACTGGATGCCCTACATCTTCGACTCCCAGGCCCGTCAGGACGCCGCTCTGGCGGATCCCGACGAACAGGACCGTCTGGAGGAACTCATCTACCGCCGCTACCGCTCCATCGACACGACGCTTGCGCGCTGCCGCCCCATCGATCCGATCATCTACGAGATCGAGGACAACCGCGGCCGTCCCGTGCGGGGCGCCGACAGCGTGGCCTCCGTCATTCCGTTCGCCCTCGGCTTCTCCGAAGTGATCAACCGCTGGGAAGGTCTCAAGGACAGCACGGACGACCGCATCAACGGCGCCCTGCTCGGTATCCTCCGTCATCTGCCCGACGACGTGGCGGGCGACCTTGCGGAAATCAAGGCGGACCTTGATCTGGAAAGCCCGATCGAGAACCTTGACCAGGCGCTTGAAGACATCGCGGAAAGCGTCGCGGAAATCGCAGCCGTCACCCGCGGCTTCGAAAAGAAGGAGGAGCCTCCCAAGAAGAAGCCCGCTCCGAAGGGCCCGCGCCGTCCGCAGGGCGGCCGACGCCACTGAGGCACGAGACTACTTCTCCGCGCGCCCGCCGCTCATCAGCTCCCGGGCGCGCGCCTGCCTGCTCACCCACCAGACAAGCAGGATCACGGGCACGCCCATCGATGCCGTCAGGAGAAAGAAGCCCTGATAGCCGAGGCTCTCGACCATTACGCCCGAAAAGCCTGCGATGAACTTCGGCAGAAGCAGCATCAGGCTGCTGAAGAGCGCGTACTGCGTCGCAGAATAGGCCTTGTTCGTAAGGCTTGAGAGGTACGCGATGAAGGCCGCGCTCGCAAGACCTGCCGCAAGGTTGTCGGCGGACACCGTGAAGATGAGAAATCCTACGTTGTGACCAATGCCGGCCAGTGCGGCGAAGAGAAGGTTCGTCACGGCGGCAAGGACCGCACCGACGGCCATCGTCTTGAGAATTCCCAGACGCATCGTCACGATGCCGCCCACGAAAGCACCCGCGAGCGTCATCACGACGCCGAACACCTTGGAGACCGTCGCGATCTCCTCCTTGGTGAAGCCCGTGTCCGAATAGAAGGGGTTGGCCATCACGCCCATGACGATGTCGGAGATGCGGTAGGTGGCGATCAACAGCAGAATGCCCGCCGCCCCCCAGCCGAAGCGCACGAAGAAGTCCCTGAAGGGCGCGACAACATTGATAGCGAAGCGCTCGGGCCACGAGCGGCTCACGGCTTCTACGGGCCGGACGGGTGCCTCGGGCTCCTTCACGAAGAGCACCGTCAGCACGCCCACGCACATGGACGCCGCCATGCCGAGATAGGCGAACTCCCAGGCATGCGGAAAGTAGCCCGTCTCTCCGCCTGCGCTCCAGGCCGCCAGCGCGAGCGTGCCTGCGCCCGCCCAGATCATGGCCAGCCGATAGCCCGTCTGGTACATGGCGGCGAGCACGGCCTGCAGATTCGAGTCCGCAGACTCGATGCGGTAGGCGTCGAGCGCAATGTCCTGTGTCGCCGAAAAGAACGCGCACATGAGCGCAAAGACCATGATCCCCTGCAGGTGATGCAGGGGATCCGACACCGCCATGCCCGCCAACGCCGCAATGACGCCCGCCTGGGACAGCAGGAGCCAGGAGCGACGGCGCCCGAGCAGGCGCCCGAGCACGGGAATGCGCAGACGGTCGACGGCCGGCGCCCACACCCACTTGAAGCCGTAGACGAGTCCGATCCAGCTGAAGAAGCCGATAGTCTTCAGATCAACCCCCGCCTCCCTCAGCCAGAAGCTGAGCGTGCCCAGAATAAGCAGCAGGGGAAGTCCCGAGCTGAAGCCAAGCAGGAACATCCTGACAGGCTGAGGCTGCAGGTAGACACGAAAGTCGGATATCAGCGCCCTGACGTTCATTTAGACCAGATCTTTCTTCGTCAGCCAGACCCATTCGCCCTGCTTGAGCGTCTCGGGCATCACGTAGAGGCCGAAGGCGGAGCGGTGAAGGCCGTCGCAGCGGTTCGAGCACGCTGCGATCATGCGCTTGACCTGATGGTACTTGCCCTGCACGAGCGTCATGCGAAGATGGTGTTCGTCAAGGATCTCCACGTCCTTGGCGGACACGGGCTTGGGATCGTCGTCGAGCACGACGCCCGCCATGAGCTTTTCGCGAGTCTTCTCATCCACGGGATGCCTGCAGACGACGTCGTAGATCTTCGAGACGTGGCGCTTGGGATGGATGAGACGATGCTGCAGCGCGCCGTCGTCCGTAAAGATCAGCACGCCCGTCGTATCGACGTCGAGACGGCCAACGGGCTGCATGTTGCGGCGGCGAAGCGGACTTGGCAGCAGCGTCATGACGGAGGGATGAGCGGAAGGCTTCATCGAGCACTCGTAGCCCGCAGGCTTGTTGAGCGCAATGATCGCCTTCTCAAAGTACGGCCAGTCGGTGCCGAGGCAGCGGAAGACGAGACCTTCGGTCTCGACGTCCTCGTCGGGATCGTCGTGCACTTCGGCTGCGATTTCAACGGCACCGGAGGCCACCATGGCCGCACAGTCATAGCGCGTGCCGAAGCCCTGGGAAAAAAGCACGTCCTTGAGCAGCATTCGTCAGTCCTCGAGAGAAAAGTCGTAGTCGATGGTGAGCGGCGCATGATCCGAGAACTTCTCGTCCGGATAAATCGACGCGGCGCGGGCGGCAGCCGCCACGTTTTCGGTGGCCAGATGATAGTCGATGCGCCAGCCGATGTTCTTGGCACGCGCCTGACCGCGCTGGCTCCACCAGGTGTACTGCTCGGGTCTGGCGTCGACAAGACGGAAGACGTCGCGCCAACCGTGCTTCTCGAACAGATCCGTCAGCCACTGGCGTTCCTCGGGAAGAAAGCCCGAGTTCTTGACGTTGCCCTTCCAGTTCTTGAGGTCGATCTCCTTGTGGGCGATGTTCACGTCGCCGCAGAGAATGACGCGACGGCCGGAGGTCCTGAGCTCGTCCATGTGCTTCAGGAAGGATGCGAGGAAGCGGAACTTCGCCTCCTGACGTTCCTCGGACGAGGAGCCCGATGGGAAATAGCAGGAGATGACGCTGAGATCACCAAAGATCGCCTCAACATAGCGGCCTTCGGCATCAAACTCGGGATCGCCGAATCCGTAGCGGACCTCGTCGGGCTTCCGACGGCACCAGATGCCGCAGCCCGAGTAGCCCTTCTTTTCGGCGCAGTGGAAGAAGGCCTGATAGCCGGGAAGCCCGGCGACCTCGGCAGGGATGTCCTTCTCCTGAGCCTTGAGTTCCTGGATGCAGAGCACGTCCGCGTTCTGGGCCTGAAACCAATTGAAGAAGCCCTTGGTCAGTGCGGAACGCACGCCGTTGGCGTTGAAAGTCACGATACGGAACATCGGAGTCCTCTAGAAACAAGATTCGAATGGTTAAGGATACCGAGGTTTAGCAGTACAATGCCACACGATCCCGCGAGGTCGTGCGACCTCTTTTTCCCTTTTGAAAAAACAGTCATGCAACCGATTCAAGAACAGTTCATCGAATTTGCCCTGGAAGCCGACGTCCTTCGCTTCGGCGAGTTCAAGACCAAGGCCGGCCGTCTCTCTCCGTACTTCTTCAACGCCGGCCTCTTCAACACCGGTGCCCTGCTCGACCGCCTCGGCGAGTTCTATGCGAAGACGCTTCTGGCTGCCCGCGACGCCGGCCGCATCGAGTTCGACATGATTTTCGGTCCCGCCTACAAGGGCATCCCGCTGGCCGCCTCCGTGGCCATGAATCTCTCCCGCCTCGGCTGCGACGTGCCCTGGGCCTTCAACCGCAAGGAAGCCAAGGACCACGGCGAAGGCGGCGTGATCGTCGGCGCCCCGCTCAAGGGCAAGGTCGTGATCATCGACGACGTGATCTCCGCCGGCACCTCCGTGCGTGAATCCGTCAAGATCATCCAGGCCAACGGTGCCGTCCCCTCCGGCGTGCTGATCGCCCTTGACCGTCAGGAACGCGGCGGCAATGCCGTCGAAATGACGGAAACCTCCGCCGTTCAAGACGTCGAAAAGACGCTCGGCATGAACGTCGCCTCGATCATCTGCCTCAACGACCTGCTCGCCTTCATGAACGGCGACACGGACATGGCCAAGGCCGTCTCCTGCCACAAGGAAGCCGTGGCCGCCTACCGTGCCCGCTACGGCGCCTGAGAGGCACGCTGAACAGCGTCGGGCCTGAGGCCCGACAACAAAAAAGGAAGCGTCAAATGACGCTTCCTTTTTTTATTTGCCGGTCAGGCGAACTGATCAGGCGCCGAGCTTCTTGCGAAGGAGTTCGTTGACCTGGGCGGGATTGGCCTTGCCGCGCGTGGCCTTCATGCACTGGCCCACGAGAGCGTTGAAGGCCTTCTGCTTGCCTGCGCGGAACTCGTCGACGGACTTCTGGTTCGCCGCAAGCACTTCATCAATGATGCCTTCGAGCGCGCCGGTGTCTGAAATCTGCTTCAGCCCCTTGCTCTCGATGAGCGCGTCGACGTCGGTGCCCTCGCCTTCCCAGACGGCCGCAAAGATCTGCTTGGCGCCCTTCTGGTTGACGGTGTTGTCGAGGATGCGGCCGAGAATCGCGGCGAGGATTTCAGGCGTCACGGGTGCCTTGCCGAAGGTCATGCCCTCGACGCCGTTGACGGCGGCGGAGAGTTCGCCCATGACCCAGTTGGCGGCCATCTTGCGGTCGGAGACCTTGGCGGCAAGCGCAACGTAATAGTCGGCGATGTCGCGGCTGGCGGTCAGCATCGAGGCGTCGTACTGCGGCAGGCCGAATTCGGACTGCAGGCGCTCGCAGAGCTGGTGCGGAAGCTCGGGCATCTCGCCGCGAACCCTTTCGATCCATTCGTCGCTGATTTCGAGCGGAAGAAGATCGGGATCCGGGAAGTAACGGTAGTCCATCGAGTCTTCCTTCGTGCGCATCTGACGCGTCTCGCCCTTGTCCGGGTCATAGAGGCGAGTGGCCTGAACGACCTTGCCGCCGTCCTCGATGAGCTCGATCTGGCGACGGACTTCGTAGTCGATGGCTTCCTGCAGGAAGCGGAAGGAATTCAGGTTCTTGATCTCACAGCGCGTGCCGAACTCCTTCTGGCCGACGGGGCGCAC
>OHAQ01002906.1_pt1 | contig 12089 bp, 13 predicted proteins | sample 1577111 | NCBI WGS metagenome assembly OHAQ01 (sample SAMEA3541549, study PRJEB24748) | human gut metagenome | biome: human gut; feature: human-associated habitat; material: faeces | place: China | collected 2012 | reverse complement strand
GGGTTGGATCATCTACTAAACTGCTGCATAGGGAAAGTGCCTGTTTGAGCAGCCGGTGGGTCAGTTCGCCGTGGATCTGGGCGTGCAGGGCGTACAGATGGCGGGGGATGTTGCGGCCAGCGCCGTGATCCCCGGATCCGGTCTCGCTCTGATGACGGCCCGTTCCGCCGGGAGCAGCGCCCAACGGGCCAGACAGGCCGGGGCCAACTACAACCAACAGCTTGCCTACGGACTGGGCAGCGGTGCGCTTAGCCTTGCCACGGAGAAGATCAGCAACGTGGCAAGCCCCTTCAAGAAGGCGTTCGGCAGCGGTGTTCTGGACAACGCCGTCAGCGGCGCGCTTTCCAAGCTGAACAACAGCGCGGCGGGCCGCGTGGCCCTCTCCATGATCTCCGAGGGCGGTGAGGAATTTATCGAGGATATTTTCCAGCCCGTTTTGCAGCGGGCCACCTATGACCCCTCTGCCCGGTTTGATCTGAGTGAGGCACTGTATGACGCGGCGGTGGGCGCGGCCATGGGCGGCATCGGCGCAGGTGTTGACGTCATCAGACAGCGTGGAAACGGCCAGGCGGACGCACAGCCCACGCAGAAGACGCGCCCGGAGGTGCGGGAGGATACTTATACCCCTGCACCCGCAAACGCCGCAGAGGGCGCGCAAAACGCCGCCCCCGGTGTGGAGACGGCGGAGAATATTCGGGTTGGTCAGGCGACTATCATCAAGAAGCCTTACACGGGCGAAGTGCCTACCCAGACCCAGCGGCAGAACACAGCGCCGGTGCAGGTGAGCAGCGAAGCCTTGACCCGAGCGCAGAACAGTATTGCCGGGGCGCGGGGACTGGAATCTTCCCTTCCGGGACAGAGCTTTAAGAGTACGCTGAAGAACGTCTACAAGAGCATCTTCAAGCCCGCAAAGGGCGTTGTTGTAGAGGGGACCTTTTTCGGCGGACAGCCCTACGCGGTGGACATCAACAACACCGTTCCGGGAAAAGTCATCAGCGACCCCAATTTAACAGCCGAAAAGTTGGCGGTGTTGGGGGATTTGACCGAAATTGTACAGAACGGGAACTATGTCGGCAGCGGCGAATACGTCCCCCATGGCGATAAAAAGAAGCTGACCGTTCGTTTCGATTATTTTGAAACGCCTGTTACGATCGACGGGAACCAGTATATCGCCTCTTTTGATGTAGAGGTATTCCCAAATACTAACAACTACAGGACCCACAAGCTAAATAAAATGGAGTTGTCTCCTGTTACAAATGCCGACGTAGGTCCAGCACCTACCGCAAGTGTGGTGGAGACAACTCCTGTTGAGGGTACGCGTCCCCTCAATGCTAATGATAGCATAGCACAGGGGGCGGAAAATGTCAAGAACGGTGGAAACCGGGACATTCTCTCTGAGGTTCCCGTTGTGAACCCTGACACCGGGCGGAATGTGGAGAAAACGGTCTCCACCATTCTGAACAGCCCCCTGACCTCCCCAGAGATGGCAACCGTGTATGAAAACGCTATTGCCGGCGGCGCGTTCGACTATGACGTGGTGACGGACCGGAGCGCCGTACAGCAGGCGCAGGCCAAGATCGCGCGGGACGGTTGGCGCGAGGTGGCGAACAGCTTCATTGCCAAGGCGGAGCTTGGACAGCGGATCACCAAGGCGGACACCGCCGAGGCCATCAGCGCCTACAACCTTGCCATTTCCGAAGGAGACCACAAGGCCGCCTTTGAGCTGGCAACGGCCATTGCGGATGCGGCCCATGACAGCGCACAGATGGTGCAGGCCATGAACCTGATGAACCGGTTGACGCCGGAGGGCCGTCTGCTGACGCTGCGGCGGCTGGTAGACCGAATGAATGACCGGGCGGCACGGCAGAACCGGGCACCCCGGCAGAACACCACCAACAGCGGAGACTTGGAAAGCGCACGGGTGGACTACATCGACAAGGTAACGGGTTTCACCCTCTCTGACGAGCTGGCCACCAACTACCTGATGGCAGAGACGGACGCGGAGCGGGCGGCGGCGTGGGACGCCATCACCACCTCCATCGCGGACCAGATCCCCAGTACGTTCCGGGAGAAGGCCAATTTCTGGCGGTACACCTCCATGCTGACCAACCCCACCACCCACATCCGCAACATCATGGGCAACGCCATTCAGATGGGCGCACGGAAGATCAAGAACGGCATCGGGACCGCAATCGAGCGGGCGGTCATCAAGGATCAGAGCCAGCGGACAAAGGCCGTGAATGTTGACAAGGATCTGAAAGCCTTTGCCAAGGTCCAGTATGAGACGGATCAGAACGCGGCTATGGGCAGCGGGAAGTATTCCGACGCCACGGCGGCAGGCATTGAGCGGGAGATCCAGAGCAAGCGGAAAATGTTCAAGGGGGAGGACGTTCTCTCCCGGTCTATCCAGTGGATAGGCGAAAAGAACAGCGAATTGCTGGATCGAGAGGATGTGCGATTCAACCGGAACGCCTATGTAGACAGCTTCGCCCAAGCACTGCAAGCCAAAGGCGTGACGGCGGCAGAGGCCCACGCAGGGACCAGAACCGCAGACGTGGAGGCGGCACGGGCCTACGCCATTGAGGAAGCGCAGAAGGCCACTTACCGCAATACCACGGCGCTTTCCGAGGCACTGTCCAAGATGGGCCGGTATCAGGGGGACAATCAGGTATTGAGGGCCGCGTCTTTCGCGGCAGACGCCTTTCTCCCCTTCCGCAAGACCCCAGCCAACATCCTGACCACGGGTCTTGATTACAGCCCCATCGGACTGGGCAAGGGGATCAAAGAAGCCCTGTTTGATGTGAAATCCGGGAAATGCACGGCAGCGGATGCCGTAGATTCCATTGCTTCCGGTCTTACCGGAAGCGGGATTCTGGCGTTAGGCGCTTATCTGGCGGCGGAGGGGTTTTTGGGGGCTACCCTTCACGTTCGGGCCGGTGACGATGACAAGGAAGAAGAATTTGAAAAGTCCATGGGCGGGCAGGATTATGCTATTCAGATCGGGGACAAGTCCTACACGCTGGACTGGATGACCCCGGCGGCAATGCCCCTGTTTGCGGGAGCGGCCATTATGGAATCCGTTCGGAAGGGCGGCAGCACCTTTGACGCGCTGGTGGATTCTCTGCTGGGGATGCAGGACGTTGTGCTGGAGACCTCCATGCTGTCCTCTCTGAATGACCTGATCTCCTATTGGAGCTACGCCGACAACAAGGTTGGCTATCTGCTTGACCGGGCGGCCAGCAGCTACGCCGGACAGTATATCCCCACCATCGGCGGCAAGGTTGCGTCCGTATTTGATGATACGGTGCGCAAAAGCTATGTGGAAAAGGGTTCCGGGCAGGTAGCCTCTGACGTGAACTATTTCTTGCAGGGGGCGGCGAAGAAGGTCCCCGGCGCACGGAATCAGCTTCAGCCTATGGTGGATATGTGGGGCAACGAGGTCTCCAATGGCTCCGCACCGGAGCGGGTGTTCCAGTCCTTCTTCTCCCCCGGCTTCCTGAAAGCGCAGGACAACAGCCCCGCCACACAGGAGATCCGGCGGCTGGCAAAGGCCACCGGAGACAGCACCGTTTATCCGGCGGCGGCGGAGAAGTCCTATACGGTGAAGGGGGAGACCCGGACCCTGACCGGCGAGGAATACACCCGGTACGCCAAGGCCATGGGCCAGACGCGGAAGGAGCTGGTGGAAGCGGCATTGAAGCTGCCCGCCTACAAGTCCATGAGCAATGCGGAAAAGGCGGATTACATCCAGAACGTGTATAAATATGCGTGTGAGACGGCTCGTCAGCAGGTGGACCCCAAGTATGAGCCCAGCGCCAAGTGGATTGAGAACGCCAAAACGTCCAAGCGGGACATCGGCGTATCCACCGGGGAATTTCTGGCCCTGTACCAGAAGTACGGCAGCGAGAAAATGAGCGGAAAAGCCTATGAGAAGGTAAAGCAGGCGCATGATGCCGGACTTTCCCCCAAGGAGTATTTCTCCCTGAAGGACAGGGCCGACGCGGACGGAAACGGCAGGGTCAGCAAGGCGGAGACAAGCGCCGCCCTTGCCGGTCAGGAACACCGGGCGGATCTGTGGGACATTATCTGCACCACCAACGCCAAAAACCCCTACAAATGAGAGAAACACCCTCGCCATCCGGCGGGGGTGCTTCTTTCTGCTTTTTCACATCATGGACAGGAGCGTTTTCACATGGGCGGCGCGGTCCAGCATCCGTTCATGCTCCCAGTCCCAGACGGCCTGCATGGCCTCCGTGGGATGGAGACCGGCGTCCTTCGCCTTTTCGATATGGCGAACGGCCATTTCGTGGAGCCGATTGGCATGGCCCAGCTCCTGACGGCTGAGGTCGGCGTAGGTGCTGGCGTCCTCCGGGTCCTCCCCGGCGTGCTTGACGGCCTCACGGGCGTACTTCTCGGCATCGTCCAGTTCTTCCCGGATCCCTTCGGCCAAGTGTTTGATCTCGTGCATAAGAGCCTCCTAACTCTGCTTGATAAGGGTGTAGAGCTTGTCCACATCCCCTTCATTCAGCGTGACATTCCCGATCAGGGGGATATTGGTAGTGACGGGGCCTTTGGCGGCTTCGGTTTTCAGGCAGGTGTAGATCTTGTCAATATCTACGTTCCCCGCCTCGTCAAAGACGCCGAGGGCTTTCATGGCGGGATGCTCCCGGAGGGCGGGAAGGCTGGCGTCCAGATTGCCAAGGGCCATAGCGGCCCCGGCTCCAACGGCCCATTTCTGCCAGCCGGTGAGCTTGCCGGTGAATTCCTCATCCACATAGCGGGCAGCGCCCTGCTTGATCTGTTCCAATGTTACCATAGATTCCTCCAATGACGGGAGAGAGGGGCGCTATGCCCCTCTCTTCTTCCCTCTTCGCCTCTTAGCAGCCGCAGCCGTGGCCACAGGTGGAGACGGGGAGGGGGTTATAGGTGGACTGGGGCGTGGTGCCGGTGCCGGTGGTGATGTCCGCGACCATTTTGGGATAAAAGGTGGCGTTCGTGTAGGTGACGATGGTGTTGTCAGCGCACTTCCGCTCGTCCCGCTCCCGGGAAATGGCCCCGCACAGCTCGTTCTTGCAGCAGTCCACACGCTCCTGCAACAGCTGGAAGCTGTCCTTGGTGGCCTGATTGTTGACCGCCTGAGAGGCCAGCACACCCTGCACTTCGCCCAGCTTGCCGTCGATGTACTTGTACATCTCCAGCATCTTCTGATCCTGATAGGTGTTGGCATCTCGCAGGGCAATGTCGCTGCGGAGCTTGGCGTTCTCCTGCACCATGGACAGCTCGTAGCGGTTGACCGTGTGGTTCTCGCTGCATCCGGCCTCCGCCGCCATACCAGCGGCAAAGGGGATGACGCGATTGCCCAGCAGCATCCCGCCGAGACCGCCCAGAGAGTTCAGGACGCCCAGAGACAGACCGGCAATGCCGGTGCCGAGAGCAGTGCCTGCGACGCCCTTGCTTGCAAATTCAGCCATAGAGAGATTCCTCCTTCTCTAAAAATACACCTCCTGTTTCCGCGCGAAAAACAAGCGGTGCTCTATGGTTACCGTACCACAGGACACCGCTTGTCATGGCTTATGGATGTTTTTTGTTTGGGCGGGATATGCCTGCTTTATCCCGGATGGAGTGCAGACAGGCGTTCACGGAGGAACGGGACAGATACAGCTCCGCCGCCGCATCCTCGATCGCCCAGCCACGGCGGCAAACAAGATTGAACACGCGCCGCTCCCGGTCGGTGAGATAACGGCATTGCTCCATTTTTTGGAGCTGCTGGACAGTGTATCGGTATTTCATATTGGGCCTCCTTTACGAAGCGCCCCTCCCCTTTGATCTACCGATGCAGGTGGTCAGGACCCTTGCGCGTCTATCATGGCTAACAGCTTTTCCAGATCGTAAAAATTCCGTGGGTTCAGCCCGGTTTCCCTCTGAATAAGCTGAAAACGATAGCGGATGGAATTGTAGTGCAGATAAACCACGCCGCCGGTCTTTTTCATACTCATGTCGTTCTCCGCATAGGCTTTCAGCAGTTTTTTGTCCCGATCCTCCATAGCTTACCTCCTTTTGTTGCGATGGGCGGCTGGCGGTCAGCCATCCCAGCCATCCTTTCTACGGCCGTAGAAATAGGCGTTGTAAGCTTTGTAACGCTCATCTATGTGCTGGGAGGCGATCAATCCGCCGGCCTCCCGCGTCATCCGCGCCCATAAGCCGCAACTCTGCATCTCTGGGCAGCCGCAGCGGTACACACAGTTTGGAACCAGCGCGTCGCTAAGCTCCGGTTCCGTCTCCCGCAGGGCTGCCTTGAAGTCCTCTGCGTATGCCCGTGTCTCCGCCGACGCTTGGTGACAAAGACGCTTTCGCATGGTGTCAATGGCCGCCTGGGCGTTCATTTCGCCGGTGAAGTTCACCGGGACATCTTGTGGAAGCTTGTCCCGTGGAGTGCCGGTGCGGTCGGAGCGCTGAGTGGATACCTTACTCTCCCAGTGGTGTGTTTTCCAGTGCATGGCGATCCAGTATTTGATCCCCGTCCACTGGAAGCGGACGGAGAGATCCCGGATGGGGCTGTGTTCGGCAATCAGGATGCGCCGCTTGAAGTTGGCGCTGGGGTCGTGTCCCAGAGGCGGCTTGCTCACGGTGGCCCGGCAGTCATCCACCACTTCCTCCCAACTGCCCTTAATTTTCAGGATCTCTGTTTTCATCGGCATTTCCTCCGTCCTTTCAAACCTGATTTTCATTTGCGCCGGGCAAAGGTCCACTTCCGGTCTGCGCTTTCCAGTCCTCCCAGCGGCTCCATCATGTCTCCATTTTCCCACCAATCTGCGTGCTCACGCAGAGCATTTACGAGTTTTGTATCTCTCATAGTCCCTCCCTTTCTCCGCATGGGAACAAAAACCGCCCCATGTCTCCCGGCGCTTCTGCTGTGCCAAACCGCCGCCGGGTCACGGCCATAGGAAATTCCTCGATCTCACTGGCCCATAGGCACGTTCCGCGTCCGTTCAGCTGCTCCCAGATCAGCGGAAAACCGCCTATTCCATCGAACAAACTCGCCATTGTGGCGTCCCGCTCGTAGTTGCCGCACAGCCGTTTCAGCAGCCATTTCCACGGCGGCAGGGCGATGGAGTTTCCCAGTGCCTTATACCGGGGGCTGTCCGCATCCTTGTGGCGCTTGCCCTTGCTGTCCGTCCATTCGCCCAAGTCGGTCCAGTGGTCAGGGAATCCCTGTAATCGTTCGCATTCCAATGGGGTCAGACGGCGAACCACCATGTTTTGGCGGGCCGTATTGTTCAAGTTCAGGCTTTTCCCGCCGCTTTCCTTTGCTTGCAAGGTGCCGTTTGTCTCTCCGCCCTCACGGAAGTTCCGGCAGTCAACGGCACACACAAGATCTGTTGCATCCTTAAAGTCACGTTGCTTGCAACTACTTGCAACGCCCCCTTCGCGGTAATCGCCGAATCCCTGCATTTGGTATGTCAACGGGATCTGGTTGCCGCCGGTTACCATACGGGCTTGCAGACTGGGGGCTACCTCTCCACAGTCTCGGATGACGTCGCAGGCGTGGCTCATATCCAGCACGGCGCACGGCACATGGGCGTTGGCGTTCAGCGTGTGACAGGGTTTCCCGAAATCAGGAATACTCCCATTCTGCTTGCTGGTGATCTGCGTAGTATCAAACGCCATGACCGCCGGTTTGGTTCCTCCGCACTCCGCATTCAGCGTAGGGGCCTGTTCCTCGGCATATCCGATGCTCCGGGCGTGTTCACTGTTCCCAAGCTTAAACCCGGCGCATACGCCGTGCCGGTCTGTTGCATCCAGCGTGTAACTCTTATCTTCTTGATACCATTTGCCATTTTGCGCTGTGTCTCGGTCAATGGCGTTTCCTTTAAGGCAGAAAATCGTCTGGTCATTCCATGCCTTAAGCGTCCCGCTTTTCTCCGTCTGGACTAAGGCTCCTTTTCCGCCTCCGTCGCATCCTCCCCGGATTCGGACTGCGCAAGCAGCACCGCTTTCAGCACCGGCGGCAGGTCCTTCCCACGGCGCTCCGCTCTCCGCAGGATGCCCTGACACGCTTTGCTTGTTAAACAATATTTCCCATGCGGTGTCGCCTCCAAAATCTGCGATAAGCGCGATTCTACGGCGACGTTGGGGAACTCCCCAGTGTTGAGCATCGAGGACGCGCCAAGCCACGCTCCATCGTCCTCCCACTTCATCGTGATACCCCCCCCAGGTGTTCCAACCTTTTTCAGACACTTCAATATCGGGGGCTTCCGGCTCTGCGATGCGGATGGCTTCTTCGAGGACGGCTGCGAAGTCTTTTCCTCCGTTGGAACTGAAGGCTCCGGGAACATTTTCCCAAACCATATACCGAGGTCGCACAAACTCACCTGTTCGCCCGCTTGCCATGTCACGTTTTCTCATCTCCTTCACAATCCTGATCTGTTCCATGTATAGGCCGGAACGCGCCCCGGCAAGCCCTGCCCGCTTTCCAGCAATGGAAAGGTCTTGGCACGGACTGCCACCGATCACCACGTCCACAACGGGGGCTTCTCCGCCGTGGATCTTTGTTATATCGCCTAAGTGGAGCATATCAGTCCTCCAATTCCCCACCGCAGGCGGCATATCCGGCGAGGTCAACGAAGCAATCGCCCGTTGCCCGGTTGCCCTGAATTCGTGCGATTTTCAGCAGCGCCATCATCATGGCAACGTCCTTCGCCGTAATCATGTGCTCGGTGTATATCGTCCAGTATTGCCCAATCAGGCCGAAACTGTCCTCTGGCGTTCCATAGTCGGATTCCCTTCCTCCGCACACGCACTGCTTGGCAGCGGCTAAAATCTCTTCACGGGTCATTCCTCCACCTCCGCAGACCAGAATTGCCGTTTGCAGTCGGCGCACGTATCGGAATTTTCTTTGTTGCAAGCGCCATTCCCATGCCTATACGCGGCTGAGATTGCAAGCGGGCATATCGCTATGGCACCGTCTTTTGAGAGTGCCGCCTCCGGCCACTGCTTCAAGAACTCGCTCTGTCTGGTTTTGGCGGGGTGCTTGGTGGCCCACTGCTCCACAATGGCGACGGCCTCCTCCGGGTGGGTTTTTCTCCAGACTGTGCAGGTTTCAAACCTGATAAGCCTTTTCCCAAACTCGCATTTGTAGCACTCGCAGTTGCACATTCTGCGCAATGTTTTCAAAAACTCCACAGCATCCATCATTCTGCCTCCTCAATGGTGACCTCCACGTGGGAGGCTCCGGTTGTCTGGTACTTCCGTACCGTCAAGCTTGCGATTGCGCTGTCATCGTTGTACGCATGGCCGTTCAGCGCATCCAAGATGGCCTTCGCCACGTTGTCAGCGTCAGGGCGCTTAGTGTGGGGTGTGCCGTCCAGTGTGGTGGCCTTTTTCTTTGACGTGCTCTTGGGCACCGTGAAGAACGCCGTGACGGTGGCTCTGAGCGGCACACCCGCCGCAAAGCCCTTGCCGCTCTGGCACTCCCAGCACTGCACCACCTTGTTCTCATACTCCCGCGTTTTCTGCGGGGTATGTGCGTGGCCGTCCCTCGTGAACCGGGGTCGGCCCTTGCCCACCGGAATACCGGGGACGGTAAATTCAATCTTCATCCTTCTTTCCCTCGCTTCCGGTCAGAATCAAATCTCCGTAACATACCTCTCCATCCCGCAGTTCTGTGCAGCGGATCGTTTTATCACAATCTTTGCTGGTGCGATAAATGGATATCCCTGCAAAAATCCGTTTTTTGACGAGGATAAAAGCGCCAGCCTCGATGCCCCAGCCAGCCTCGATGCCCTCGCCAGCCTCGATGCCACAGCCAGCCTTGATGCCATAGTTAGCCTTGATGCCCCAGCCGGCCTCGATGCCCCCGCCGGCCTCGATGCCCCCGCCGGCCTTGAGTGGGTAAATCCACCCTGTTGAACGCATTGCTGCCGGACGCCGCCCGCGAGACCAGCGCCATCAGCCAGAAGTTGGGACGCGGCCGCCACACAACCCGTGAGGTGACCATCTTTGAAGCCTACGGCGGACGCATTGCCGACACGCCGGGCTTTGCCAGTCTGGAGGCGAATCGTGCCGGGTTCATCCCCAAGGAGAATCTGGAGCACGCCTTCCCGGAGTTCGGGCCCTACCTTGGGCAGTGCCAGTTCACCGGCTGCTCCCACCGCACGGAAAAGGGCTGTGCCATCCGTGCCGCTCTGGCCGAGGGAAAACTCTCCCAGACCCGGTACGACAGCTACTGTGCCATGTATGAGGAAGTCAAGGATGTCAAGGACTGGCAGAGGAGGGGAATATGATGCGCTGCGTGATCCTCTCGGCCTGCCCGGTCTCGCCGGAGCTGAAGCGTCTGCTCCGCCCCGATGACTTCATCATCGCCTGTGATGCTGGCTACCGCAACTGCGCGCCGCTGGGCTGCAAGCCCAATATCATCCTGGGAGATTTCGATACCGCGCCCTGTCCGGTGCAGCAGAACGACGATATCATCGTCCTGCCTCACGTCAAGGACGACACCGACACCGAATATGCCGCCAAGCTTGCCAGTGAGAAGGGCTTTACTGAGGTGCTTCTTCTGGGGGCGCTGGGCGGCAGGCGGATCGAGCATACCCTCTCGAATCTTGCCACCGGCCTTGGGCTGGAAGAACGGGGTGTGCGGGCAACGCTTCAGGATGAGCGCAGCCGCATTACCTTTGTCCGCTCCGGCGAGACCCGTGCCTACCCGAAGGAGGAATTCTTCTACTTCTCCGCTTTCCCCATGGAGGGCAGGGCGGAGGGCGTGTGTGAGCGCGGTTCCTACTATGAGCTCACCGACGATGTGCTGGTGGCCGGTTACCCGCTGGGAGTCAGCAATGAGTATGCCGAAGGCTCAGACTGCATCACCATCTCCACCCGCAAGGGGGCGCTGGTGGTCGTGGAAACGGTGCCGGATACACCGATCCTGACCGGGAACAAGGCCTGAGCCGCACACTTTGCCGTCCTGCCGCTTATATTGTGGTATCACACCACGAAAGGCGGGAGAGCGATGCAGGTGGTCGTTATCAAAAGCCCGAAGTGTCTGCGCGGCGTTCTGCGCAGGCTGTTCGGCATCAAAAAAGGATAAGAAAAATACCGGGGCAGGCAGCTGCTCCGGTATTTTTTGTGGCACATCATTCTTTTGTGGTATAGGTCAGATCCAGCACTGGGCCAAAGGGGTCAAAGATGAGGTTCTGGATGCCGGGTGCGATCAGCAGGCGCTTCTGCTGGGCAAACAGAGGGACCGCCACGGCATCGTTGAGCAGCTGGCGCTCACAATCGCCCAGCAGGCGGCAGCGGGAGCTTCCGGTGGCCTGGGTGCTGGCCTGCAGCTGGGTGGCATACAGGGAATCTGCATAGCCGGTCAGGCCGCCGCCCGCTGCGGTGAACTGGTTCAGCATGTTGTACACACTGCCGCCCTCGGCGCTGATGGGGGCCAAGGCGATGGTGTAGTCCCCCTCGGCCAGCCGTTTCGCAAAGGTCTCCTCGTCCACTTCCTCTACGGAGAAGAAGAGGGAAAACTCCTTTTGCCACACGCCATTGATCTCCTCGGCGGCGCTGGTCACGCCGGAACCGGCGGGCACCATCAGGCTGACTTTGTTGAAGTCGGAGGTGGTCAGCGTCTGCCGCGCCGTGAGGTAGAGCGCTCGGGCATCCACCGCGGCGGGAGTCACATCCCCAGCGGTATCCCGGTAGTTCATGCCGTCCACAGTCAGGCCGTCCGGTACCAGACCGTTGGCGGCGGCATAGAGCCCGCCGTCCGGCACCTCGGCTGCACCCCGCGCGGCGGAGGCCAGTGCCTGCCGCAGCTCGGTGGAAGCAAACACGCTGCTGCAGTTGAACAGCAGGCTCCATGTGGTATCGGAGTAGGAGAGGGAAGTCAGGGTGGTGGGCGCGGCGGTGTCGTCCGGGGCGGCAGAGCACTTCTCGTTGGCAATCAGCTCTGCGGCGGACTGCCCGGCGCTGTTGGTGTTCTGCACCAGCCGCAGGCTGTCGATGAGGCTGCCCGAGGGAGCACGCCGCAGGAACAGGCCGCTGGCTGTACTGCTCGCCCTTACCGACTTGCCTAACGACGCGCTGAAGGTCGACATTCC
>OHAQ01002902.1_pt1 | contig 12097 bp, 7 predicted proteins | sample 1577111 | NCBI WGS metagenome assembly OHAQ01 (sample SAMEA3541549, study PRJEB24748) | human gut metagenome | biome: human gut; feature: human-associated habitat; material: faeces | place: China | collected 2012 | reverse complement strand
TGGCTATAAAGTCTTCATGCCTGCCGAATTCATGCATGGCCAGTACGACCAGGGACATGGTGCCGGACTGGAGGATTTCTGGGCACGTTACACCGCCCATCCTCTCTTTGCCGGAGGTTTCATGTGGGCATACAGCGACGAAGCTGTACGCCGTTCCGACCGTGGCGGAGCACTGGATAGTGAAGATTACAATGCCCCGGATGGTATCCTCGGTCCCTATCGCGAAAAGGAGGGCAGTTACTATTCTGTCCGTGAAGTCTGGTCACCTATCTATGTGGAGCCTCTGATGATTACCCCCTCGTTCCGTGGTGAATTCCGGGTGTCGAACCGATTCCTGTTTACGAACCTAGACAAGTGTTCCATGCGTTGGCGCGTACTCCATTGTGCATCGCCGTTGCAAGGTGAAACTGTGGGCAGCCCGGTATCTGTAGCCGATGGAGGTGCCCAAGCCTGGCGTCAGGTAGTAGATAGCGGAATGGTACAACTTCCTTCGTTGGTTCCCGGTGAGACTAGGTTCGCCCGAATCACTGCTCCCAAGCTTTTTGAGGGGGACATTCTGGAACTTGAAGCGTATGGAGTGGATGGCGAAAGTATCTGTACACGTACCTTCCCGGTACATTATGCGAAAGATTATCTGCAAGGTGAACTGGAGGCAAATGCTCATTCGTCAGCTTCACAAACTTCAGCCACGGGTAATTGCCGTGTTGAAGAAAGCGATACTCTGATTACTTTGCATTCTCCTGCCGTTACCGTCTCTTTCCGGAAGAGTGACGCTACTATCACTTCTGTGATAAGGAATGCCGACAGTCGGGTTATCCCTCTGAAAGATGGTCCCGTTGCCGTGGGTATGAAGATGATCCTGTCTAATCTCTCCGCTCGTACGGAAAATGGTGATGCTGTTCTTTGTGCACGCTATCGGGGTGCTGCCGATTCCATCGTCTGGCGTCTTACCCCAGCTGGTCTCCTCTCTATGGATGCCGTGCTGTTGAACCGTGCTTCCGGTGGCGGTGGCTTCGACGATGCCTTTACCGACACCGAAGTCCTGAACCTCGGGCTCACCTTCTCATATCCCGAATCCGAGTGCTCCGGCATGCGCTGGATGGGACGTGGCCCGTACCGTGTTTGGAAGAACCGTATCCCCGGTGCCAATTATGGCATCTGGCAGAAAGATTATAACAACACCATTACCGGTGAAAGCACCGACCGCCTTGTGTACCCCGAATTCAAGGGCTATCATGCCAACTTCTATTGGGCTACCCTGCAAAGTCCTACGGTTCCTTTCACTGTGTATGCCGCCAGTGATGGCATCTTCTTGCGGGTATTCACGCCCGAAGAACCCCACGGCCGCCAGGATGGCATCAATACCATGCCCGACTTCCCCGCGGGAGATATTTCTTTCTTACTCGATATTCCGGGTATCCGTTGTTTCAAGCCCATCAGCCAACATGGTCCACAGAGCCAGCCGGGAATTATCCGCATCAAGAAAGGAGACGAAGGACTACGGCTGAATCTGATGTTCGACTTCCGTTAGCTTCCCCCAAATACTATTAATCTAACTATCTGTTATAAAGAATACCATGAAAAAAGTATTTCATTCCCTTCTCGCCGCTTTCGTGCTGACGGCTTGTGGTTCGGAGAAACAAGCTCCGATAGACCGTGAAGCATTGGTGACTCGTAACAATCCTCAAGTAGCCTCGTTCGATTCGTTGGCTTCGCTCAGCGTGGGTAATGGTGAATTTGCGTTCACGGTAGATGCTACTGGCTTACAAACATTCCCGTCTATGTATAGTAAGGGTGTGCCTTTGGGGACACAGAGCCAGTGGGGCTGGCATTCATTTGCCAATCCGCAGGGATACAAGTCTGAAGAAGTCCTGAAAGCCTTTGACTTCGGTCGTGGACACGAAGAACTCTACGCCTGCCAGTTCAAGGAAGAGGGACGGCAAAAAGAAGCTTCCGACTGGTTCCGCGTCAATCCGCACCGCTTGCACTTGGGGATCGTTGGCTTGGAACTGGGTGACGGAGTGAAAGCATCTGATATCACCGATATCCGCCAAACACTGAATATGTGGAAAGGTGAAATCACCAGCCACTTCACACTGAATGGTAACGCTTTCGATGTACGGACAGTTTGCCATCCCGATCAGGATATGATTTCCGCCAGTGTCACCAGCCGTGCACATGCCGGTGTCAATCTGCGCTTTCCGTATCCCACGGGTGCACATGCTGATGATGCCTGCAATTGGGATGCGAACGATAAACATTCTACAACCATTGTCCGTCAGGATGCCCAAAGTGCCGTGCTGAAGCGTGTGCTCGATGAAACCACTTATTATGTAACCCTGCGTTGGGAAGGCAAAGCCAACCTGGCTGAGAAATCCAAGAACTATTTCGTCTTGACTCCGGATGAAGATATGCTGGCATTCTCCTGTCTCTTTACACCGAATTTTCAGGGAACCGTATTTGAAAGTGAACCTCCTGTCTATGCTGACGGTCAGGTATTGCCCTCTTTCGCAGAAACTGCTGCTGCCAGTGCCTCTCATTGGACGAACTTCTGGACGAATGGCGCTGCTGTCGATTTCTCACATTGCACCGATCCGCGTGCAAAGGAGCTGGAACGTCGTGTGGTATTCAGCCAGTATCTTCTCGCTATCCAGTCTGCCGGTAGTGTACCTCCGCAGGAGACAGGTCTGACTTATAATTCCTGGTTCGGTAAGTTCCATCTCGAAATGATTTGGTGGCATCAAGCCTGGCAGCCGCTTTGGGGGCATACTGATCTGCTGGACCGTACGTTGGGTTGGTATGAAACCGTAGAACCCGTTGCCCGTGAAATAGCCCGTCGCCAGGGGTTTCCCGGTGTGCGCTGGATGAAGATGACCGATCCCAGCGGTACGGAAGCACCTTCCAATGTAGGTTCTTTCCTGATCTGGCAACAACCGCATTTCATTTATCTGGCCGAGCTTGTTTACCGTTCCAATCCTTCGGACGAAGTGATTCAGAAGTACAATAAACTGGTACAGGAAACTGCCGAGTTCATGTATGCTTTCGCAACTTATGATGAATTCCACGGTCGTTTCATCCTGAAAGGTGCCATCCCTGCACAGGAAACACTGCGTGCAGCTACCACCATCAACCCACCTTTCGAACTCTCTTACTGGCACTTTGCTATGCAGACAGCCCAGAAGTGGCGCGAGCGTGCCGGTGGAAAGCGCAATCTGGAATGGGACGAAATGATAGACAAACTCTCTCCGCTTGCTTATAACGAGGATCATCTCTACCTGGCATCCGAAGATGCCGTTGATACTTACAAAGATATTCGTTTTACCAGCGACCACATGGCCGTGCTCGGTTCCGTAGGTATCCTTCCGATAAACAAGCTCATTCGTGACGACTATATGAGGAATACCCTGCACTGGGTGTGGGACAACTGGAATTGGGGGAAAACCTGGGGGTGGGACTATCCGATGACTGCAATGAACGCCACTCGTCTGGGCGAACCCGAGAAGGCTGTAGGCGCTTTACTGATGGATAAACGCACTAATACCTACCTGTTGAATGGACATAATTATCAGGATGGCCGTCTGCGCTGTTACCTGCCCGGTAATGGTGGTTTGCTGACTGCCGTAGCATTGATGTGTGCCGGTTGGGATGGGTGTCAGGTGAAGAATCCGGGCTTCCCGCAGGACGGAACATGGGATGTGCGTTGGGAAGGTTTGAGTCCGATGCCGTAAGTGCTATCACTCTTTATCACATCTTATCCATCACCCTATATGAAACGAATATTTCTTTATGCCGCTATCTCTCTGTTGCCTGCTATCGCTTATGCACAGTATACCACTGGCAATAAACCGCAAGGTGCTGGCGATCGCATAGAGTCCACCTCTTTCAACGATCATAAACGTGGTGCCTCCCGTACCTTGCAATATCGTCCGGATGGAGAAGACTTTGTAAGCGTCAACGGTAAGAACCGCTATACCCGCGCTCTCTATGGCAGCCACACAGCTTTCCGTTTAGAGACGAGCGACCGTCCCGTTTTTGCCGTTTATGAGAAACGTAATAGTAAGAATATCAGTTTTCGTCTTCTGCTGAGTGATGGCAGTTCTGTAGCTCTTGACTCTACTGCCTGGTGTGAATCACGCTACACTCCCGGTCGCCGTTCGTATCGCCTGACGCATCCTGCCTGGGGTGAAAATGCAGAACTGCAGATCTTCGCTCTTGCCTTGCCCGATGAAGATGCTGCTATCTGGAAGATTACTCCCATCAATATGCCTCAGGGGGCTACTTTACGCTCTTTGCTGAGCGAAATCCGTCTTGACAAACTGAGCCGTAACGGTGATATGGGAGCTGATCCTCCGGGTTGCTTCGATGCGCCGGAGCACCCTGAACAATTACAGACTATGGATATAGCTCTGGATACTGATCCACAGAATATCTATATTCTTGTCCGCGATTATTCCTTGGTGATTCCTTCCTTTGAAGAGGGTGTTGCTCTCTATGATAAATCAGAGCGAGCCCGTGCCGAACTGGCTTCCCGCATTCGGATTACAACTCCCGATCCATTTTTTAATACCCTGGGTGGTGCCCTTGCCGTAGCTGCCGATGGTATTTGGGATGGTGAAGTCTGGTTGCATGGTGCCATTGGTTGGCGTATGCCCCTTAGCGGCTGGCGTGCAGCTTATACAGGCGATGCTTTGGGGTGGCACGATCGTGCCCGTACGCATTTCGATGCCTATGCTGCCAGTCAGGTGACTGAGGTACCCAATACGATATCACATCCTGCACAGGATTCTGCCCTTGCTCTGGCTCGTTCCGTAAAGCAATGGGGTACACCGCAGTACAGTAACGGATATATTTGTCGTAATCCGCGTCGTAACGATCAGATGCATCATTATGATATGAATCTTTGTTATATAGATGAACTCCTGTGGCATCTTAACTGGACCGGTGATCTGGAATATGCCCGTCGCATGTGGCCTGTATTTACTCGTCATCTTGCCTGGGAGAAGCTCAACTATGATCCCGATAATGACGGTCTTTACGATGCCTACGCCTGTATTTGGGCAAGCGATGCCCTCTACTACAACAGCGGTGCCGTCACTCACAGTACTGCTTATAACTATCGTGCCAATCGCCTTGCTGCTCTGATTGCTGAAAAAATAGGGGAAGATTCCACACCTTACCGCGAGGAAGCTGATAATATATTGAAAGCACTGAATGCCCGCCTTTGGATGCCCGAACGTGGACATTGGGCTGAGTTCCAGGACTTCATGGGACATAAACGCCTGCATACCGCTCCCGGTGTGTGGACCATCTATCATGCGCTCGACAGCGATATTGCCGATCCTTTCCAGGCATACCTTGCCACCAGTTATGTAGACCGTGAAATTCCTCATATTCCTGTTCGTGGCGAAGGTCTGAAAGATGAAGGATATGCTACCATTTCCACTACCAATTGGCTACCTTATTCCTGGAGTATTAATAATGTAGCTTTTGCCGAAGTGATGCATACCGCCCTTGCTTATTTCCAGGCAGGTCGTACCGATGCCGGTTTCAAATTGTTGAAAAGTTCCATTCTGGATGGTATGTATTTAGGTGAAAGCCCTGCCAACTTTGGGCAGATCAGCTTCTATGATGCTGCCCGTGGAGAGTGTTACCGCGATTTCGGTGATCCTATCGGTGTTGCTTCCCGCGTGTTGATACAAGGTCTTTATGGTATTCTGCCGGATGCAATGAACGAACGTTTGTTAGTGAAACCCGGTTTACCGTCTGCATGGCCGTCTGCCTCTCTGCATACACCGGATATTGATTTCGATTTTCAGCGGGGAGATAAGGAAGGAGTTACCTCTTATGTCGTAACTCATCGTTTGCCTGCTGTCCGTACCCTGGAACTTCAGTTTCCGGCACAACGTTCTAAGGTGGCAAAACTTACAATCAATGGGAAACCTGCCACGTGGACATTGGTTGAGAAATCTATTACTCGTCCAATGCTGTCTGCCGTGGTACCTGCCTCTTCCGGTGAAGAGACAGATGTACGTATTGAATGGGGTGGTGAAGAGTTTTCTTCTCCTGCATCAGTTCCTGCCAACGTTGTATATGCTGAGGCTCCTGTCTGCTTTGTTCCTATGCAACAGGATGAAATGAAATGGTGGTATCCTGTTGGCAGACCTCATTCTGAAGCTAATCAAAGTTTGATAGAACCCAGTACTTTCACCCAAGTTCATTCTGCAAAATGTGAGCCGGTAGTGATGGATACCCGTTTCAACTCATCTGTGACGGATATTTTCCGTAACGAATATCTTTCTCCCCGTTCTCCTTATACTACTTTGCAAATACCCAAACAGGGTATCGGGGAGTGGTGTCATCCTTTACATACAGTGGATATTAATGATGCCGGGCTTCGTTCTTCTGTTCAGAATGGTATATTGAATACTGAGTTGGGCATACCTTTCCGTACTCCTGCTGAAGGTCATAATGTGGCTTTTACTTCTCTTTGGGGCAATTATCCGGATAGCCTGGAAATTCCTCTCAAAGGAAAAGCTTCCCGTGCTTATTTGCTTATGGCGGGCAGTACGAATCATATGCAGTGCCATATCGATAATGGAGTTATCCGTATCTATTATAAAGACGGTACCCGTGATGTTATGTTCTTGCGCAATCCGGATAACTGGCCTCCTATCGAACACATCTTCTTTGAAGATGGTTTAGCATTCAATCGCCATACGCCGGCACTCTACCGCCTGCGACTTAAAACAGGAGAAATCAGTAATAATTTCGGTGAGGAGTTGGGATTTCCCGGTGCTTCCCGTGAATTGGATGGTGGAGCGGCTGTGTTGCTCGAAATGCCTTTGAACCCCGGTAAGAAGCTTTCTCACCTTGTTCTCGAAACTCTTTCTAATGATGTAGTAATCGGATTGATGAGCATTACGCTGCAACGGTAAGTAATCCCTTGGCAAAGCACCATACGAAATACCCGCATATCACTACTTTGAATACTGTTCCTACCAAGAAACCTATCAGTGCCCCGATGCCCGATTTGAAGGCGTCCCGGGCACTTCTTTCTCCTAAAAGTTCTCCAATGAAAGCCCCTCCGAAAGGTCCTAAAACAATTCCCCACGGGCTGAAAAACACGATTCCGACAATAGAACCTATCAGGCATCCCCAACTTCCCCATTTGGTTCCACCGCTAAATTTACTTCCTATAACAGGAGTGAAGTAATCCAGCACTTGCACCACCACAACCAGCAACAACCACACGAGTAACTGGGTGGTAGAAAATTGCGATCTATCCGTAATGTGAAGCAATAACAAGCCGACGTAAGATATAGGCGGTCCGGGAATGACAGGCAGGATACAGCCCAATAAGCCTACGATAAGGCATATCCCTCCTAATGTGATGAGTAAAATGTCAACCATGCTGATATGGATTTGGAAAAATATTGTCTTTTGTGAACCGATATATAACAAAAAAGGTCTAACTCTTGTTGAGAATCAGACCTTTTTTGTGTCGGAATGAGGCGACTCGAACGCCCGACCCCTACGTCCCGAACGTAGTGCGCTACCAACTGCGCTACATTCCGATTGCTTTTGAAAAGTGGTGCCACCAGGAATCGAACCGGGGACACAAGGATTTTCAGTCCTTTGCTCTACCAACTGAGCTATGGCACCTTCTTCGTTTGCGGGTGCAAAGATAAATAGTTTTTTTAATACAGCCAAAGGATTTCTGAAAAAATAAAAGAAAAATCCCCCTTGCCTTCGGCTTCTGCTGACGCAAGAGGGAATCTCTGGTTAGGTTTGTGTTTATTTCCCAATAAATTATTAGCCTATTGCCTAATTTTTTTTTTCCTACTGGGAAAATATATTTTTCTTATTGGGCACACATACATTTATACCTTTTTATTTTTAGAACGTTACATTAATCAATATTCGGGTTGATGCTTTTCCAATCCTTTATTTCAGGAAGTACACCCATTCCGATTACTTCGTCGCGCAGCTTGCAAAGGTGTGCATAGCTCTCCTTCAGTTTGGCTTCTTCTTCCGGAGTACCTTTCAGTTCTTTGTAATGTACGCCGTCTTTGGTGATTTCTGTTTCCATAGCCATCATGATGTGGTCGAAACCGTGGCTGTGTACATAGGTACCTGCAGGCCAGCGGAACGATTTGCCACCCATAGCAGCGGCAATCATCTCTATGGATACGTACGCAGGGCTTTGGAAAGAAGAGCGTCCGCGAAGATTGATAATATTGGCACCACCCTTGGTTACCTTGCTTTGAATTTCAGCCCATTGCTCGGCTGTGAGAGCAGGAGTACCGATGATTTCCAACAAAGGTTTACCGTCTACTTTTGCAGTGGAAGCATAAACAGCCATTTGTTCTCCGTGGCCACCATAGGTACGGCAGTTCTCCACCTTATCGGGAGAAATGTGGAAATGCTTGGCAAGTTCGCTGCGTAGGCGAGTACTATCGAGAGCGGCAAGGGTAGTTACCTGTGAAGGTTTCAGGCCGGAGTACAACAGGGTAATCAACCCGGTGATGTCAGCTGGATTGAAAATTACCACTACATGTTTCACATCCGGACAGTAAGCCTTTACATTCTTACCGAATTCCTCGGCGATGGCGGCGTTGCCTTTCAATAAGTCTTCACGTGTCATGCCGGCTTTGCGGGCAGCACCACCCGAAGATACGATGTATTTGGCATCTGTCAGTGCTTCTTTGATATCGGAAGTGTAAGTGAGGTTCAGTCCTTCGAAACCGCAGTGGAACATTTCTTCCGCTACACCTTCCAAGCCCGGGCCGTAAGGATCATACAGACAAATGTTTGGTGTCAAGTGCATCATAATGGCAGTCTGTGCCATGTTAGAGCCGATCATGCCGGCAGCTCCTACAATCGTAAGTTTTTCGTTTGTTAGAAATTCCATAACTTTTATGTATTTAAAGGTGAATATTATTTCTCTCATTTCTGATTTCGCGGTACAAAAATAACTGTTTTCCAGGAGAATTGTTCATAGAAAAAAGTTATGGTTTAGATTAAAAAGTTATTCCTTATATCTAATCTTTGTTCAAAAGCGAAGATTAGCTGTATCTTAGCGTTAAAAATAAGCAAGCTTATTTTGTACTGCTTTCGGTTTGCATTACCTTTGCCCCAAAGGAAAAGAAATTATGAGCATCGAATTAGGAAAATACAATGTCTTGGAGGTAGTCAAAGAAGTAGAGTTTGGCATGTATCTGGATGGTGGTGAAGACGGAGAAATCCTGCTTCCCTTGCGCTATGTGCCCGAAGGTTGCCAGCCGGGAGACTTACTGAATGTATTTATATACTTGGATAACGAGGAACGCCTTGTTGCCACCACGCTGACCCCGCTGGTGCAGGTGGGCGAATTTGCCTGTCTGGAAGTGGCATGGGTAAATGAGTACGGGACATTCCTGAATTGGGGATTGATGAAAGACCTTTTCGTTCCTTTCCGTGAACAAAAGATGAAGATGCAGGTTGGGAAGAAGTATGTCATTCATGCTCATCTGGATGATGAAAGTTACCGCATCGTAGCTTCTGCCAAAGTGGACCGCTATCTTTCCAAGGAGGCTGCCCCTTATCAGGCGGGGGATGAAGTAGATATACTGATCTGGCAAAAGACGGATTTAGGTTTCAAGGCAATCATTGAAAATAAGTACAGCGGTTTGCTCTATGATAGTGAAATATTCCAGTCCCTGCACACGGGCGACCGGGTGAAAGCTTTCATCAAGCAGATACGCGAAGATGGCAAGATAGACCTGATACTCCAGAAACCCGGTTTCGAGAAGGTAGACGATTTTTCGAAAACCCTGTTGCAATACATCAAGGATAATGGCGGACGGATTGCATTGAATGATAAAAGTCCGGCAGATGAAATCTACTCTACCTTTGGGGTGAGTAAGAAGACCTTTAAGAAAGGAGTGGGCGATCTTTATAAAAAGCATCTCATCCTCTTGCCGGGAGATGGTATTGTGTTGGTAACTTCCCCGAAGTCCTAAACTGATTAGGGAAATCCCTATATAAGAATAGAGAGAAACAAGCGGATAGGGGATAATCTTCCCCTATTTTTGTTTTCAACAAAGAATAGATATTCATGAACTAAGTAAAAAACGCTACCATGAAACGAATATTATTTATCCTGCTTGCCACTTTGAGTACTGCTGTTTGCAGTGCAGGCACGGACGCTATGAGTAATAGCAAAGTACGTAAGGAAACCCGTTTCCTCACCGATAAAATGGCTTATGAGCTGAATCTGAACACCGAGCAATACAATGATGTGTATGAAATCAATTATGATTTCATTTCCGGCATACGCTATCTGATGGATGATGTATTGTATGGCAATGAGTGGGCGCTCAATCGTTATTATGATTATCTGGATGTACGAAATGACGATCTCCGCTGGGTGTTTAGCAGCAGGCAGTATGCTCGCTTTATGCAGGCAGAGTATTTCTACCGCCCCATCTATACCAGTGGAAACCGTTGGTACTTCCGTGTTTACATCACGTATACCAATCACAATCATTTCTATTTCCCTCGACCATATCATTATCGTACCTACGCAGGTGGGCACTATCGTACACATTATAATAATACAAGCTATTATCGTGGACGTTACAAACATCCGTTCTATAACGGTTCGTACCGCATCCGTGATACTAAATCCTATACTACGCACCGCCGTTCGGATTTCGGTTCTGTAACTGTACGTCCGGGTTCCAATCGTGCACCGGCAAGAGACGATGTATACACTACCCGTCGTAGCAGTTCCAATAATAACCGCTCTGCCACTACCGAAACTTTTTTTATCAGGTTCAAAAGCCACTCAATACCGTATTTTTTTATAAGGCTCGGCTTTTTTTCTGTCGCTTTTTTAGGTTGTTCGGTTTTCTGAGTTTGTTTTTTTGCTTTTTTCTTCTTCTTTTTCTTTTTGGGTTTTGCCGGCACAAGCTGAAGCTTTACAAATCCGATATACACGGCACACCAAAACTCCTCTTTATATGATGCACGCAAAGTAATCGGAATAAACATCACAAGCGCAATAAACAGCACAATTCCGAGTAGGATATATAGCCAAAGCAAAGGGAATTCCCCCTAAATTTTACTGCCTGTCAACAGGCTGATCGGCAAACAAATCAATCTGCTCATTACCGTTTTCAGTTTTTTCCTGTTCTTCACCGTTTTCTTCGGACTCCTTGTCCTCATCACCCTCGGGGAGCGGAGGAAGTTCGTCAAGACTTGAAATGTTAAAGCAACGCAAAAAGTTTTCGGTTGTGCCGTAAAGCAACGGTCTGCCGGGTAGCTCAAGTCTGCCCTTTTCTTCAACAAGTCCCTTTGTTGTCAAACTGCCGATTACACCACTGCAATCAACACCACGCACCTGCTCGACAAAAGCCTTTGTAACAGGCTGATTGTACGCAACAACTGCAAGAACCTCAAGAGCCGCCTGTGAAAGCGGAGTGTTTCTTCTCAAATCCATAACGGTACGAATCTGCGGAGCAAATTCCTTTTTTGAAACCATCTGACAGGAATTGTCAAGCAATATTATAGTTATGCCCCGTCCTGATGCCTCATAATCATCAATCAGTGCAGAAATATGCTCTTTAACCTTTTTTTCGGAAATTTCAAGCGCCTGCGCTATTCGGGAAAATTCAACCGACGCACCGTTTGCGAACAAAATCGCCTCAATCGCACCACGAATATTTTCAACAGCCATTACTGCACCTCCTCATTTTCATTGTTTTCGTCCTCGTCAACCTGTGGCAAAGGCATTGCGTTTTTATCCTCAATCATATGAACAACGGCATTTTCACCGCTGCCCTCAATTCTGATACGCTTGCCCTTTACCAGCTCCAGCGTTGCAAGAAATGTTGCCACAAGGTCGCTTTTGCCCTCGCACACCTCAAAAATTTCGTGATATTCAAGCCTTTTGCCGTGCCAGAGCCTTCTCATAAGATGGATAATCTTACTGTTTACCGACACGATTTTATGCGACACAATACCCGAAAATGCGTCTTTTGACGGCGGAAGCTTACGCTTGCCTCGTCCGACTGCGCTGACATATGCCTTTGCGATATCCTCACTCGGATGAATT
>OHAQ01002898.1_pt1 | contig 12105 bp, 9 predicted proteins | sample 1577111 | NCBI WGS metagenome assembly OHAQ01 (sample SAMEA3541549, study PRJEB24748) | human gut metagenome | biome: human gut; feature: human-associated habitat; material: faeces | place: China | collected 2012 | reverse complement strand
TAAAAAGCAACAAAATTGTAGTAGGACGCGACGCCCGTATTTCGGGTGAAATGGTAAAGAATGTAGTAGTAGGTACCCTGATGGGTATGGGATGGGATGTAGTGGACATCGATCTGGCTTCTACACCGACCACCGAATTGGCCGTAACTATGGAAGGCGCCAGTGGTGGTATTATCCTGACTGCTTCGCACAATCCGAAACAATGGAATGCCCTGAAATTGCTGAATGAACGCGGCGAATTTCTGAATGCTGCCGAAGGTAACGAAGTACTTCGCATTGCCGAGGCTGAAGAATTTGACTTTGCTGATGTAGATCATCTGGGATCATATCGCAAGGATCTGACTTACAATCAAAAACATATAGACAGTGTGTTGGCGCTTAGTCTGGTGGATGTAGAAGCTATCAGAAAGGCGAACTTCCGCGTGGCTATTGATTGTGTGAACTCTGTGGGTGGTATTATTCTGCCTGAGTTACTGGAGCAACTGGGTGTACAACATGTAGAGAAGCTTTACTGCGAACCGACCGGTGATTTCCAACATAATCCTGAACCGCTTGAAAAGAATCTGGGGGACATTATGAACCTGATGAAAGGTGGCAAGGCTGATGTAGCTTTCGTAGTTGACCCTGACGTAGACCGCTTGGCAATGATTTGCGAAGATGGAAAAATGTATGGCGAAGAATATACGCTGGTGAGCGTAGCCGATTATGTGTTGAAACATACTCCGGGTAATACAGTTTCTAACCTGAGTTCTACACGTGCTTTGCGTGATGTAACCCGTAAGTATGGCAAGGAATATTTTGCTTCTGCCGTAGGCGAAGTAAACGTTACTACTAAAATGAAAGAAGTGGGTGCCGTGATCGGTGGTGAAGGCAATGGTGGAGTTATTTATCCGGAAAGTCACTACGGACGTGATGCGCTGGTTGGTATTGCCTTGTTCCTGAGCCATCTGGCACATGAGGGCAAGAAGGTGAGCGAGCTTCGTGCAACTTATCCTGCTTATTTCATGGCAAAGAATCGCGTAGATCTGACTCCTGAAACAGATGTGGATGCTATTCTGGCTAAGGTGAAAGAACTTTATAAGGATGAAGAAATCAATGACATCGATGGTGTGAAAATAGACTTTGCCGATAAGTGGGTACACTTGCGTAAAAGTAACACCGAGCCGATTATCCGCGTGTATAGTGAAGCGTCTACAGCAGAAGCGGCAGAAGAAATTGGTCAGAAGATAATGAAGGTGATTGAAGATCTGGCAAAGTAAAAGTTGTCAAGAGCAGATTTATAAATATTTAGTAAATGGGAGGCCTCGGCTTCCCATTTCTGTTTTCGAAACAGACGGTCTGTTTACTTCAAACGCATGGTTTGTTTGCCTTGGACAGACGGTCTGTTTGCCTCAGATGGATCATCTGTTTCGCTGGGGTGAGTAACTGAAATGCCACATGTCTCTGGGGTAAATGCCAGCCATTTTACTTGTTGAAGTGTGGCGTCGAGGTTGCTGACCTGTGGCATTAGGGGAGTTGACCTGTGGCATTGGGGGCGGAATGATGGGCAGGCAAATAAAAAAACGGAGAAACAATGCTTCTCCGTTTATGCTAATTTAAAATTGAAGTAGATTTAAAAACACAATACAAATATACAACATCAAGAAAGCGATGTCAAGTGTTTCGGTACTTTTATTTTAGTGAAAGTACTTTTTCAATCTCTCCTTCAAAGTTAGGGGTGAATATGCCTTTCCCCAGATTCTCTTTAATTTCTTCTATGGCCCAGAATCGTCCGCCGTCCAGTTCGTCACTGGGAGTGATCTCACCGTCATATACGGTTTTGTGTACAAAGACGAGTTCCTTCTCACGTGCGGATTCAAAGACATAATGAGTGACGGTTTCAGGAGTAAAGTCAGTAATACCCAGTTCTTCGCGTACTTCGCGCTTTAGAGCCATCTCTACACTTTCACCCAAGTCTACATGTCCTCCTACGGAAGTATCCCACTTTCCCGGCTGGATATCTTTCCATTCGGGACGTTTCTGCATATACAGTTCGCCTTTGGAATTAAAAACGTGAAGGTGAATGACCGGGTGCAAGAGTTTGCTACCATTATGGCATTCGCCACGTGTAGCGGCACCTGTGATATTTCCCTGTTCGTCGACGATAGGAAACATTTCTTGGTTATTATCGCTGTTCATAATTTTACGGTATTAATAATGAAGAATCTCCATAACTCAGAAAACGGAAGTCATGGCCTAATGCGAAGTCATATATCTTTCGCCAGTTACCTTTTACAAAAGCCGAGACAAGCAATAGCAATGTACTTTGCGGTTGATGGAAATTAGTGACCATGGCACATACAATCTTGTAGTCGTATCCCGGTGCGATAATGATCTGCGTGCTGGTGTGCAGGGTTTCCATCTTGTGATGGTTCAGATAGTCGAGTATAGCTTGCAGGGCTTTTACAGATGTGATATTTGCAGCTTCTTCAGCTGTTTCATAAGGTTGCCATTGGCGGACGTGAAGTTCTTCTTCTGTGGCATCCGGATTTTTCAGTAGAGTAACGCCGATATGGTAAAGGCTTTCCAGTGTTCTTACCGAAGTAGTACCTACTGCAATTGCTTTTCCATCGTGTGCTATCAGCTTTTCAATGGTTCCGCGTGACACGGAAATATATTCCGTATGCATTTCGTGCCCTTCAATCTCTTCACTTTTAACGGGTTTGAAAGTACCTGCACCTACGTGCAATGTCAGTTCTTCGAGATCAATACCTTTTTCTTTCAGAGTATCCAGTATACGGGGGGTAAAGTGTAGTCCGGCAGTAGGAGCAGCTACGGAGCCTTTTATTTTAGAATAAACAGTCTGATAGGTTTCCTTGTCACTTTCCTGAGTATCCCGGTTCAGGTATGGCGGAATAGGGAGTTCTCCGAATACTTCAAGAATATCAGCAAAAGTAATCTCCGGATTATCCCAACGGAAATCAACCCAATGGCTGGTGCCATGACATTCACCACGAGTGGCAGTCAGAGTTATCGGTTGCCCTTTTACGGTCATTTCCCGTTTTAGCGTGCCTTCTTTCCATTTCTTCAGATTACCGATCATGCAGAGCCAGGCAGCGTGTTCGGTTTGCTGGAAATTGAGAACATAGTCGTTTGGCTCAATGGGTTCCAGGCAAAATACTTCAATCAGAGCACCGGTATCTTTGCGGAAGTGCAGTCGTGCCTGTATCACTTTCGTATTATTGAATATCATCAGACTTCCGGCCGGCAGGTAGGATGGAAGTGAAGTGAAGTGATCTTCCGAAACTTCGCCGTGACGGTAGACTAGGAGTTTGGACTGATCGCGCACCGGCAGAGGAAATTTGGCAATGCGCTCATCCGGTAATGGATAATTGAATTCGCTGATACGGATATGTTTTGGATCTTCTTTCATGATAAACTTCTTTACGGGCTGCAAAGGTACGGATATTTATCGTCTTTTTTCTATCTTTTTTTATTGAGTTACCGTATCTTTGTAGAACGATTGTTTGTTTAAGCAACTCTAATCATAAATTGTAAATAGCTAAATTGTAAATGATATGATGAAAATTGGTGATAAAGTACGTTTCCTCAATGAAATCGGCGGAGGAATCGTGAAAGGATTCAGGGGGAAAGATATTGTATTGGTGGAAGATGCCGATGGCTTTGATATTCCGATGCCCATGCGTGAGTGCGTAGTAATTGATACGGATGATTATAATATGACCCGGCCGGTGCAACCTTCTATTTCTCACCCAGTTCAGGAAAATAGTGAAGTGCAGCACTTGTCCAAACCGCAGGTATCTGTTTACCGTCAGCCAGAAATGCGTGGTGGAGATATTCTGAATGTTTTTCTGGCTTTTGTACCGGAAGATATTAAGGCTGTTAGCACTACTCCTTTCGAATCTTATCTGGTGAATGATAGTAATTACTATCTGTATTATACCTACCTCTGCGCAGAAGGAAAAGCATGGAATGTCCGTTCCAATGGAATAGTGGAGCCGAATACGAAGTTGCTGTTGGAGGAATTTGAGAAGGTGGAACTGAATGACCGTGAACATGTTGCAGTACAGTTCATTGCTTTTAAAGAGGATCGTTCTTTTGCTTTGAAGCCGGCAGTCAGTGTGGAACTTCGCATAGATACGGTGAAGTTTTATAAGCTACACACATTCCAGGAATCAGAATTCTTTGAGACACCTGCACTGATTTATGATATAGTGAAAGATGATGTTCCTACTAAACAAGTGTATGTATCAGCAGAAGAATTACAATCTGCTTTGCTGCAAAAGAAAACTGAAGATAAACCAAAGTCTCAGCCAATTGTGAAGCGCGGTGGACAAAATGGTATCATCGAGATTGATTTACATATCGGAGAATTGCTGGACGATACTAAAGGAATGAGTAACAGTGAAATATTGAATTACCAGTTGGACAAATTCCGAGAAGTTCTGGAGCAATATAAGAATAAACGTGAACAGCGCATTGTTTTTATTCACGGTAAGGGTGATGGTGTGTTGCGCAAAGCATTACTGGAAGAACTGAAACGTAAATATCCGAATTTCCGGCATCAGGATGCTTCTTTCCAGGAATATGGTTTCGGAGCGACGATGGTGACGATAAAATAGTTACAAAGCTACAAGCTACAAGTGGCTGCGCTTTCATTCCGAAAGGCACTTGTAGCTTGTAGCTTTGTAGCTATTATATCTTCTTTCTTCCCAAAGGAATAGAAAGTCCGATGAAGGCATTTACATGTTTGGAGTTATTTCCAAAGAACATATAGTCAGTACCCAGCATCAAAGGACCTACCTTGAAAGCAAAGCCGAATGTTTCACCACCTTGAAGCATGGAGTAACTTAATGTAGCGTTGATTAAAGTGTTCGGACGATAGTTGGCGGATAAAGTCAATTCGGAATATGTCTTTAGCTGACCGAAGCGGGTAGTTGATAATAATCCTACTCCCAGTTTATTATTCAGGAATCCGTATTCTCCTCCTAAAACCATAGTCGGGGATAAGGAAGTGGTGCGGGATTTATTCTCTTTCTTCTGCAAACCGTACAATTCAAAGTCCAGCACATCAGTAGATTCACTGTAATTATCTTTATCAATAGCGATATCTTTGTTTGATTCGGCTATCTGGGTGCTTGATTTACCCCAAGAGATAAAACCTAAGTCGAGGATGGCAGCAGAGAACGTAAGGTTCTTCATAACCTGATAGCTTGCTCCCAGATCTAAGCCTGCTCCGTATCCACTGATACCGAAATTATTATAGTCCAGATCCGTGATGTATCCATTTTCTTCTTCCAAGTCCAGACCTTTAGCAGAGGCTTCCAGATAGGCATCTGATTTTAGCTGGAATTCGGAGTCTAATCCTGCCTCTTTGCCTGATATATAAAGTTGGTTGATTTTTAAATTCAGGTTTCCGGCACCTAACAATAGTTTGGCTTTACCACCTATGGTCAGACGGTCGTTTATGGCACGTGAATAACCTGCCCCCACCTCTATATAAGAGTTCAGACGCAATTTCTCATTCTGGATATTAAAGGTTCTGCTACTTCCCCAAGTAAAATCTTCTGTATCTATGGCACGCAGATATTCGAACATGGTTTTAGGAATAGTTGCATCCACATCTACACGTGCTCCTACATTGAATGACCAGAATCCTTTGCCTCTATAGAATCCGAAAGAGATGACATCCGTATTGAGATTAATGTTCAGCTCATTCATTCCTTTCAGACGGCTGTAGAACTTATCATTGTTGTAAAACTCTCCGTCGGAGTCAAAGACGTCAATAACATCCTGGATACCCAGAGAGTTGGAGGATACCTCGGCTGCTAATGAACCTATTATAGGTAAATTGACATAGCCACGCTTGGGTTGCATTGCCGGATTCAACAGCATGCGGGTACTGCTACCTTCCATAAAATAAGATGAGCGCATGTATTGCGCTTGCATAACTGTGGGGAGAAGAAAAGAGATGCAAATCCCCAGAAGTAAAAGCTTTCTCATTGTGCTTCGTAAATTGTGGGTTACTGTTAATGATTACTTATATCTGTTGTCGCAAAGTTAAAAGAACTATTCGTTATATCAAAATTATATAATAAATAAAAATTGGATAAACGCCCGTTTTTATGGCTATATGGCTTTATAATTGGATTGAGTGGGAAGAATAAGATGATAATGCAGTACTTTTGACTTTTATATTGTTTTTATATTCTTCAAGGAGTATAGGGGTATAAAAGCAATAATTCATTTTAATGTAATCCTTGCATTTTGGGTCAATAGGCACGATATTTATGTCTAAAAGATAGACCCCACCATCCAGATCGCTTGACCAGAATAAACTATTGGGTATGACTTTAAACTCTATTTTATGATTGGCTGGCGCCTGTATATGATCGTGTGTAATAGGGTCGTTTATTCGTACGATATGTCCTTTGTTATCATATTCAAAATTATATCGTGAATACTCCTCACGATTCCAATTATCATCAAATACTTGTTTCCGGAATAATTCTATTTCTTGCTTTTCTCCATAATCTTTTTCTGTATCGCCAGAAAAATGTATAAGTCCTTTTATCCGCCCATTGTCATCATATAGATATCTGATGAAGTTGAAGATTGTACGTTCGGAACAACATGCTCCTTGTGCCAATAGCTTTCCATGCTTGTCTATCACATCAACAGCAGAATTGAGAGGGGCTGTTCCGGTTGTTTCAATGAACATTGTTCCATCAGCCATTAAAGTGGTATCTATTCTGTCTTCATAGCATTGGTCAATGCGAGTTCCGAAATCTTCTACAGTACTTTTCTTCTTACATCCTTCCAGCAGAATAATTAGACTCAAAAGTATAGTTGAATAAAATAGGGCTTTCTTCAAATGGAAAATTGTATTCATAGTTTTTTATATTTATCTTAGTTCTTCATTCTAATTATTGATTGCATGGAATTTGGATACAACTTTTCCTTTATGATCAATATAACCATAGATGGTGATTTCTTCGTCATCGGTCATTCCAAAACCATCATCATCCATATAGTAACGGCCATCAGGATTAATTTGCCAACTTACTTTTGCCATACCATTTTTGAATTCATGTATGAATGTTGGAAAATGTGCGGAAAATCTTTTAGCCCGTTCAATAGCTATTTTCGGTATTCCGTACAATGTATCCCAAGCAATATCATCTTGAGTTACAGTTGTCAGTTTTTCGTTACTATCCATGAACTCATAGGCACATTTCGTATTATGATTCAACAGAAAACGTGGTTTCCACCAACCGCTTATCACTTGACTTACGAGAGCCATATTTTCACCAAGTCCCTTAGTCTCGTACGGATAATTGGTGTATTCTTCGGTATTTAGCAACATGTAAAGTTGTTTATCGCTGCTGGTACTGATCATTCTATGAATTTTACTATAGATATTCATTGCTTTTATTGAAGTGTTGTTTTACCGAGATACAAATCATCCGCGACATGTAGTATCACATCATGCAGTTCCAAGTCGTTTTTGTAGAATTGAGGTATTGCATTATAACCGATGGCAGCACCTAACAAGTTACCAGTCACAGCACCTGTAGAATCACTGTCACCTGCATGATTTACAGCTGCAATCATTGCTCTTTCGAAGTTATCAAAATAGGATAAAGTACAGTAGATGGCTATAGCAACAGTTTCTTCGGCTATCCAGCCACCCCCTAATTCATTTTCGATGGCGTGTACATTATCGATTGAAATATCAGATAAAAGAATGGCTTTCTTTACCAATGAAACAAATTTTTCAACTTCTTCAGTATGGTTGGTAAACATCCGTTGTACGGATTCCAATCCTTCTCTGATATAGTTTTTGAATATTTCTTTCTCCGGATTTTTATCACTTGCTAAACGATAAATGACGTGAGCTGTAAAGGCTGCTGGGATAAAGCCTAATGGATGCTGATGAGTAAGCTTTGCCGCATCTGCTGCAAGGTAATCAAGAGTATTTATATCCGATATTCGTTGGCCCAGTCCATATAAAGGTATGGGTGCTATGCGCATAACTCCACCACATCCCTTACTGTTATTATGGGGCGCTTTTCCCGCAATGATATCTGAAAGAGCAGTGAGACAGGTGTTTCCGGGTGCTCTGCGCTGATTTAATTCCGGAATATCGCCGATCCAGCATTCATTGAAACGCTTACTTTTCTTACCTAATTGAGTATAATACCATTCTATATAAGCTTCACAAATACTGGGTATGGGAGCACTCCCTTTTTCTTTTGCATTCAATATGCCACAGGCTGTAAACAACGTCATCTGTGTGTCATCAGAAACCCAAGCTTTTCCAGTAGAACTATCTTCGTTCTTCCACCATTGTCTGACGTCGAGACGGGTAATTCCTGCATCTCCATATCTTCTTTGAATACCTGCATACGAATCTATAAATTCTACAGGATATCCTAAAGCGTCACCTATGGCTCCACCTATTAATGAACCACGTATTCTGTCCTTTTGTGTTTCTTCATTCATAATAACCATGCTATTTTATATTCAAATTTACCTAATAATGGATTTTATCCAAATTATTATTAAAGGGAAAATTACCTAAACGGACGAAATAGTGGTTTATTATGAATAAAAAGAGGATTATCCTGGATGCTTTAAATAAGAAAAGATGTTTTTATAGCTGTACCATTGGTGAATATCCATTTACCTTTTATTAGTCTGATTCAAAGTTTGATAAACTTGTATAGTAATAAATATTGCATAGATGTAGTTTCTATGTCTTGCTTTTGGGCTTTGATTATCAGTTTCTTATAAAATATTAATTCCTTGTCGACAAGAAATTAATTTCCTGTTGACAAAAAGTTAGCATCTTGTCGACAAACTCTTAACTTCTTATATGTAAGATGTTTGCTGTTTTTATATTGTTTTACAAATTGTATTAGATACTCTTTGTTTTCCAGATACGTCTATAAAAATTCTATTTAATATTCTTTTGTCTCATAAAAAAAACTTATGTTTGCAAAGGTCTTGACAATAACGTATCTATTAATTGTGTATTTATGCAAAAGAGGGGGAAGAGGCAAGTAAGAGTCATCCTGTTTTTGATGGGAATACTAATAATATGGAATGCATGCATACCTCAGGAGCAAAAAGAAGTAAATCCTGAAATGCAGGCATTCGAAGCATTTTTCACAGCAAATGGAGATTCCGTATCTATTGCCCCTCGGAAAGTACGTACACAAGCATTGCAAAAAATGCAAGAAATTAAAGACAGTCTGGTACGTTATAACTATCTGATCGTGGCTTCTAAGACTTGTATGATGTCTTCTGATATGGATTCTGCCCGGCTCTTAATACAACAAATCGAAGATTTCACAGAAAGACAGCCCTTCTCTCCGCAGTTGGCAGATTTACAGTCTGATTGTTTTAATATGAAGGGGAATGTCTATGCGCGTACAGGGCATATGGATTCTGCAGAAGTTTATTTCCGAAAAGCTTATGAACTACGGATGCATGGCACTAAAATAGAAGTTGTACCTGATATTCTGATGAATCTGGCTGATGCTACTAACCGTTTAGGTAAATTGGACGTGGGAGCGGCATGGTACAGAAGGGCACTGTTATTGTGCGATTCACTAAATATCACTTCTACAAAGAAACCGCCGATTTATTATGGACTAGCACAGATATATGTGGCTTTGCGTGATTTTGAGCAATGTGATTATTATTATAATCTTGCGGCCAGAAGCTATGAGGACATGTTGCCTTTTGAGAAGCATTTCTATCTGAACAACCGCGGGACTTCTTATTATTATCGGGGAGATTATGAAACGGCTATCGATTATTTCCGAAAAGTTACTGATCTTGTTGAAGGTTATCCCGATATGGTTTTCGAGTTGAACTTGGGTTGGTTGAATCTGGGAGATTGCTTCTTGCAAGTGGATGAGCCCGATTCTGCAGCTAAATATATCAACAAGTGCCAGCCTTTTTTTGAGAAAACAGGAATAATAACTGCACTTTATTATATTGATACACAGAAAATAGAATTGGCACTGATTCAGAAAGACTTGCCTAAAGCTTGGCGTATTTTATCAGAAAGCATAATTTCACCGGATATTGATCCGGATATGGTGAACATACGCAATAAGTATCTGCAGCAATATTATGAAGAAACAGAGGATTATCGGAAGGCATATTTCTATCTGAAAGAAAATAATCGGATGGATGATTCTATCCGTAATGAGCGTGTAGAGATGCGTACGGCTGATCTGGCCTTGCGTTACCAGCAGGATTCTACCGTGATGGCGCAAAAAGTTTTTATCCGGGAAAAGGAGAATGAAGTTCTTGAACTTCGGCAGATGGAAACCTTATGGATTGCCCTTACCACTATTACCTTATTGGTGGTTGTTTTTGTCTATCTGTACAGTAAGAAGAAGCGTGCGTTATTGTTAGCTCAAAACCGTCGTACAGTTTCTTCACTTCGTTTAGAAAATATCCGTAACCGCTTATCTCCTCATTTCATCTTTAATGTGCTTAATCAGGAAATGGCAGGAAGAAAAGCGGAAGAGAAGCAGGAACTATCTTCCTTGGTTAAACTGATGCGGCGTAATTTGGAACTGGCTGAGCAATTATGTGTCACTTTAGCGGAAGAACTGGATTTTGTGAAAACCTATATCGATTTGGAGCGTCGCTCATTAGGGATAACTTTCCATCCGATGATAGAGATTGGTGAAGGTGTGAATCCTGAGCAAGTTCAGCTACCTTCTATGTTGATACAGATTCCTGTAGAAAATGCGGTGAAGCATGCTCTGAAAGAGAAGGAAGGAGAAAGAAATTTGTGGATTATTATTGCTCGTCAGGCCAATGGAATCTCTATTCAAATCAGGGATAATGGTGGAGGTTATCGTCCAAATAGCCGGAACAGGGGAACTGGTACAGGTATGAAAGTCATTATGCAGACAATTCAGATTCTAAATATGAAGAATAAGGAAACAATAGATGTAGCTATACATAATGTTTCTTTATCCAATGGCGAAATTGGATGTGAAGTCACTTTCCTGTTGCCGGATAAGTATGATTATAGGATTAAGTGATGACATTTAATCTTGTTTTTAGCAAGGATAGGACGAACTATCGTCGGATAGTCTATAAAATCACTTTGAGAGTTTTGCCTGGAAACTAGATAATCTTTACATTCGCCAAAGGATACATGAAATAGACATGAATAAATATAAAGTTATAATAGTTGACGATGATGATGTAGCACTCGAGAATTTGACTTTCGAGTTAAGTAAAGATGTGCGTTTTTCTTTGGAAAAGACAGCCCGGAATGGTAAGCAAGCCAAAAAAGTAATTACTAAGGTACAACCTGATTTGCTTTTTTTGGATGTGGAAATGCCGGATATGACGGGTATGGAACTGCTAAAGGATATTCGGGATGATGTTTCGTGGAATATGCGGGTTGTTTTTTATACAGCTTACGACAAATATATGATACAGGCGATCCGTGAGTCTGCGTTCGATTATTTATTAAAACCTTTTGGAGAACAAGAATTGAAAGATATATTAGCACGTTTTGTGAAACAGGCAGAGGCAGGACAGAGAACAACATTACCTGTAGGGATGCCACTCTATAGTGCTCAAACCTTCATTGTATTTACACCGACAAATGATATGCGAGCGTTGCGTCCTGCAGAGGTTGGGTTTTTCCGCTATTGCTCTGACCGTAAACAATGGGAAGTAATGCTTAATAATCAACCCCCATTGGCATTGCGTCGTGGAATGACTGCTGAACAGATAACGCAGCATTCGCCTTGTTTCGTGCAAATTCATCAGTCTTTTATCATCAATATTGATTATTTGATGATTATCAAGGATGGTAAATGTATATTGTATCCACCTTTTGAAAATGCAACGGAATTGTTGGTTTCTAAGAAATACAAGAAGGAACTACAAGACAAATATTGTTTGTAAATGAAATATATATTGGTTAGGGAGTCGGCACTTAGATAGTGTTGACAAAGGAAAGGAGGTTGTGTCAAAATGCTGGCACAACCTTTTTTTATGCGCAAAGCCCGGACTTTCCCAAGCCCAGGCTTTGTTATTACCCAAAGTTTATGTAAC
>OHAQ01002891.1_pt1 | contig 12131 bp, 13 predicted proteins | sample 1577111 | NCBI WGS metagenome assembly OHAQ01 (sample SAMEA3541549, study PRJEB24748) | human gut metagenome | biome: human gut; feature: human-associated habitat; material: faeces | place: China | collected 2012 | reverse complement strand
AAGCCAGGATACCGCCGTCTACATATAATACATGTCCGTTTACGAAATCGGAAGCATCGGAAGCCAGGAACACAGCCGGTCCCATTAAATCTTCCGGAGTTCCCCAACGGGCTGCCGGAGTCTTCGCGATAATGAAAGAATCGAACGGATGACGTGAGCCGTCCGGCTGAGTTTCACGAAGCGGGGCCGTTTGCGGAGTTGCGATATAACCCGGGCCGATACCGTTACACTGGATGTTATATTGACCATATTCGGATGCGATATTACGTGTCAGCATCTTCAAACCGCCTTTTGCAGCCGCATAAGCAGAAACTGTTTCACGTCCCAGTTCGCTCATCATCGAACAGATGTTGATGATTTTTCCGTGACCTTTCTTTATCATAGAAGGGATAACGGCTTTAGAAACGATAAACGGAGCGTTCAGGTCCACATCGATTACCTGACGGAATTCGGCAGCACTCATTTCGTGCATCGGAATACGTTTGATGATACCGGCATTGTTTACCAGGATGTCGATAACGCCTACTTCTTTCTCGATCTGGGCAACCATTGCATTTACCTGCTCTTCGCTAGTCACGTCGCAAACATACCCTTTTGCTTCGATTCCTTCCGCCTTATAAGCTGCCAGACCCTTATCCACTAATTCCTGTTTGATATCGTTGAAAACGATCTTTGCACCAGCCTGAGCAAAAGCACTAGCCAACGCAAAACCAATTCCGTAAGAAGCACCTGTTACAAGGGCTACTTTACCTTCTAATGAAAAATTTACCATAATAATTAATGTGTTAATGTGCCAATATGCCAATGTGCCAATAAATGCACAAGCAATTAACACTGATTTTTTTATTTATAGCAACGGGGAATTGGCACATAGGCACATTTTCCCCATTGGCATATTATTTTAAGTCCGTAATTTTAGAGAAATCCTGATCGCCATAGTCCAGATTTTCGCCACCCATACCCCAGATAAAAGTATAGTTGTGCGTAGCTGCTGCACTGTGGATAGACCATTCGGGAGACAAAACAGCCTGGTCACCTTTCATCCAGATATGGCGGGTTTCATCCACCTCACCCATAAAATGGCAGATAGCCTGGTCTTCCGGAATATCGAAATAGAAATAGGCTTCCATACGACGGCTGTGTACGTGTGCCGGCATCGTGTTCCACACACTTCCCGGAGCGAGTTCCGTCATACCCATCTGCAACTGGCAGGTAGGCAACACCTGATTCACCAGCATCTTATTGATGTTGCGGTGATTGGAACCTTCCAAAGAACCCATTTCAGCTACTACGGCATCGGCTTTCGTCACCTTACGGTCGGGATAATTGCGATGTGCAGTCAGTGAGTTGAAGTAGAATTTAGCAGGATGAGTAGCGTCTTTGCTTTCGAAAGTCACTACGCGGTCGCCCGAACCCAGATAAAGAGCTTCTTTATAGTCCAGTTCGAACTCTGCGTCGCCTGCTTTCACAATACCGGTCCTCACGCTTCTTGGCCGAGGTTCCGGTGATGCCCTTGTCTGCAAAGATGCCGGCCATCGTCCAGGCGGTGTTGGACATGATTTTGTCGGTATAGTACTCTTTCTGCACCTCATAGCTGTTTGCCTGATCCTCCTCTTTGGTGGAGACTCGGCAGTAAGCTGCCACCCGGAGCTGTCTGCGGGCTTCTGCCTGACGGGTGGCTTCCGGCTTGGCAGGGATCTTAATTACTCTTGGGGCATCCTCTTTCATTGCAGGTCGCTCCTTTCTATGACTTGCCCATTTTTTAATCGCAGTTTGACATTTTGGCGGGTCACCAGCACCTCGGATGCGGTGCTTTTTAGAAGATAAGCGTTCAGTTCCGCCACACATTCGAAGGCGGAGAAGAGGTGCCGGAGACGAGTTGTTTCATATTCTTCATTTCCCAGAGCGGCATATTGCTCCGCCGCAAGCCGGAGGATCAGCACTTTGGCGCTGTCCTCGTCGATTGGCTGCTGCTCCAGAGCGTTATCCAGTGCCTCCTGCGTTTTAGAATGTGTGGCTGGCGCTGGACTGCGCTGATGCTGTATGCGGTCCGGACAATTTGCGAGGCCGTTGAGAAGGTCGGTGACACTTTGTTCCACCCGTTCAGATGGCGGTGTACCGCAGAGCCTGCGCAGCACCTTTTGAGCTTCCGTCTTTTTCGGAAGCTGGGGCTTGTTTGAGCGCTTTTCATTTGCTGCGATGAGCTGTTCCTTATCTATGAGTTTGGGATATTCTTTTTCTCCGGTATAGCGTGTGTCCGCCAGAATACGGGCGATCATATTTTTGTTCCAGAGCCGTCCCTCGTCGTATGGGATATCCTGCTGGCGAAGCGCCTCCGTCAACTCGTTCAATGATCCTCCTGCGATATATCGGTGGAAGATCTCCTGCACAAGTTCCGCCTCTGCTTCCTGTATGGCGATCTCACCCAGAGACATCTTGTAGCCGAAGGGCTGCTTCCGGTTTCCCATCACCGCACCGTCCTCTCTATGGACTCCCGCAGCTCCAGCCCATTTTTCAGGCAGAAGCGGACGGAATCGTTGCCCTCTATGATAATTTTCTCAACGAGTTCACCAAACAGTTCCGCGTCAAAGCTGTCGAGGAATTCCGGCCCACCTTCCAGGAGGTCTATCAAGTCTCGTGTTTGCAGGGCGGTCATGTCGCTCTCGGCATCCATCAGCTTTTCTTTTTCCAGCTTGGCCTGCCGGAGCTGTTTGGTCAGCTCATTGGTTTTGGCTATAAAAATGTCAGGATCAACAAGGCCCTGCTGCTTGAGGAAGGCCAATGTCTGATTCTGACTGGATAGGTCTGATATTCTTTTATTCAGGGCAACGATGTCAGGACTCCAGAGCATCCTGCGATTGCGGATCGTCTGAAGGTTTGTGAGCATCTGTTCCAGAATGGGGATGCTCTGGTGTTTCAGCTTATAGTATAGGCGGCAGAAGGATTCCTGAACTTGGATTTCTGGTATAGGAGTAATCTGACATTCGTGTCTCTCTTCATGATTGCAGCAGCACCAATACCATTTTTGATTGATTTTCTTCGCCCGAACACGCGCTCCGCAAGAACAGCGTATCTGCCTTGAAATAGTGTCGTGAAGCGGCGTTGGCTCTCTCTTTCGTGTTTTCCGCAGCTGCTGAGCTTGGTCAAACATCTCCTGCGAGATAATGGCCTCATTGCTGCTGAAGACGAAGAACTTCTCTCGTTCTCCTCGGTTGCGTTTCTTTTCCCGCGGGAACGAGTCTGTTGTATACCTTTTCTGGAGAAGTGCATTTCCTGCGTAGCGCTCATTTTGCAGGATATAGTCAATCGCTTCTCTCCGCCAATGCCTTCCAAGCGCCTTATCTTTGTTCAGAGCAGCAGCAATTTCTCTTGAATTATTGCCGCTTAAATATTCTGTAAATATCCGCTGAATCGTTGGTACTTCAGCCTGATTGACCTGTAGATCGCCGTCTATAAGTGTGAATCCCACAGGTGCGTGGTATGTATTAAACGCTCCTTGCTCCATCCTGCGCTGATAGCTCCATCGCATATTGCCGGAGATGGACTCGCTCTCTTTTTGGGCGAAGGCAGCGTAGATGGCGGTGATGAGCTCACTGCTCACATTGACAGTATCGATCCCTTCACGCTCGAATCGGACGTTGACACCCAACTCTTTCAGTTCACGGATATTCTGAAGGCAGTCTTTTGTGTTGCGGGCAAAGCGGGAGATGGACTTGACAAGGATCTGGTCGATCAGGCCCCGACGGCAGTCCGCCACCATCCGCTGGAAGTCATCCCGCTTAGCCACCGAAGTTCCGGTGATCCCCTCATCCGCATAGATGTCGACCATGCGCCATTCGGCCTTGCTTGAGATCAACTCCGTGTAGTAGCGGTTTTGGGCCGCAAAGGAATTGAGTTGATCCTCGGAGTCTGAGCTGACACGAGTGTAGGCAGCGACCCGCAGCCATACATTTTGAGGCCGCTCTGTAGGCTCGATTTTTATAACACGGGGCTGCTTTTCTGCCAGTGCCGTTGCACCGTCTACCAGCCGCTTTTCATCCATGTCCGCTCACCTCCTTTTTGCAACACAAACACTACCACAACTGCATCCAAATAGCTACAGAAAGATGAAGAAAATCAAAGAAAAAACATGACTTCAACACCGCTATCCGCAGCAATCCGTGCGGCGATTTTTCTCAGTTCTTTTTCGGTGAAAATACCGCATTCCCGGAGCTTTCTGAGCAGGATGACGATCCCATAGTAATTGATGTTGGGGTTCATAGATGTTCTCCTTTCCGCATTTGACTATCTCTGCGGCACAAGCATGGGAACCGTCCGAGGAAGGAAGAGGTAGGAGAGAATAGAGGGGCTATCAGACAGAGAAAAATCGAATGCAAAAATACTGGAGAGGTGGACAGTTCCCATGCTTCTGCCGCAAGATTGTGGTCGCTCCGGTAGCGGAATCAAATGCTCCCGTCACCGGAGCGGCCAGAACTTTACAGTTTTGTTCGCCTGTATTCGACACTACTTCCCCAGGCGGGGCGACAACTTGAACTGTGCGGGCGCACATCACGGGACTCTCACCCCTCCGAGGAACTCTCGAAGCTGCGTACAGGAGTATCATTATAGGCTGACGGGATCATGGCGGGGACAGCTTGCCAAGGCTGCCATGGCCTGAGTGGGTATCGCTCTGCACCTTACTTGGCCGTCCTTTGATGCGGAGTTTCTCCGCACAGGTGGTCTTCGCGCACTCGGCCTGACGCTGGCTCCGTCAGCTAATGTATTCAAGTTGCCGGATATGACCGCTTGGGCGGTGTTTTTCAAGGAACAAAGCCGCTGATTTATCAGCAGCGGAATGAGGTTCAAAGCCCTCTCACTCTATTAGCCGTTGAAAACACCGTTTGCACCAAACTTTTTTGTCATCTCAGCATCTTTTTCATTTTCTGCAAAATACGGATCTTTCGATTATGGATCGTCATTCGATGGATACCCATCATTTCTTCCAGCTCACGCTCTGAGCACTCGTCGAAAAACAGCGCATGGATCAGAGCCCGTTCTTCTTCGCTCAACTGATCCAGTGCGGCCCGCAAACGGCATAAATCGTCTTTCTTGATCACGGCATCCTCGATGCCTTCAGCATCGTCCGCAAACTGGCACTTTGCAGAATATACGAGTCGCTCCAGCGAATCCTCTTTACTGGGAACATAACTCTCCGCACCATTCTCGGCATTTTTCCTGCGCTGTTCGCTTTTCAGATCCACCTCCATGTATTTCATCTTGCGGTCGCTTTTCTTTAAGACTTCCAACACATCCGGGCGCTCTTTTAAGCAGGGATATATCTTCAAATAATCAACCCGATATGGGTCATTGTGATACGACATTTTCTGTCCTCCGTTTCATCATTTTGGAAATTTTAAAAACGATGAAATGGAGGGCCTCGGCATCTCTCGCAGGCCGAAGGCCAGCAAAACAAAACGCTCATTCAGTTCCTTTCTGGAACCAAATGAGCGAAAAAAGCCGCTTGATCTGCCTTTCCATTATGGCCGCATTGATTCGTCTCACTCTCTTTGAGAGCAAGGACTGCAAATCAAGCGACACATGGGAAGGTCACGCATCAAGCGGCTCCGGGGTACAAACTTGGATATTCAATTTTTAGTTGTCGCAGGCAAGGCGCTTCCTACACGCCGTTACATCTCAGAATCTGTTAAGTCGAAATGCCACCGGCGGGAAAAACACCTGCTCTCCGCAATGGGGACATTTCACATAAACTGCGCCGTGATTTCCTTTACACAGGATCTCTAATTTGTTCTGGCAATACGGGCAAATTCTCGCCATTGTAATATGGCTGGAATACTGTTTTTCCAATTCCTGCTGCTCTGTCTGTATGCAGGAATAGCGTTGTGGATCAAGTTCCCTTGCATTGATTTTTGCCATACTTTCTCCCTGCCATATCAGGCGATCTCATTTTTCTCCGGAAATATATCTACCAATGCATACGGGTCATACAAATCGTTTCTCCCTACCAAACCGAGTTGGGATAATCTTATAGTCAGTGCTGTTTTGGACACACCGAGCCGCTTTGCGGCCTCCGAAAAACGCTCATAGTCTTTGCGTGCGTATATGCGATTCAGCACGCTGATACCATCTTTCAGGCCAACATTTGCCATATGGCGATATACCAGTTCCTTTGGCAAAAGGAGAAATGAAGTCAGCACATTGGTCTGCCACTCCTCCCAATCAAGAACAGGGTATTGCGTATGTTCATCTGTCATGCGAAATACGCAGCGAGGAGTTTGCGCCTCATATTCTTCCGGATACAGCATCCAAAACAGTTGATGCGCTGCTTCGTGCATCATAGTAAAGTTCAAACGGCCAATCTGATTTTCTGCCACAAGGCTCTGATCAATGAAGGCCGTTTTCCCGTCTAATTCATAGTCGAGCCTTGTGCCGTCCCTTTGAGGGATCGTTATGATCACTCCCGATGTCGCCGTAAGGCCGATGGCGTCATGTGCTTCACTGATATCTGCAAAAGTAAATTGCAGGCCGCACATCTTCTCTGCAAAATCTGCCGGATCAATATGATCGACCTTTTGAGGGACTTTTTTAAGGTAATCACGAAGCAATCTGCGGGAAATGTGTTCGATGTCTTTCCGTGAAAGCCAGAGCATCTGCATGCGCCCCTTTCTATTCCAACGCACCCACGAATTAGAACATTTGTTCGCTTCTTGTTAAGGAGTATAGCACGCCCGCTAATCTATGTCAAGTGAAATAAATCGCTCGTATTTTGTACAAAAAATAATCGCCATTTCCTTTGCATTATCATTACACCAGCTGTTGGTGAGTGGAGGTATTGATTTGGCATTTTTAATAATGATAGTTCAAGAGTTTTCACAAAATCAACAAAAATTTCGACTTGATATTGCCAAAGGAGAATATAGCGTATAAAATAATTGGCAGAAATGGAAAAATATAGCCGAATCGCGGGATATCACTATAATCAAAAATTTTGAAGAGAGAATGGTTGTTTGATGTGATCAGATAAAGTAGTACGCTTCTGCTTTAATCAACATCTTCTGATCGCAGCATGGGGATCGTGTATGATTTAAGAACGCACATGGAATGGGAAAGGGAGTGATGCCTATCCATAGAGGTTCCAACGGCGCTATTTCAGAATAGAGAAGGAAAAATGTATTCTACGCTATCCTTATTGCTACACCATCGTCAGGGTATATTTTTGATGGATGGTATGAAAACGGAGAACGACTATATGGGGTTTCTAACGAATGCAAAATTACCGTCGATTCAAACCGGACTCTCGAAGCTCGCTTTAAGAAAAATGATTTGCAAATTACAGATGTTGAGATTTTTGGCACGCTTTCGGCCGGAGAAACCATTTCATTCACTGTGAGTGCGACTGGAGGAGTACAACCGTGGCAATGGGAGTTTTACATTCAGTCTGATAATGAGGTGGTGTATTCAGATAACGCTGCGATAGTTAATTTCACGGAGTGGACACCATCTCAATCTGGTACATATGATTTTTTGGCTTTTGTAACAGATGCAACCGGAAAAAGAATATCGTATAGAACACAGTTCGTAGTCAGCTAATAATCTATCGGGGAATGCAAGGAATAATAACCTTGCATTCCCCCGAACCATCATATTTATTGAAATTTTTATAGGCTTCGCAAATAAATATAATTTTATTCAATCATGACCATGGGCGTATATATAATGGAGATGCCTACTTTTAATACACTTGCTACTTCTTATTGCAGCGAAGAAAGCACAAAAACATATGTGGTTATGAGAGAATCTGGAGCATTTTGGCCAATAAGAGTGCAGCTGGGAGGAGAATCATTGAAAAAACAAAAATGGGAATATACAATTACGAACGGAATAACCGGAGTTATAATATCTTTTATTATGCTCACCATATTTGGTGGTCTGGCACTTTGGTTTCGCCTCAGCCGGAACGGGGCGATCATCATTGGCATAATATTGGTGATCTTTGCATCGCTTGCCTTTTTCCTGGCCTTGTACCGCACATTATTTTTCAGGGTACTGATTGATAAAGACGGATTCTTCTATCAGACCGCTCCAGGTAACGGAAGATACTATCACTACTACACAATCCGCCAAATATGGGTCAGCAGTGGAAACGATGCAAATGCACAGCAAATGCAATATTGCAACTTTGAAATGCAGGACGGAAGAATCATGAGATTTTTCTTTAGAAATCTAGATTGGGATGCCGTAGACTATTTAATCGCCCAAGTAGAAAACACCGAGGGACAGGCGCAAAGGAGCGACGGTGACCTTATGATCAGCGGCAGAGTACAGGGCGGTGTCAGGCTCGTTGCAGCTGTCTGTATTTTGGCGGCGGTTTTGTTTGTGAGCATTTATCTCCGAACTCAAGGCTTGCCACCCATTATCTATATACCGCCTGTAGTGCTGGCAGTAGCAGCCTTTTTTGTGTTGGTGAGTCATAATCTGTTCTACAAAATTCTGATTCAAAAGGACGGATTTTACTGCCGAACCAACCCCTTTGACGGAAAATACTATAAATACAGCGAAATTTCAAATTGCCACCTGACAGAGGTGGTGCAAAGGCAAGGTTCCGTCCGCAACGGCACCAGACGGACGGGATATTCTTACTATTTTACATTCACTGACTCCATTGGTAAGCCGCATAAGATTCTGTATGATAAGGCTTTGTTTCAACGGGAAATGGAGGTGCTGATGGAGCGAAGCAAGGGAATATGAAGATTATGAAGATGTGGAGAAATACAACATTATTCGCCTACTTCCGATTCATGGGCTATGTGATGATGATTGTGGGCATCTACCTGATCGTAAACGGGATTGGAGACTATGCAGGCCAATCCCGTCAGAAGGACTGGATTCCCATAGAGGCCACGGTCACGGATGTCTCCAGCGAGGTAGTCAGCTCTTCGCCCGGAAGGCATGGTAGCAACAGCAGTACCTACTACATTATGGCGTATGAGTATGCCGTGGACGGAGAAACCTATACGGGCCGCACAGGGCGTATGTCATCGCCCCGTCTGATTGGTACTGTCATTACTGTGAAATATAACCCAGAAGTGCCGGAAGAGAATACGGCGATTCTCTCTCCCAATACCCACAATCTGCTGGTCCTTTTGATTTTGGGAACGGCCATCGCAGTGGTGGGCTTTTTCCTCTCTGGGGTGCTGGAGCTACTTCGCAGCCTTCTGCGAAGGACGCACACAGAGGAGCTGAAGAAATCGGTTCCGGAGACAGACACGGGATTTGATTCAACGGCCATTGCAAAAATCCCGGCGAAGCAGTGGGTCCCCCGACTTGCGGCTTGGCTTCTTGCGCTCGTCGCCCTCGTCCTTTTCGTGAAATTCTTCCTCACGTCGGGAACTTCGGACTTGGATAAGTTCCGCAAGGCCGCAGCGGCAGCCGGCTATACTGCCGTGGACTCTACGGAGGATATCCGCCAGAGCTGGGGCATCGGTTCCATGCTGATCCGCTCTGTTTCCGTGCATGAGGACTCTCTGCGGTTGGACTACTGCAGGCTGGATTCCGCAGATGCCTGCTACCGTTTCTATGCCGCTGCGACCCTCCCCATCACCGGTGAGGTGACGGAGAGCAATACCTTTACTGGTCAGGTCTATGCCGTGGACACCCCCACGAATTTCGCAGCAAAAATCCGCAGTGGACAGATAATGCTCTATGTGTATACCACGCAGGAGGGCAAGGCCGATGTGCTTGCGTTTCTGGAAGCTGCGGGCTGGTGGAGCGAATAAGAAACGGAAAATTTACTACTGCAGAACTATGAATTCTAATGTTGAAGTAATTGGAGACATGGAGCCAGAGACGGCATTGGTTTTCTCAGCTAAGGCGGAGGGTGGTTACCAGCCGTATGTATGGGAGTATGCTATTTACAAAGGTGATACTCTGTACTATAATCTAAGCGATTCAACATTCGACTATCTTGAGTGGTCGCCAACAGAGGCAGGAGACTATACCATTGTTGTCTGGGTTACAGATAAAACTGGGTTTAAGGCAACATACTCGAAACAGTTTTCTATTATTTGAATCAATCACAGGGAAGTGGCATTAGCCACTTCCCTGTGATATAACAAATCGCTATGGATTCAATATGGAGAATAAGATGAAAGAAAGAAACTGGAAGTATAAAATCACCGGTAACTGGTTTGGACCTATGGTGATTGCAATCACGACGGCGGTCTCCGGAGGATTCACATTCTGGCTTTACACTGCACACGATGGTGCCTTTGTTGGACTCGGCGGCCTAACAGCCTTTTTTGCTATCATCTGCGTTCTGTCCGCATACGGTGCAATGTCTTTCAAGTTGCTTGTGGATAAAGACGGCTTTTATTTTCGGACCAAACCCGGCAACGGGCGGTACTACCGCTACAGCGAGATTTGCAGCATGTGGCTCAGCTCCGGCAGAGAGACGGACACACAGGAAGCAACCTACTGCAACTTTGAAACGATAGAGGGAAAGCGGTCGAGATTTCTCGTACTTGACCCCCACCTTGATGCGGTGGATTATATGATTGAACGGGTTGAGGCCGTGGGAAGCAGACGTGGGGATGACGACTTCGACCGCGAGATCGTCATTACCGGGAAGACGGAGAGTGTGGTTATCATAATCCTTGTGATTTTTGGTTTTCCCATACTTTACTTGATGCTTTTTGGATGGACCACCATGCCGCTGATTTTCCGCATGATTCCGGTCGCCATTTTGCTGTTTTCAATTGTGCGGGCTTTTTCTCACGGACTGTTTTATATGCTAAAGATTCAAAAGGACGGCTTTTATTGCCGCACCAATCCCTTAAATGGGCGGTACTACCGCTACAGCGACATTCTGGACTGCTGTCTGGTCGAGTCACAGCGGAACATGCGCAGAAGCGCAACGCGTTACGGTTACTACATGAAATTCACCGACTGCGAAAACCAAACACACAGGGTTCCTTATAACAAATCGTTGTACGAAGGGGAAATCGACGAACTGGTCGCCAGGATCAAGAGGGCAAAAGAAGATGAAGCATGAATCGGCTGTTCAGGCCGTGAAAGAACTGATGCGGAAGGACTCAGTTTTTCGGTCTGTAATACAGGGCTGGGGCGTTGCGACGCTGCTTATCGGCCTCTTTATGTTTTATATGGGGGCCAATACTTATATTCAATCATACAAGCAGACGGATTGGGTATTCGGCAGCGCATACATTACGGATATTTCCGAGTTGAACAGAAGCAAAGTTGGCAGGGGTGGCATCAACTATTCGATGACCTACGAATATGAAGTGGATGGAACGCATTATACAGGTAAATATGGCCCCCTGGCAAACTCTATCGAGGTGGGCAGGTCCATCCGCATCAAATACGATCCGAGCGCCCCGGAAAACTCCACCGGCTTTCTGGCGCCGAGTGGCAATGATCTTGCCCTGGTGATCATAGGAACGATTCTTGCCGTGCCTGGATTTTTCATGTCGGGCATCCTCGGCCTTCTGCGGAGGCTTCTGCGGGGACTGCATCGAAGCGAGATTCCAGACTACGCACCGCCGGAAGAGAAACGCACTGCGCCCCCCAAAGCCCCCGCGCCCTCCGCCTGCGATATAGTTATGGGGGTACGCAATATCCTCCGAACCCTTGCGCCGATACTCATATTCCTGCTTTTCGGATTTATCCTCATGCTCATCCAAAACGCAATATCCTAATCACAGGAACCATGTGAATTACATTGAATGTTGCCCGCAGAAAAGATCGTGTAATTGCAAGGTTAAATATAAGCTCAAAAGTCAGGCGCTTATAAAGGGCCGCCATCTTAAGAGGCCGTTTCTCACGACTTTCGGGACACTCACGCATAGCAGTTTTTTCGGCCCAAACTGGTGGCGTTGTCAAGATTTATACGCAAAAAGGATTTTATGTTCAGGCTGAAAGAAATTTACCGAGTTTTCCTCCAGATATTGCATAGACCATATCCTTCCTTGTTGGCATCACCGATTTTTTATAAGACATGTTGCTTGTTCTTTTCTCTGTCTTAATACCTCCGATAGAGTGAGTCCTTCTGGATGCGCCATGATGACGCTACCCTCGTGACAACTCGAGAGCGCACCTTTCCCTTGGTGGGAGGTGCG
>OHAQ01002888.1_pt1 | contig 12138 bp, 8 predicted proteins | sample 1577111 | NCBI WGS metagenome assembly OHAQ01 (sample SAMEA3541549, study PRJEB24748) | human gut metagenome | biome: human gut; feature: human-associated habitat; material: faeces | place: China | collected 2012 | reverse complement strand
GAATGCGCTTCGACGGGATCGGATGCTTGCGCAAAGAGGCTAACGATACCTTGTTTTATATTTCCTGTCATATCGACCGGAGCAAGATTAACCGGATTGTTAATCATTCGAAATTCGAACTTGTGCTTGATACGCTGATTGTCAGCCCGGCACATTCCAATCTGCCGAACACATCGCTCGATATTCCGTATTCTTTCGCGGAACGGACAAACTTTACGTTTTCGATGAATATCAAGCTGACCTCTTCATGGATGACCGATATGGCTTTGTTGCAAAAGAACCAGGAACTCGGAGAGTTTAATATCAACATCCCGGTCGACCAAAGCGTGCTCGGCGCGGATGGTTTCTTGCGTTATGTCCGTAAGGATGGTGAACGGTCCGCTTATAAGGTCGTAGGCGAAAGCTTCATCGTGCCCCGTTCTTATATGGGATATCGCGACGAGGACGACCGTTTCCGTAACCGTTGGGGAACAGGCGAGTATAAACTTGCGATTCAGCTGAAGGAGACATGCGACGTGACGCAGCAATATCGGGACAATTGGAAAAAAGACCGCAAGCGGCGCAAATCCTTGCACACGACCTCGCCCGCAAGCGAATCGAGCCGCACGCCGCCGATGTGGTAGATACCGACGTCGGCCTTGCCCGCCTCGCGCACCGCCTCGGTAAAGACGTTGGCCAGCCCGGTCTTGTCCAGCCGGCCGCGCAGGTCGGCCACCTTCGTCCGAAGCGCCGGATCGCTGTAATAACCTTCGACCATCCGCTGGTAGGCGGGTGCGGGTTCGTAGCCCGCCAGCGGCACCAGCCGGAAGCTCTTCTCCACCAGTTCGTCGCCGCGGAAGCGGAGCACCGTGACGCCCACGTTGTCGAGATTCTTGCCCGTCTGCGTCACCAGCACGCCGCCGACCGTCTCGTTCGTCTCGTCGTGGCTGTGCCCGCCCACGATCACGTCGTAACGCGGCGCCTTTTCGGCCAGCACGCGGTCTTTCTTCGTCCCGATATGGGTCAGGGCGACCAGCGCGTCGCACTCGTCGCGCAGCGACTGCCGGTCGGCCACGGCATCCACCGCGTCCGTGAAGGTCAGCCCCGCGAAATTCTCGTCGTGCCCCGCCGGATGGTTGTTGTGGTCGTAGTTGGTCACCGAGGCCACGAAGCCGATCCTGCGGCCGCCCCGCTCGACGATCGCATAGGGCGCCGGCTGGGGAAAGGTCGCCGTATCGCTTACGATATTGGCGCAGACGACCGGAAACCGGCACTGCGCGGTGCGCACGCCCAGAAAAGCCTGTCCGGCGTCGAACTCGTGGTTGCCGAAGGTCGCCACGTCGTAACGCAGGCGGTTCATCAGATCGATGATCGGCCGGCGCGGCTCGGCGGCTCGATCGCAGTAGACGTTGCCCGTCCAGCGGTCGCCCGCATCGACCAGAATCACGTTCTTCACCGTATCGCGGCACTTCTTGACGGCTTCGGCCAGCTGCGGGAACTTCTCGATATGGGCGTGGATGTCGTTGGTCGAAAGAATCACCACCGTCTCCATGCGCGGCGAGCAAGCCGCCAGCACGAAGAGCAGCAATGCGCCAAATAACGATTTTTTCATCATACACGTATCTCTTTTTTCGAATTCATCCGGCCAGAACCCACTTTATTATAATGGGGAAGACAAAGATAGAGACTCCCCGTCGATCCTCCAAATTTTCCGACGTTTTCTTTCGCCGGCCGACGGGCACGGCCTTCCCGCCGCACACAAACCCTGCCGCAACGGCAGACCTGCAAAAAAGCGCGGTGCGGAGCGAATCCGGCGAAAAAAAATGCGTAACTTTGTAGGAAACCCGACCTTGCGAACCATGAATAAATTCCGAATGCTTCCGCCGTTGCTCGGCCTTGCGTTTCTTCTGGCCGGCTGCGGCGATTCCCGACCGGCGGAGACGGTACGGCTGGTGACCTACAACGCAGGCACCTTCAACAAGTACATCGCCGACGACTACCCGCTCGTGGCCGAAATGATGCGGGAGGTCGGCGCCGACGCCGTCTGCCTCAACGAACTCGACAGTTGCACGACCCGCACGGGCGGCGTTTTCCAACTCGAACGCATCGCCCGGGCCATGGGCGGCTGGGACTACCGCTTCGGCCGAGCCATGCCCTATCGGGGCGGAAGCTACGGCGTCGGCGTCATGACCCGCGAGCGCATCCTCGACCATTTCACCGTCGCCCTGCCGCGGGGAGAAGGTGCGGAGCCGCGCGTGCTGACGGTCGTCGAACTGGCGCGGTACGTGATCGCCACCACCCACCTCGACCATACGTCGGCCGCAGCGCAGCGCGATCAGGTCGCCGTCATCAACCGCGTGATGCGCGAACGCTACGCCGAGGCGTCCAAACCCGTCTTTCTGGGCGGCGACCTGAACGCCCTCCCCGACTCCGGAACGCTCCGCGCGTTGCAGGAGGCCTGGACGGTACTGACGCCCACCGACGGGGGCACCTACCCCTCGCACGATCCGAAAAAGTGCATCGACTACATCCTGCAACTCGACAACGGCGTCACGAGCGAAACGGCCGGCGCGCGCGTCCTGCACCGTTTCGAGGCGGGCGACGCCGCCCGCGCATCGGATCATCTGCCGGTACTGCTCGAAATCCGACTGCCGGCGGAAAGCTGACCGCCCGGGAACGGGCACGCTTGCCGACACAAATAATTATCGTTACCGTCGGCTGCGTCTCAGCTACTTCCGCCCCGGCAACCGCAAATAAATTTGCATCGCTCCCGGCTTATTCGTATCCTTGACTTCGTCTTAGATACTGCGGTTCGGAAAAAGAAAAACAGTTGTTTTTTCTTTTTCTCTCACCTTATTCGTATCTTTGGCTGCGCCTTAGATACTCGCGCTCGACAATGTTCAAATAAATTTGACATTGCCCTCGCTTATTCGTATCTTTACGCACCTTTTGCCCCATACCTCATGAGAGATCTTATCCAAGTCATCTGCGAGAACCTCGACCGCACGATCGAGGTCGAAATGGGAACGTCGCTGCTCGACATCCAGCGGCAATACCTGCCCAAGGGACCGCACCCCTACCTGGCGGCCTACGTCAACAACCGCATCAAGGAACTGAACTACAAGGTATACACCCCGATCACGGTGCGTTATATCGACGCCACACACTTCGAAGGCATCCGTGTCTACGAACGCACGGCGTCGTTCATCCTCCAGCGGGCCGTCCGCGAGCTCTATCCCGAACACAAGTTCTACATCCGCCACTCGATGCTGCGCGGCTTCTACTGCGAAATCGAGGGGCGCGACGGCATCTCCGCCCGGGAGGCCGAAGCCATCCGCACCCGCATGGAGGAGCTGGTCGACGCGGCGATTCCGATCATCCGCAGCCGCGTACGGTCGATCGACGCCGCAATGGAATTCACGCGGCTGGGATTCGACGACAAGACCGAGCTGCTCAACACCCGACCGCGCCTTTACAGCACGCTCTACTCGCTGGGCGACATGAAGGGCTACTTCTACGGCGCGCTCGCCCCGTCGACCGACTACATCCGCTTGTTCGACATCCGCCCCTACTACAACGGTTTCTACGTCGTACTGCCCGGACGCAGCCACCCCGACGCGCTCAAACCGCTCGTGGCGCAGGACAAGCTGTTCGACATCTTCCACCAATACAAGGAGTGGGTCGACATCATGGGCGTACCGACTGTCGGCCGGCTCAACGCCAAGGTGCTGGCGGGCGACGCCTCGGAGCTCATCAAGATCGCCGAAGCCTTCCACGAGAAACGGCTGGCGCGCATCGCCGACACGATCGCCGCGGCCAACCGCTCGCAGGGAACGCGCATGGTACTCATCTCCGGCCCCTCGTCGAGCGGCAAGACCACCTCGGCCAAGCGTCTGGGCATCCAGCTGCGCATCCTGGGGCTGAATCCCGTGCTCATCTCGCTCGACGACTATTTCGTCGACCGAGACAAGACCCCGCGCGACGCCGACGGCGAGTACGACTACGAAGCGCTCGAAGCCATCGACCTCAGACTCTTCAACGACCACCTGCAACGCCTTTTCGCCGGCGAAAGCCTTCCCGTGCCGCGCTACGACTTCATCACCGGCAAACGCCAGTGGCACGACAATCCGCTGCGGCTCGACGACCGGTCGGTGCTGATCGTCGAAGGCATCCACGGACTCAACCCGCGCCTCACGCCGAGCATCCCCGACCACATGAAGTTCAAGATCTACATCTCGTGCTTCACGTCGGTGTCGATGGACAACCTCTCGCGCATCGCCACCACCGACAACCGCCTGCTGCGTCGCATGGTGCGCGACAACGCCACGCGCGGCCACAACGCGCAGGCGACGCTCGCACGCTGGGAGAGCGTGCGGCGCGGCGAGGAGAAGCACATCTTCCCCTATCAGGAGAACGCCGACGTGATGTTCAACTCGTCGCTTTTCTACGAGATCTCGGTGCTGCGCCCCTATGCCGAACGTATCCTGCGCGAGGTGCCCGATACGGTGCCCGAATACGGCGAGGCCAAGCGGCTGTTGAAATTCCTCGACAACTTCATCCCGATCGATCCCGCCGAGATTCCGCCCACCTCGCTGCTGCGCGAATTCATCGGCGGCAGCAGTTTCAGGTATTGACAAAACCCGTACAACAATTTCAAACATAACCGACAGAATACGGCCCTGAGAAGCCCCTCCCTTTGTCAACTGCGCGCAAGCCGAGCGAAGCGAAGGGAGGGGACAGAGGGGTGGGAATGTCGATATCCGCGAAGCGGCTACGACCCGCCCGAGTCCTGCGACAACCGAAACAAGTACAACAATTTCAAATACAACCGACAATGTCTTTTGATACATTCGCTGACCGCCATATCGGCGTCAGCAATCCCGACGAACTCAAAGCCATGCTCGACACGATCGGTGTCGGAAGCGTCGACGAACTGATCGCGCAGGTGATCCCCCAGTCGATCCGGCTGAAAAAACCGCTCGACCTGCCTGCGGGCATGAGCGAATACGAATTCGCCGCACATATCCGTGCGCTGGCCGACCGCAACCACCCGCTGCGGTCGTTCATCGGCATGGGCTACTACCCCTGCGCCGTACCGGCCGCCGTGGCGCGCAACGTCTTCGAGAATCCCGCGTGGTACACCTCCTACACCCCCTACCAGGCCGAAATCTCGCAGGGGCGCCTGGAAGCGCTGCTCAATTTCCAGACCGCCGTGCTCTCGCTCACGGGCATGGAAATCGCCAACTGCTCGCTGCTCGACGAGGGGACGGCGACGGCCGAGGCGATGCTCATGATGTTCGCCCTGCGCAGCCGCGACGCGGTGAAGGAGGGGCGCACGCAGCTCTTCGTCGACCGCAACCTCTTCCCGCAGACGCTCGACCTGCTGCTCACGCGCAGCGAGCCGTTCGGCATCGAGCTCATCGTCGACGACTACGACTGCTACGAGTTCTCGGGCAAAGAGTTCGGCGCTGTCGTGCAGTATCCGGCCGCCGATGGCGCCGTGCGCGACTACGCGGCCTTCGTCGAAGCGGCGCACGCGCACGATGCGAAGGTGACGGCCGTAGCCGACCTGCTCTCGCTGGCACTGCTGAAAGCTCCCGGCGAATGGGGCGCCGACATCTGCGTCGGCTCGGCGCAACGCCTGGGCACGCCCATGGGCTTCGGCGGCCCGCACGCGGGCTACATGGCCACGCGCGAGGCCTACAAACGTCAGATGCCCGGCCGCATCATCGGCGTCTCGGTCGACCGGCTGGGCAACCGCGCCCTGCGCATGGCGCTGCAAATGCGCGAGCAGCATATCAAGCGCGAGCGCGCCACCTCGAACATCTGCACCGCCTCGGCGCTGATGGCCTCGATGGTGGGCTTCTACTGCGTCTACAACGGCGCCGAAGGCCTGCGCCGTGCTGCCGAGACGGCCCACACGGCCGCCTGCGACACCGCCCGCGCCCTCGCGGCGCTGGGCTACAAGCTCACGAACCAGCACTTCTTCGATACGCTCGACATCGAGGCCGAAGCGGCCGTCATCCAGTCGCTCGCCCTCGAACGGGGCATCAACTTCTTCTACCCCTCCGAGGAGCGCGTGCGCCTCTCGTTCGACGAGGTGACCACCCCCGACGAGGTGGCCGAGGTCGTGGCCCTCTTCGCCGAGGCGCGGGGACGCAAACCCAAAGTCGCCAGGAGCCACGCCCCGAGCACGCTGCCCGAAGCGCTGCGCCGCACCTCGCCGATCCTCATCGAGGAGGTCTTCCGCTCGCACCGCAGCGAAAGCGCGCTGATGCGCTACATCAAGCGGCTGGAACACCGCGACATCTCGCTGGCCGACTCGATGATCTCGCTGGGGTCGTGCACGATGAAACTCAACGCGGCGGCACTCATGCAACCCCTGTCGCTGGCCGGGTTCCAGAACATGCACCCCTTCGCACCCGTCGAACAGGCCGAAGGTTACATGGAGCTGATCGCCGCGCTCGAACGCGACCTGGCCACGATCACCGGACTGGCCGCCTGCTCGCTGCAACCCAATTCGGGCGCCGCGGGCGAATACGCAGGGTTGATGGTCATCCGCGCCTACCACCAGTCCAAGGGGCAGGGGTACCGCAACGTCATCCTGATCCCCGCCTCGGCGCACGGCACGAACCCCGCGTCGGCCGCCATGGCAGGCATGAAGATCGTCACGGTGGCGTGCGACGCCAAGGGCAACATCGACGTCGACGACCTCAAAACCAAGGCCGAAGAACACGCCTCGGAGCTGTGCGGGCTGATGGTGACCTATCCCTCGACGCACGGCGTCTTCGAGAGCCGCATCCGCGAGATCGTCGACGCCGTACACGACGCCGGCGGACAGGTCTACATGGACGGCGCCAACATGAACGCGCAGGTCGGCCTCACCAATCCGGGCTACATCGGCGCCGACGTCTGCCACCTCAACCTCCACAAGACCTTCGCCATGCCGCACGGCGGCGGCGGTCCCGGCGTCGGCCCGATCTGCGTGGCCGCGCACCTGCGTCCCTTCCTGCCGTCGCACCCCATCGCCGCGACGGGCGGCGACGAAGGCATCACCGCCGTGGCGTCGGCCCCGTGGGGTTCGGCGCTGCTGCTGCCCATCACCTACGGCTACATCAAGATGCTGGGCGGCGACGGGCTGCGCCGCGCCACCGAGATGGCCATCGTCAACGCCAACTACATGTCGTCGGCACTGGCCGCGGAGTACCGCACCTATTACAGCGGCGAAACGGGCCGCGTGGGGCACGAGATGATCCTCGACCTGACGAATTTCAAACACGACTACGGCATCGACTGCGGCGACATCGCCCACCGGCTGATGGACTACGGCTTCCACGCCCCGACGCTCTCGTTCCCCGTGCACGAAACGCTGATGGTCGAGCCCACGGAGTCGGAGCCCAAGGCCGAAATGGATCGTTTCATGGAGGCGCTCGTGCACATCAAGCGCGAGTGCGAAGCGGCCGCCGGACAGGAGGACAACGTCGTGCGCAACGCTCCGCACACGGCCGTGGAGATCGCCGGCGAGTGGTCGCACCCCTACTCGCGCCGGGAGGCGGCCTTCCCGCTCGGCTGGATCGCCGAGGCGAAGTTCTGGCCCTATGTCTCGAAAATCGACAACGGCTACGGCGACCGCAACCTCGTCTGCCGCTGCACGGAGTAATCCGCACGGAGGCATCGAGCAGTACGTTCCGACTGTACCGTATCATCGGCCGGCAGACGAAAACCGCGGACGGACAGCCCGAAGGAGCCGTACTCGAAGAGCTCCCGCCGGCACATCGCACCTTGCACAGACGGAACGTCCGACCGGACGTTCCGTCTCTTTTCGAGTCGATGGAGCGGAAATCCGATAATTTGCACTATCTTTGCCGTGCATGTCGAGAAAAAGGGTGCCGCGGACGGCGACGCCCGCGCAGACGACTTCGATACTATATTTAATTCTATAAATTCATGAAAGCAGAAAACAACAAAATGGTGGCGGTGGATTACACGCTCACCGTCGACGGCAAAATCGCCGACCGGTCGCGTCCCGGACAGCCGCTGGAATTCATCTTCGGCACCGGTATGCTGCTGCCAAAATTCGAGGCGGCCATCGTCGGCAAGGAACCGGGCGAGAAGGTCTCCTTCACGCTCGCTCCCGCCGACGGCTACGGCGAAATCGTCGACGACGCGATCGTCGACCTCCCCAAAACGATATTCATGGTTGACGGCAAGCTGGCCGAGGACATTCTCTTCGTGGGCAGCCAGATTCCGATGGCCAACGCACAGGGCCAGCGTATGCTGGGCGTGGTGAAGGAGATCGGCGACGATTCCGTGAAGATGGACTTCAACCACCCGATGGCGGGCAAGACGCTCAACTTCGACGTGGAGGTGATCTCGGTGCGCGACGTGACGCCGGAAGACCTGGCCGGCAAATGCGGCTGCGGGGAGTGCGGCTGCGGCGACGACTGCCACTGCGAAGGCGAGTCGCACGCCGACTGCGGCTGCCACGGCTGCCACTGATCGACACCCGAATGCAAAGGCCGGCCCGCAGGCCGGCTTTTTTTATCGCCGCGGCGATCCCATGATTCACCATCTCCGGCCTTGCTCTTCACCGTCACCCAATACCTCGAATCGGTTCTCAACTCCCGCGGCCTGACGCGCACGCTGGGAGAGATCGACGTCTGCCGCACGACCGACGGCCGTCCCGTGTTCCATACGGGCAACAGCGCGGTGGTCTTCCGCATCCGGCTCGACGCCTTCGCCCGCCGCGGCGACGCCGTGGGATACCGCACGGCACAGTTGCTCCGCTCGCCCGTCGCGAAACTTCCGCAGGCCGCTTCGCTCTTCGCATGGCGGCTGCGGCCGCCCCGTCCCGCCGACGATCCGCCCGAACTGGCCGTCGACGCCGGACGCTGGGGTTTCCGCTCGGGCGGACGGTTCGTCATCCCGCCCGTGTGGGACAACGGATTCGATTTCAGCGAAGGACTGGCGGCGGTGGAGATCGCCGGACGGTGGCACTTCATCGACACGGCGGGCCGCGTCGTCCTCAACTGCCCGCCCTGCGATGCCGTGAAACCTTTCCGCAACGGTACGGCCGAACTGCGCAGCGGCCTGCGGCGGGGGAAAATCTCCGTTGAAAAACTCACGCTAAAACGCTATATTTGTAGATTGGAAATATGACGCGAATGGACACATACAGAGCTCTGACCCCCGGCGAAATCGCCGCGCTCGAAGCCTCCGGCTCGACGGCCGACGACTGGTCGTCGATCGAGGTGGCGGAGGACTTCCACCCCTCGCAACTGCGCGGCGCACGGCTGGGCGGCCGTGTCCGGCTCGCATCGGGCGTGCGCATCCGCAACTCCGGCGTCCGCAACTACGACATCGGCGCAAGAACGCTCGTCGAAGAGGTCGTCCGCCTGGAATGCCGCGGCGAAAGCGCTTTCGGAAACGGCACGGAGGTGGCCGTCATGAACGAGAACGGCGGCCGCACGGTACGGATTTACAGCGGCCTGACCGCCCAGATCGCCTACATGGCCGCCGTCTACCGCCACCGTCCGGCGCTCGTCGCCGCACTCGACCGTATGGCGCGGCGGGCGGCCGACGCGGCACGCTCCGCGCAAGGAAGCATCGGCCGCGACTGCCGCATCACCGACTGCCGGCTGCTGCGCGACGTATGTATCGGCTACGGGGCGACGCTCGAAGGGGTCTCCGTCCTCTCCAACGGCACGGTCGGCGACTTTTCGCGCATCGGCATCGACGTCAAGGCCTACGACTTCGTCACGGCCGAGCATGCGCTCGTCGACAACGGTTCGCTCATCGAACGCTGCTTCATAGGCGAACGCTGCATCTTCGACCGCGGCTACACCGCCTCCGATTCGCTCTTCTTCGCCAACTCGCACTGCGAGAACGGCGAAGCGGTTTCGATCTTCGCAGGCCCCTACACCGTCTCGCACCACAAGTCGTCGCTGCTGATCGCCGGCATGTTCTCGTTCTTCAACGCCGGGAGCGGCTCCAACCAGAGCAACCACCTCTTCAAGAGCGGCGCCGTACACCAGTCGGTGCATCTGCGCGGCTGCAAGTTCGCCAGCGGCGCCTACGTCATGTCGCCGGCCATCGAAGGGGTCTATACGATGATCATGGGGCGCCACACGCATCACCACGACACGTCGGTCTTCCCCTTCTCCTACCTGCTGGAACAGGAGGGGCGTTCGGCCCTGCTGCCCGGCGCCAATCTGTCGAGCTACGGCACGGTGCGCGACATCGAGAAGTGGCGGCAGCGCGACAAACGCAGCGCAGGCCGCGACCTGATCAATTTCGAGACCTGGAATCCCTTCGTGGGCAACGCCCTCGCAGCCGGCCTCGATGCGCTCCGCACGCTCTACGACAGCAACCCCGACGCCCAGAGCTTCATCTACAACTCCGTCCATATCAAGCTCACGGGGCTGCGCCGCGGGATACAGCGCTACGAGCAAGCGCTCGCGGCGACGCTCGGCGACCTGCTCGCGCGCGGCGGCGACGGATACGACGGCCGCGGCGCGTGGATCGACGCCGCTGGGCTTTACCTCGCCCGCTCCTGCATGGAAGAGCTGCTCGACGCAATCGAGCAGGGTGCCGTCACCACGCCCGAAGCCCTCACGGAGCGTTTGCGGGCCTTTGCGGAGCACTACGACGACTACGCCCGCAGCTGGGCGCTCGACATCCTGGCCCGGCGGCTGGGACACACGCCCGACGCCGCCGAGATCGAACGGGCCGTCGTCGAAGGGAAGGCGGCGCAACAGGAGCTGCAACGCCTCGCGGAGGCCGACCGAGCGTTCGACTGTTCGTTCGACATGGCCGTCGGCTACGGGCTCGACGCCGCCACGGACGACGAACGCAGGGCCGACTTCCGCGCCGTCCGCGGACTGGAATAGAGAGACCTAAAACCAACATAAACCATGAACTACACCCAAAGCATCACACGCCGTCACCGCACGGCCTTCGTTCTGGCCATCGACCAGTCGGGTTCGATGGTCGAGGAGCTGGAATTCCGCGGACGGCGCACCTCGAAGGCTGCGGCCGTAGCGGAGGTCGCCAATTCGCTGCTGTCGGAACTGCTGCTGCGCGCCACGCGCGAAGGCGAAGTGCGCGACTACTACGACATCGCCGTGGTCGGTTATTCGGGCGAAGGCGTACACTCGCTCCTCTCGGCCAATGAAACGTTCGTTCCGGTCTCCGCGCTCCGGAACGCCGTACGCAATACCCGCCGGGTCAGCATCGAACGCCGCCTTCCCGACGGTCAGCCCGCATTCAACGAGGTGACCGTGAGCGAGTGGATCGCTCCCGCCGCATCGGGACAGACCCCGATGTACGAAGCGCTGCTCTACGTCCACGATCTCGTCGAGGCGTGGTGCCGCCGGCCGGAACACCGCGAGAGTTTCCCGCCGCTGGTCTTCAACATCACCGACGGCGAGGCTTCCGACAGCGACGAGGAGGAGCTCGCGCAGATCGCAGGGCGCATCCGTTCGCTCGGCACGGACGACGGCCGTGCGCTGCTGGTCAACATCCACCTCGCATCGGGCGACGCAGCGAAGGGCCGCATCTTCCTGACCGACGGGGAGACCGCCTACAACAACCGCTACGCCCGCCTGCTCTACGACATTTCGAGCCCGATGCCGCCGCTCTTCGACGACGCGATCCGTTCGCTCCGGGGCGACGAGGCCCGCGGGCCGTTCCGCGGCATGTGCTACAACGCATCGATCACCGAACTGCTCTCGATCCTCAACGTCGGGTCGATCAGCGTAAATCTCCAATAGCCATGTTCCCTACGATCCACCGCTTCATGGAGGGGCTGCTCTCACCCCGCACGTCGCTCCGCACGCTGAGCGAAGCCCGCTTCGCACAGGACGGGACGGGCGCATTGCTGCTCGAACGCACGACGCTCTTCGCCGAGGCGCAGTGTACGCTCGGCGACCGCCGGCTGCGGCTGTTCTGCCCGCTCTCGCCGCTCGCCCACCGGCTCGCGGAGACCACGGCGCAACGCCTCAAATATCATCCGGCCGAATTCCTGCTCCCGTGGCGGATGCTGCGCGGGGAATTCACCTACACCGACGCCACCGGCACGCAGCGCACCTGCGACCTGGCCGCGCAGGAACTTCCCGCCGAGCCAGCGCCTCCGGCCTGCTGTTCCACCCCGACTTGATT
>OHAQ01002885.1_pt1 | contig 12141 bp, 7 predicted proteins | sample 1577111 | NCBI WGS metagenome assembly OHAQ01 (sample SAMEA3541549, study PRJEB24748) | human gut metagenome | biome: human gut; feature: human-associated habitat; material: faeces | place: China | collected 2012 | reverse complement strand
GACAGGGTGTATGCGTATAGAAAATCGTGGTCGAGAAGCTCTGACAGTTTTATGGCCTGTTCTATATTTGGTATGTTTCTCCCTTCCTCGTAGTTGGCATATCCGGATCTGGAAATAGAGAGCGCGGCTGCGACATCCTGCTGTGTGAGTCCTGCCTTCTGTCTGAAGTATCTGAGAAGGGCAGGTAGTGGATTGGATGAATGTGGTTTCATGTTTCACCTCCTTTGAATGTTTTTTTGCATTGTACACAAAAATAGTCCGTTGTAAATCAAAATGTAATAAAAAGTGTTATTTGATGTAATAATTAATCACATGTGGGATGGAGAGTATGATATAATTATCTGAAAAAACAATCGGAGGTTACCCAAATGAGTCTTGCAGATGATCTCTTTATAAACATGTGTAAAGATATAATCGATAATGGATATAGTACGGAGGGGGAGAAGGTCAGACCAAAGTGGGAAGATGGAACATATGCCTACACCATAAAGCGCTTTGGTGTTGTCAACAGGTATGATCTGTCAAAGGAATTCCCTGCGATAACACTTAGAAAGACGTATGTGAAGTCGGCTATTGATGAGCTGCTCTGGATCTGGCAGAAAAAGTCAAATAATGTTCATGATCTCAAGAGCCATATATGGGACAGTTGGGCGGATGACGACGGTTCCATAGGAAAAGCATATGGATATCAGCTTGGTGTAAAGCATAAATACAAAGAGGGTATGATGGATCAGGTGGACAGACTGATATATGACCTTAAGAATAACCCATATAGCAGAAGAATGCTCACTAACATATATGTTCACCAGGACTTGAGTGAGATGAACCTGTATCCGTGTGCGTACAGCATGACATTCAATGTAACTGGGGACAGACTCAACGCTATATTGAATCAGAGATCCCAGGATGTTCTTGCGGCCAACAACTGGAATGTTGTCCAGTATGCGGTTCTGGTACATATGCTTGCCCAGGTCACGGGATTTAAGCCGGGAGAACTGGTACATGTGATCGCGGATGCTCACATATATGACAGACATATACCGATAGTCAAGGAGCTGATAACAAGACCTACATATCCTGCTCCAAAGTTCTACATGAATCCTGATGTTAAGGATTTCTATGACTTTACTCTGGATGATTTCAGAATAGAAGACTATGAGACGGGACCACAGATTAAGGATATTCCTATTGCGATATAAGACTATGAAGCATGGGACGGGAAGTGTACAGATGGAGGACATATGAAGTTTATTGCAGCAGTAGATAAGAATTGGGCTATTGGAAATAAAGGCAGATTACTGATAAGGATATCGGAGGATCAGAGGAATTTCAGACAGACCACGATGGGGCATGTCGTTGTTCTAGGGAGGAAGACTCTGGAGGAGTTTCCGGGTGGAAGACCGCTCAAGGGAAGGTCAAATATAATTCTCAGCAGAAATCATGAATATACAGTTGAGGATGCGGTGGTTGTCCACTCGATGGACGAACTGTTTGCAGAGCTGGCAAAGTATAACACGGATGACATTTTTGTCATAGGCGGACAGACTATCTACGATGAGCTCATACCATATTGTGATGAGGCGGTTATCACCAAAATAGACAGAGAATTTGAGGCTGATGCATTTATTTCGGATCTCGACAAAATGGACAACTGGAATGTGACGGATGAGAGACCGGGTGAGGATGTGTCAGAGGTGAATTTTACATTTGTCACATATAAAAATAGTGATGTGAAGAAATAAATTATAATAATTTTTATAATATTCACAAAAAAGCACCTTTTTTTGATTGAAAATTCACAAAAAACATTTGTTAAATGAAGATTATTGTGATACAATTTTTTTATATTTGGGAGGTGCGCTAATGAAGGAAGTATTAATTACATCGGGAACAAGCTTTGAGGGATATGATATCGTTGACTATGGAACATACAAGTTCACACAGACGATACTTAATTCCAACTTTTTGAAGGATTTCGGAACATCTATTGCGGATATTGCCACGGATAGAAGAGATATCTATCAGGAGAAGATCGATGAGATCCTCAATGAAACAATCAATAATTTCACAGATATGGTTCGTGAGACGAAGTATAATGCTGTAGTTGGATTCAGAACGGGTGTTGAGGAATACACCAACAACGTGACTGCTGTTGTTGCCAGTGGAACTCTGGTAAACATAAAGGAGCAGTACAAGTCAGAATTTGACAAGAGCAGCTTCATCAGAAATGAGATTTATGTAAGAAACTATTACGACCTGCTCGTGCCAAGGGCATCAAAGGTTGTACTTGCATCAGAGGGCAAGGGAACAAAGATTTCCGTGTGGTTCAACAACTACAATAACGACGATATAAAGGCGCTTAAGGCAGAGCTTCAGTTCACCAATATCTATGGTGACAATATAACACTGCCGGATGTTGATTTTACATTTGATAAGACCAACCTCAAGCTCCTCAAGTCGGATTATGTGGAGTGTAAGCTTCCGGATAAGTATATAAAGATGATATCCTCCGTCAAGGTATACATCAAGAAGTATGTCAAGGCCAGCGGAGTATACGAGATAGATGCAGATTCTATCGGAATTGAGATGTCTGACGTTAAGTTTAAGGCACTCAAGCTTAAAAAGGGAATTGATGCAGTAGCAAACTACAAGTCAGATGGACTTGTGTGGACATGTAACTGTGGACACGTAAACGAAGGCGGCGCAGAGGAATGTGTGATCTGTGGAAGAAAGCAGGATGATATGAAGAACTCTATCACATTCAACTACGAGCCTATGCTTGAAGAGATGAAGACAAAAGAGTATGTAATAGAGATCAAGGATGTACTCATGAAGTACATCAAGGACATTGATACAGGAATGAGAATGCAGCTTCTTGAGATCATGGAGTCCGGTCTTAATTACGAGAAGAGCAGAGGATCCATGAAGGACTCTGTTATTGAGAAAGTTGAGAATCTCTTCCTTGGATTATAAGGATTATAAGACGATATGCAACAGTACATGGTACAGATAATAAAAAATCTTAAGGAGAAGGGTTACAGACAACTCAATCCGGAAAGTAACAACGTATACGGCAGAGCAGACAGCGATGCCGTATATATTGTTGTTATAGGCAGTAATCATAATCTTGATTCTGAGACTCTGAAAAAGTTCAATAATAAAATATTGCTTGACGTTTCTTCGGATTCGCATAGAAAAGTCAATCTTCTCAATATACTCATCACTCCAAACGGAATGTTTGATGATATGACAAAAAAGATAGTTGAAGAACTGGACAATGTCTGGCTGTTCACGGAGGATTACGGAAAGCTGTATATATTTGAGAATCAGCCCACTGACTTTGACTCACTCTATGATGTGATCGATAAAAAAACGGTGGTGGATAACCGCAGATCCCAGCACAATCTGATAAGAATCTTCGGTGTTGTAACACCGATATTACTGTTGTTAAATATTCTGGTGTACGTTGCATGTATCTTTGTTTATCAACCTACGGAACTGGCTGTGGAAGTGCTTGCGATATCAGAAAAAGGACAATATTACAGATTCCTGACATCAATGTTTACACATTTTGGAATAGCACATCTGGTTGGAAATATGGTAATTTTGATCGCACTCGGTGCGAGGGTTGAGAATATAATAGGCAGATTCAATTATGTCATAGTTTATATTGCCACGGGTCTTACTGCGTCATTTGCATCATACATAGATTGTTTTTATAATAATACATATGCTTACTCGGCTGGTGCATCCGGAGCGATATTTGGTCTTCTGGGAGTGCTGGTTGTCATAGCATTTTACAATAAGGGCCGGGTGAAGGATCTGTCACTTATTAATATGCTTATATTATTTATTCTGACACTGGTTAACGGAAAGATGTCAGAAGGTATTGATAATGTTGCCCATGTGGCGGGATTTGCGGCTGGGATAGTGGCCGGGATAGTCCTTTTGCTGACCAATCAAAAGGTTGTAAAGAATAGCCGTTTATGATAAAATAATACGATGATAAAAAGTGGGAGGCTGGGTTATGAGTACTGGAATCAGTATGTCAAGTGTAAACAAAATAAAGGAACTTGCAGACAATGGCGATTACAGTCTCGCTCTCGATATACTTGAACATCAGGATCTGTCGAAGTCACTTAGTCCACAATTTATTAGAATATGCGGCGAGGTGTATTACGAGAACAAAAGATATCCTGAGGCCAGAGCGGCGCTTGTCAAGGCACATGCCATGGCTCCGGCTGGTAACAAGATAATATATTCTTTGATAAAACTGTATTTATCCATGGGATTTACACAGCTTGCAGAGCATTATTTTGAGATATATACATTTAATCAGGCCAATAAGGATGCAGGTACATACAGACTTGAATATATGATAGCCAAGGCACACAGGAAGCCCGTGAATGAACTTTACAGCATACTGGTGTCGGCGAATGATGTTGAGACGGATGAAGAGTGGGATTTTGAGATGCTTCTGCTTCATGCGTACATAAGAAACAGGGAGAAGTTTGACAGCGCCTGTGTTGAATTCAGAGCGCATTACAAGAACTCTTCACATTTGTATATGCTGGACAAGCTCATGGGCGGCGATGTGGATCTTGAATCCATGATCTATTGTTATCCTGACACGGAGATGCCGGATGATGATCCTGAGCAGGCAGATACAAGAGCAAATGAAAATAAGATACTGGAAGAAGACGATCTGAGAATGCATCCAAAGGATGCTAAGATCATGATCATGGTCGAGGATGACGCACCTGTGACGAGTTCCATGAAATTCAAGCAGATGTGGATTAGATCGAAGGATAAAAAAGAGCAGAAAAAGGAAGCTCGTCAGGAAGAAGAGAATTCTGAGCCGAAGAAGAAATCCAGAGGTTTATTTGGATTGATGTCAAGGAAAGAGGAAGAGCTTGTCGAGCAGGAGATGGAATCTCTGAAGAACGAGAATCTTGACAAGGAACAACTGCTCGAGGAAGTTATTTCCGATACCGCTGATGATGCCGGGAATAAGGCAAAACCTGAGCTCAAGGCGATGAGCAGTGACAGTGAGAAAGCTCCTGAGGGAAAGTCACAGGATATGACCGAGATAAGCGGAGAGCTGACTCCTGAGGATGCAGCGGTGTATAACAAAGATAACGACAATGAGTATGAGGATTCCGAACCGGTGGAGGAAGATAATTATGTTATCGAAGAAGAGCCGGAGGAAGTAGTCATGGTTGAGGTTGATGGTGACGATTTTGATGACGTATCTGACAGTGCGTCAGATTGCGATTCTGAAGACGATACTGTTGTGGAGACCTTTGATTCTGAGTTCGAGGGAGACTTTGAGGATGGATTTGAGGCGGATGCAGAGCCGGAGACTTTGCCTGATGAACCGGTTGAATCAGAAACGTTTGATTTTGATAAAGCCTTTGAATCTCTTGAGGAGTTCGAGGTTGACGATGAGAATCTCGAGGATCTGATGGAAGATGCGGAGTCTCAGAATGATGTGGAAGAAACTGCTGTTGAGCCGGGTGTAGAGCAGAATGAACCGGAAGTTGATGAAGTCTCAGTTGAGATCGAACCGGAGATCGAAGAAGAATTCGAGGTAGATTCAGATTCTGAGCCTGAATTCGAAAAAGAACTTGAGGTTGGCGCAGAATTCACGATCGAGGCAGAGCCAGAGGCTGAGGAAGAATTCACAGTCGAGGCAGAGCCGGAGGTTGAGGAAGAATTCACGATCGATGCCGAAGCGGAGATTGAAGATGAATTTGAGACTGAAGCTGAGCCAGAGTTAGAAGAATTTACAATCGATGCGGAATCTGAGGAATCTGAGATGGAAGAAGTTCCAGTGGAAGTCGAACCAGAGGTGGAAGAATTTGAAGCTGAGGCTGAACTGGAGATCGAAGAAACTGAGGCTGAAGCTGAATCAGAGGTCGAAGAGGAATTCATAATGGAAGCAGAGGATAAGTCAGAAGAGAAAATTGCGATGGAGACAGAACCGGAAAAGCCAAAGAATAATGGCTTCCCGGTGTTTAAGAGCAGTCTGTTCCCTGACTACAACACAGAGAATGCAGCACTGTATGATCTGTCGGCAGAGAAAGATATAAATGCAGAGATAGAGGCTGATGAAGCCAAGATATCGGAAAGTCTTAAGAAAGAGGAGGATCTTATCGGTGAAACAGACAGACTCCTTGCAAGACTTGGAATTAAATTCAACACGGAGTTCAATTCTATATTGAATTTTGATGATGAAGATAAAGAGGAGGCTGTGGCAGCTCCCGACGAGGAGAAGACGGATGAGCAGGCATCCTCACAGCAGGAAATGGTTGACGCTGAACCAGAGCAACCGAAGAAAAAGCCGTTCAGATTGAAGGGCTGATCAAAGAAGAAATAAAGTAGCATGATCATACATATAGTGTATTGCTTTTTTATTTGAACAAACGGAAGGAGGCGAGGGAATTGGCTGTAGATCAGACAGAAGCAATGATTGCGGCGATCAAGGCACAGCTTGAAAAGGAAAGAGCTGCAGAAGCTGCCAAGAAAAAGAGAGAAGAAGAGGAAGAACTTCTCAAGAGTGGCAGCAAGAAGAAAGATGCTGAGACTGCTAAAAGCCAACACAAAACTTTGTCCAAGGAGGAGTTAGAACGAATCGAGGCTAAGAAACGCCGTAAGAGAGAAGAGGCTCTTGGAATTGTTCATGAGGATGAACCGGAAACTTCAACTGAGGATGAAAAACAGGAAGACGTTCCAAAAGAGGGAGAGGGACTGAAGCCTGAAGATAAAAAAGAAGATAAAAAACCAGAGGGAGCTGCACCTAAGCTCAGTCTTAACCTTGGAGGTATCGCTGATGATATGTCGGGCGGTGGTCTCGGAGGCGGCCTTGGCGGCGGATTAGGTGAAGGCGGTCTTGGCGGACTCGGAGGCGGCCTTGGCGGCGGACTCGGAAGTACACCTAAGACAGAAGGAGGCCTTGGATCAGGCGGTCTTGGCGGCGGTCTTGGTAAAACACCTAAAACAGAAGGCGGTCTTGGCGGCGGATTTAAGTTCGGTGCCGGAACTGAAGGCACAGTTAAGTCAACAGGTGGAAGCAATATTGTTCTCACTGATGATGATGAAAATGCTGAGGATGAAGAGACACTTGAGTGGGTAACTGATAAGAATGCAAAGGTGAATAAAGTTAAGTCACCTAAGGGAGGCAGTGATGCGAACGGAGATCTGTTCAGCATTCTCCCAGATAGAAACAAGCAGGCTGCGGCTGGAGAGTCATTGTATGATTTTGACGATGATGACGACGATGATGACGATTTCCTTGGAGCAGGAATAAAGAACCTGTCCAATATAGACGAGGAGAGCCCTGAGGAGATAGCCAAGAAGAAGGCTGAAGAGGAGGCCAAGAAGAAAGCTGAGGAGGAAGCCAAGAAGAAGGCTGAGGAAGAAGCTAAGAAGAAGGCCGAGGAAGAGGCTAAGCGTAAGGCTGAAGAGGAGAAGAAGCGCAAAGAGGCAGAAGAGGCAAGAAAGAAGGCTGCCGCTGAAAAGGCTAAGGCTGAGGCTGAGGCAAAGAAGCAGCAGGCAATCGACGATGCCAGAAAGAACGCTGAAGAGGCAAAGAAGCATGCTGAGACCTCGAAGAAGACCATCGAGGAATGCGAGAAGACAGAGAAGGATCTCGAAAAGCAGCTTGAAGAATTTGCTGCCAAGAAACAGAACTATGATGCAAAGATGGCACAGGAGGCTGAGGCAAAGAAGAAGAACGACGCTGAGCTGCTTGAGCGCGAGGAGAAAGAGCTTGATGCAAATATTGCAAAGCTCAAGAAAGAGATAGCAGATACAAATGAATCTGCTAAGAAAGAGTCAGACAGAATCCTCAAGGAGAGCGATCCTGATACATATAAGAACAATATGATCAATGAGGCTCAGGCTGCTGCTGACAAGGCTATAAAGGCACTTGCCGACACTAAGAAGACCAATGTGGATAAGGGTGTCGCTGAGTACAACAAGGCTGTGGATGCAGATAAGAAGAAGCTGGCAGACATAGATGCAGACAAGAAGAAGTCTATAGAGTCAGCCAAGAAGAAGCGCACAGATGAGGAAGCAAGAGCATCCAAGATCATGAAGACTGCCGAGGCAGACAAGACAAAGGCTGGTGCAATATTCAGCGAGTCTAAGAAGGCTGAGGAAGAGGCTGATGCTAATCTTAAGAATACCACTGAGATGGAGAGTCAGTCACAGAAGACTCTTGATGAGCTCCAGAAGAAGCTTGAGGAGTCAGAGAAGGCTGTTAAGAATGCAAAGAACAGCAGAAATGATGCAAACACAAAGCTTGCAATACAGAAGGAAGAACTGAAGAAGGCAGAGAAGGCTGAGGAGGAGGCTGCAAAGGCTCTTGAGGCAGCAAAGAAGGCCAAGGAAGAGGTTCAGAAGAAGATTTCAGACAGCGAGGAGTTCATAAAGAAGGCTGCTGATCAGATTACATCTGCTGAGAACGACAACAAGAAGATCAGTGAGGATGTTGCCGCCGCAAAGAAGGAGAATGACTCATTCAAGGCTGCGAAGGCAGAGGCTAAGGAAGCTCTCGATTCAGCTAAGAAGTCTCTTGTTGAGGCTGAGGATCTTCTGGCAAAGGCAGAGGCTGCTGCCGAGGAAGCAGAGCAGGTAGTCGAAGAGGCTAAGATCGCAGAAGAGGTTGAGATCCAGAATGCGGAAGCTGCTGCCAAGGAAAAGACAGATAAGCTTACGGCAGAAGGAAAAGATAGAGAGACCAAGCATGAGGCGTTCCTTGCTGCTGAGGAAGAGAAGTATGCTACGGCAGAGGCAAGTGAGCTCGAGAAGGTTCAGACTACAGCTATGAAGGCTGAGAAGGAAGCCTCAGATATGAAGACAAAGGCTGAAGCTGATGCTAAGAAGCTTCTCGATGATGCAAAGAAGAAAGAAGAAGAGTTAAAGAACAAGATCGCTGAGCTCAAGACAAAACAGGCTGAGCGCATTGTTGCAAGAAAAGAGGCTGCTGATCAGGCAAAGGCCGAGGCTGAGGAGAAGAAGAAGAAAGATCTCTCAGCAATAGACAAGGTCGAGGCTGATGTCAAGAAACAGCTCGAGGATATAAGAAGCAAGGCTACTGCTGCTGCAAAGGTACTTGAAAAGGCTATAAAGCGTGAGGAAGAGTACAAGAAGCAGGAAGAGCTTCTGAAGGAAGGTAAGGTTGAGGAAGCTGCAGTGTCCGCACTGGGCTTTTTGCAGCTGATCTCCAAGATGGGGCTGAAAAACAGCTTCATCCCTCTGATCGTTCCCAGCATTGCGGCACCCACCGTGTTCTTCTTCATGAAGCAGTATCTGGATGCCTCCCTTCCCATGGAGATCGTGGAAGCCGCCCGCATTGACGGCGCAGGCGAGTTTTATACCTTTAATAAGATCGTGCTGCCCATCATGAAGCCGGCTCTGGCTGTGCAGGCCATCTTCTCCTTCGTGGCCAGCTGGAACAACTATTTCATCCCGGCTCTGGTGCTGGACACCGCCGACAAAAAGACCCTGCCTATCCTGATCGCTCAGCTGCGCAGCGCGGACTTCCTGAAGTTCGATATGGGCAAGGTGTACATGATGGTAGCCATCGCCATTCTGCCGGTCATCATCGTCTACCTGCTGCTGTCCAAGTTCATCGTCCGCGGCGTTGCTTTGGGTGGCGTGAAAGGCTAATGACCTCACAATAACACCTTCATTTCTCTGTTACAGCATAGCAAAGCCCCCGAGGAACACACCCTCGGGGGCTTTGTGCGTGGTAAAAAACTTAAATCAAGATCCCATCGCAATGGTCGATCTCGTGCTGGATGATCTGCGCCGTCCAGCCGGTAAAGGTCTTGATGCGGGGTTTGCCGTCCATGGTCTGATACTGCACCTTGATGCTCTGGTAGCGCTTTGTTTTTCGCACGCCTTCCAGCGAAAGACACTCCATAATGATTTGAATGTTGCGGTTCTGGCAAACCGTCTCCATAAACCGCTTGCAGGAAGTCACCACCATATTCAATTCATGGTTACGTATTTGCGGTTCCGGGATGCGCACCACATCGGCAAAGTTTGTAATAAAATGACTCATGCTGTAACAGCGTTCGATGGAAACACGCAACACGTCGCATATATCTTCCGTATTTTCCATCTCGCTGAAAGTGGATTCCAACGTATCCAATGTAGATGTAATACCGGCAGTTGTATTATTTACCTCATGGGCAATCATGCGGATCACCTTTTCATAGGCTTTCTTTTCAGCCTTAAAGACTTCCTGCGTCAGTATTTCCACCAGATAGAACGAGTGATGGAATCCCCGGTCGACAAAAGAGGAATGCGTACATTTATATATATTGGCATCGTTCAGGCGAACAGTCTGCGATTCATACAAGGGAATACGCGCCAACTCCACCGCCAACGGGGAATCTATCTCTGTAAAGGATTTTCCGGCGAAATCGACCGACAAAGGTTGTCCGAACATCTTGCGGGCAGCGGGATTCAGCGATATGATCTCGTTATCCAGATTCAGCATAATCACTCCCATAGGAGAAGCATTGATCAGCAAATCCAGGAAATGATTCTGTTCCCGCAGGTGCAAACGTTCGTTTTTCAACTGTTCCATCATCTTATTGAAAATGTCCACGATGCGGTCGGCCTCCTTCTGCCCGACACGGCTCAGGCGGGAACTGAAGTCCTGCTCTTTCAGCAGTTCCATACCATTGCCGATAATATCCAACGGCTTGATGATTCGGCGGTAAAAAAGGAAAAGGTACAAGATCGTAACCAGGACAACACCTTCCACAATAAAGAACATGAAGGAAGAATAATTATAGAAGACATGGTAAGTGATAACTGCCAGAATAGTCAGCAGCAACCCGGTCAAGATCCAGAACAATCCTTTTATCCTCATTCGAATATCATTTATTTATCGGTAGGTATTCCGTATTTCTCTAACCGGCGGTATAAGGCTGCCCGGCTGATTCCCAATGCGGATGCGACATGCGAGAGATTTCCCTCATGTGTATCCAAAGCCTGAAGGATAGTCCGCCTTTCAATCTCGTCCAGCGTCATACCCTCGAAACTGACGGCTCCGCCTTTTCTCACGGCCTGTTTGTTCCCCAGATTCAGGCATTGCCCTTCAAAATCGGACACATCCAACAACGATTTACCGGATACCAGCATCGTTCTTTCCACCAGGTTCTTCAATTCACGGATATTTCCGGGATACGGAAGACGTTGCAGGAAACTGACGGCATCCGAAGAGAAAGTGACTTTAGGCAAACCGTTGACTTCCGACTGCTTATCGGCAAAATAACGGGCCAACAAAGGAATATCGTCTTTCCGCTCGCGAAGGGCGGGCAGATGGATCGTGATCAAATTGATACGGTAGAACAGGTCTTCACGGAACGTACGTGCGGCAACCATTTCCGGAAGGTTGCAGTTGGTAGCACTCACCACCCGGATATCCACTTTCCGGGGACGGCTGTCGCCCAGCACTTCAAATGTCTGGTCCTGCAATACACGCAATAGTTTTACCTGGCAGGATAACTCCAGGTCACCTATCTCATCCAGGAAGATGGTCCCTTTGTTTGCCATTTCAAAACGTCCGGTACGGTCTATATAAGCATCCGTAAACGCACCTTTCTTATGACCGAACATCTCGCTCTCAAAAAGGCTCTGTGACAATCCTCCCAGGTTGACCTTGACGAAAGCCTCTTTCATACGGGGACTATTGGCGTGGATCGCTTCCGCAATCAGTTCCTTGCCTGTCCCGCTTTCACCGGTAATCAGCACCGAAGCATTGGTCGGTGCTATGCGGGAAACGGTTCCCAGCACATCCATCAGCGCATCGCTCTGTCCGACGATCTTCTCAAAATGGAATTTACTGTCCGCATCGTTCCGGTTCAACGGCGATTTCTGCATCTTCTTCTGCTCATTCAGTTCCAGAGCCGTACGGATCGACTTCAGCAACACCAGGTTGTTCCAGGGCTTGGTCACAAAATCGAAAGCGCCGGCCTGCATCCCCTGCACAGCCAGCGAAATGGAACCCCAGGCGGTCATTAAGATTACCGGGACATCCGGCTGAAATATCTTTACTTGTTTTAATAGCTGTATCCCTTCTTCTCCCGTCGTAGTCAAGGTAAAGTTCATATCCATCAG
>OHAQ01002878.1_pt1 | contig 12157 bp, 9 predicted proteins | sample 1577111 | NCBI WGS metagenome assembly OHAQ01 (sample SAMEA3541549, study PRJEB24748) | human gut metagenome | biome: human gut; feature: human-associated habitat; material: faeces | place: China | collected 2012 | reverse complement strand
AATATCGAAGTCGCCGGCGACGGAGGCTCTACGACCAGCGAGGCCACCTGGTACACAGCCACTACGGCCCGTACTCCGACAGCCGCCGCCGTCACGCGCGCAACTGGCTGCGGGACAAGCTGCCTGCAGGCTCCTACAAGGTCATCATCAACACCAAGCGCGCTATCTTTGGCCCCCACGAAGGCCCCTATGAGGACTGACAACGCATGAAACGACTGGTCATCTACTTTCACTATGACCCGGCAGGCTGCATTGATACGGCCTGCCGCATTGCCGTACAGGCTGTGCAGAAATACGGCAGGGTCGTATTCGTCACCAACGGTACACTTGCCCCGGCTGACCGCGTCTGGGTGCGCCAGTCCGGTGCGGGCCGCATCGAACGGGAAAACGTCGGTTTCGACGTCGGCGCATACAGAGAGGCTCTGCTGACTCTGGGCCGGGAGAAGCTGGCCGAGTATAACTATATGGCATTTGCAATCTCTGCCGGAGCAAAGATTCGCACTATTGCTACGACCATTGAAGAAGGCTTTTCCCTTCCGAAAGTAGAGAAGTTTGAAGAACTGATTAATGAGCGTACGAAAGCGATTCTTATTTGTAACCCAAACAATCCTACCGGTTATTTGTATACACGTCGTGAAATGAATCAGATTCGTGACTTGGTAAAGAAGTACGATTTATTCCTTTTCTCTGATGAAGTATATCGTGAGTTTATATATACCGGTTCTCCATATATTTCTGCCTGCCATCTGGAAGGTATTGAAAATAATGTAGTACTGATTGATTCGGTATCCAAACGATATTCCGAATGTGGTATCCGCATTGGTGCGTTGATTACCAAAAACAAGGAGATACGCGATGCTGTCATGAAGTTCTGTCAGGCTCGTTTAAGTCCTCCGTTGATTGGACAGATTGCTGCAGAAGCTTCTTTGGATGCTCCGGAAGAATATTCACGCGAAACGTATGATGAGTATGTAGAACGTCGTAAATGTCTGATTGACGGTTTGAACCGTATTCCCGGTGTTTATTCGCCCATTCCGATGGGAGCTTTCTATACAGTGGCCAAACTTCCGGTAGATGACTCCGATAAGTTCTGCGCATGGTGTCTTTCTGATTTTGAGTATGAAGGTCAGACTGTATTCATGGCTCCGGCTTCCGGTTTCTATACCACTCCGGGATCTGGAATCAATGAGGTTCGTATTGCTTACGTATTGAAAAAAGAAGATTTAACCCGTGCACTTTTTGTCTTGCAGAAGGCTTTGGAAGTGTATCCGGGAAGAACGGAATAAATTCTAGTATTAAGTATTAACCGTAGTTTCTGGGGTGTTTGTTGCTGCTACACTTAATACTTAATACCTAATACTTAACCAAATGTCTTTATCACTTTTCATAGCCCGGCGTATCTATCGTGAAAGCGATGGCGGAAAGCAGGTGTCACGTCCTGCGGTCCTCATTGCCATGGCGGGTATTGCTATTGGTTTGGCCGTAATGATTATTGCAGTGGCGGTAGTCATCGGGTTTAAAAGTGAAGTGAGAAATAAAGTTATAGGATTCGGGTCGCATATCCAGATAACTAATTTGGATGCGGTCAGTTCTTACGAAACCCATCCCATTGTGGTAGGAGACAGTATGATGACTGCTCTTGCTGATTATCCGGAGATAAGCCATGTGCAGCGTTTCTCTACCAAACCGGGTATGATTAAGACCGATGACGCTTTTCAAGGAATGGTGTTGAAAGGTGTAGGTCCGGAGTTTGACCCCCATTTTATAAAAGAGTATTTGGTAGAAGGGGAGATTCCTGTTTTCAGTGATTCAGTTTCTACCAATCAAGTACTTATCTCGAAAGCGTTGGCAACTAAAATGAAGTTGAAACTGGGAGATAAGATATATACCTATTATATACAGGATGATATTCGCGCTCGTCGCCTGACGATTGCCGGAATTTATCAGACGAATTTCTCCGAATACGACAACCTCTTTTTACTGACGGATCTTAATCTGGTGAATCGTTTGAACGGTTGGCAACCGGAACAGGTGACCGGTGTGGAATTACAGGTGAAAGATTATGATAGACTGGAAGATATAACCTATGAGATCGCAACTGATATTGACAACAGGCAAGATGAGTTGGGAGGTGTGTATTATGTGCGTAACATCGAACAACTGAATCCTCAAATCTTTGCTTGGCTTGATTTATTGGATTTGAACGTATGGGTGATTCTGATTTTGATGATAGGAGTTGCTGGCTTCACCATGATTTCCGGTTTATTGATTATTATCATCGAACGTACCAATATGATTGGGATTTTAAAAGCATTGGGAGCCAATAATTTCACGATTCGCAGAACCTTTCTTTGGTTTGCAGTCTTTTTGATTGGCAAAGGAATGTTTTGGGGCAATGCCATTGGCTTGGCATTCTGTATCCTTCAGTCTCAATTCGGATTCTTTAAACTTGATCCGGCGACTTATTATGTAGATACTGTTCCAGTTTCTTTTAATGTTTTACTTTTTATCTTGATTAATTTGGGCACTTTGTGTGCATCTGTATTGATGTTGATTGGTCCTTCATTTCTTATCACTAAGATCAATCCGGCAAGCTCCATGAGATACGAATAATCCTCTTTTTTCCTATCTGATTTTTACTGCAAAAATAATTTGGTCCATTGCGTGATGTGGAGTGAATAATATGTCTATATTTGCGCCCAATTTACTTAATATCCTCTTGTAGGTTTAATTTTTAACCATTATGAATAATGTGTTAATTCTGTTGGATAATCTGGATGACTGGAAACCGTATTATGAGACAAGTAGTGTCCTGACTGTTTCCGACTATCTAAAAAACAAGCCGGTGGAGAAAGACCGGAAGTTAGTTATTAATCTTAGCAATGATTACAGCTATAACTCTGAAGGGTATTACTGTTCGCTGCTAGCCCAAACGAGAGGACAGAAAGTCATTCCGGATGTTGATATCATCAACAAAATGGAGGCTGGAACGGGGGTGCGGATGGACCGTAGTCTGCAAGCCCTTTGTTATCAATGGATACAGAAGAATGACATCAAGGATGATATCTGGTACCTGAATATCTACTTTGGCAAATGCCGGGAAAAAGGTATGGAACGGATTGCGCGTTTTATTTTCGAGAATTACCCTTGCCCATTGTTAAGAGTGGCTTTGAATACTCATCCCAGAAATCAGATCGAGGGCATTCATTTTCTTCCCCTGAATCAGCTTAATGATGCAGAGCAGGATTTCTTTGCCAATACGCTGGATAACTTTAACAAGAAAATATGGCGTGCACCGAAGTCGGCAAAGGCTTCCCGTTACAGTCTCGCTGTATTGGTCGATCCACAGGAGAAATTTCCTCCCAGCAATAAAGGTGCTCTGCACAAATTGACGGAGGTAGCTAAGAAAATGAACATCCATGTGGAGATGATAACCGAAGATGATGCTATCCGTTTGCTCGAATTTGATGCCTTGTTTATTCGTACTACAACGTCGCTCAATCATTATACATTCCATTTGTCACAGTTGGCTGCACAAAACGGAATGGCTGTTATTGACGATCCGTTGTCTATCATTCGGTGTACGAACAAAGTGTATCTGAAAGAACTTTTTGAGAAGGAAAAGATATCTGCTCCTAAGTCTACATTGATTTTTCAATCCAACCATCATTCGTTTGAACAGATAAGCGAACTGGTAGGTGCTCCTTTTATCCTGAAAATACCGGATGGCTCTTATTCCATTGGTATGAAAAAAGTGTCGAACGAAGAGGAACTGCAAGCCAGTCTGAAGATACTGTTTGAAAAATCGGCTATCTTGCTGGCACAGGCATTTACTCCAACGGAGTTTGACTGGCGTGTCGGTCTATTGAACGGTGTACCGCTCTATGCCTGCAAATATTATATGGCGAAAGGACACTGGCAGATTTACTGTCACTATGATTCGGGCAGAAGCCGTTGTGGATTGGTAGATACGATTCCTATTTATCAGGTGCCTCGTGTGGTATTGGATACAGCTGTAAAGGCTGCCAATCTGATAGGAAAAGGGTTGTATGGAGTCGATCTGAAAATGGTGGATGATAAGGCTTATGTGATTGAAATCAATGACAATCCGAGCATCGATCATGGACTGGAAGATGCCATTATCGGTGATGAAATGTATTACCGTTTGTTGAATCACTTTGAACAAGTGCTAGAAACAAAACATTATTGATTATGGAGCCGATAATCGTCCGTAAAGCACAGCAGGCAGACATTCCCGCTATTTTGGAAATAGAGTGGGAGTGTTTCCGGGAAGACAGTTTTTCAAAAGAGCAGTTTGCCTATCTGATAAGCCGTTCGAAAGGAATTTTCTATGTGATGATGGAGGCGGATAGGGTGATCGCTTATGTCTCCCTGTTATTTCATGGGGGAACTCGCTATTTAAGAATCTATTCGATAGCTGTTCATCCGGATTATAGAGGAAGAGAACTGGGGCAGGTATTGATGGACCAGACGATTCAGACGGCCGGTGAATGTAAGGCTGCAAAGATTACGCTTGAAGTGAAAGTGACCAATACTTCCGCTATCGGGCTATATATGAAAAATGGCTTTATTCCTGTTGGAATAAAGCCATGCTATTATCACGATGGTTCGGATGCTATTTATATGCAGCGATTGATTTAACAATAAGTCTGTCTTCTCACGAAATCCGGTTTATCTTCTCATGAAATCTCCTTTTCCCCGGAAGAAACGGCAGAGTTTGAACTTCAATGACTGTACAGGTTGGATAAGGTCGAAAACAGGTAACGAGAAATAGTATTTTCGTCCTCCACCCATTTCTTTTGCCGTGCGGTTGATAATGACAGCTTGTACTGTAAAGCGCAGTAACCACATCAGGAATGCGATGCCTGCTACCAGCCAGTGGAAATTAAGTATCCCGAATACGATACCTGCTATACAGGCAATATAGAATAACAAACGGGAGAATGTCTCAAATCCCAGGAGGTAACGCTGTATTCCGTGGTAGAATCTGGCAGTAGCCATATAACTAACCTTTTCTTCTTTCCAATCTTTGTAGCGATATACGGGCTGTATCCGTGTGGTAGCGTTGAAGTCTGTTTCAACACGGGTGTTGGAGGAGGTAGCTAGCTCATTAATGAATAAATCATCTTCTCCACGTTGCAGATTCAGGTATTTGGAGAAACCTTTCTGTTGAAAGAATAGTTCTTTCCGGTAAGCCAGGTTGCGTCCGATACCGATATAAGGTTTTCCGGCCAGCGCGAATCCCAGATAGCGCAAAGACTGGAACAAAGTATCGAATGCAGTACGTTTGTGCAACCATCCTTTTGTGCGGTCGTATCCGCTATATCCCAACACAATTTGGGTCTGCGGAGTGAAATTACGTGCCATCAGTTTTAGCCACTGGTTGCTGGCGGGCATACAGTTTGTTTCCGTAAATACGAGCCAGTCATGTTTGCTGGCTTTGATGCCTAACGTTAGAGCCAGTTTCTTATGACTGATATAGCGTGCACTTTCGGGCGTAAAACTATGATAAAGATGAGGATATTTTTCTTCCATCACTCCCAGTATATCCTCGGTATCATCTGTGGAAGCATCATTGATGACAATCACTTCAAATTGTGGATAGTCCTGTTCCAGAATGGCAGGTAGAATTTTACGAAGATTTTCAGCCTCATTGCGTGCGCAGAGAATCACGGAAAGTGGAGGCAGTTCTCGTATGAAATGCACTTCTTCTTTGCCTACAGCTTTATTGTGGACATGTATTCGATTGTACAGGCCGAAATAATAAATGAGCTGGATGATAAAAAGAATACCTGCCACCGATAAAAGAATCAGTTCGACAGTATTGAATGTAAATGTTTCCATCAAATTTTAGTGTCGTTTTTACAGCCGCAAAAGTACACAATTTTTCGGTAGTTTCGTCATCTCGATGGGAGGTTATTTCGCAAGTCGAGATATTCTTTCTTGAACATATCCACAAAAAGAAAGAATAATGAAAGCAGCAACGGACCGAAGATGACTCCCATAAACCCGAATATCGGCAGGCCGATGACTACTCCGAAAATAGTGATAAGCGGATGTGTATCCGCCATCTTCTTTTGAAGGATGAACCGGATAAGGTTGTCCGATTGCGATACGACGATAGCTCCATAGCCAAAAAGCCCGATGGCGTTGAACCAGTCTCCGCTGATGGCAAGATAAGCGGCTACAGGAAACCATACCAATGCCGTACCTACCATCGGAATGATGGTTGCAAAGCAGGTCAGGAATCCCAGCATCAGTATGTTGGGTGCTCCGAAAAGCAGATAGCCTATCATAGCCACGCCTCCCTGAATGATAGCCAGTAAGGGAATGCCGATAGCATTGGAACGGACAATCATATTGATTTCGTGAATGACTTCCTGCGTATTGGTTTCATTAAATGGCAGAATGTCATTGACATAAGCTTCCATCTTTTTTCCTCCAATCAGCATGAAGTAAAGCACAAAGATCATGACGAACAGGTTGATGGCAAGGCTGCTGATGCTTTCCATTATAATTTGTCCGATACGGGGAAGTATGGACATGATGAATGACAGCGTATCTTTTCCCAATACATCGTATCCTGTTTTCTCTTTGATGAATTCTGCTACCTGTTGAATAGGTGCAATATAGGTCTGTGGATCCAGATTGATATCCTGTAACTTGTTTGCCACCATCCAGACAGTCAATCCCAAAGGGATAAGAAAGACGAAAATCGTTTCTGCGGTAATCAACAGTGCGCTGATGCTTCGTTTCAGCTTTCGTTTTTCTACCAGATGATTCATCTGTCCGCGTACAAGAATGTAGATGGTGAGTGCTCCCAGCAATCCCCCCAGAAAAGGAGTGATTTGGCGGAAGATGATGACTCCCATAAACAGGATGATGACAATGAGGGAATATTTCCAGTATTGTTCTTTGGTGCTCATATCGTGTAAAATTCGTTTATATGATAATAAACACTCGAAGGCCGTGAAAGGTTTGTTTTACAGTGAAATGTCGATATGAAAAATTGTTTTACCGGGACGGCTTTCCAAAATAGACAAATGACCGTTGTGGTTACGGATGATTTGTCGGCAGAGACTTAATCCGATACCGGTTCCTTCGGATTTGGTGGTGAAGAACGGAATGAATATTTTTTCCTGCAGTTCATCGGGGATACCGGGACCATTGTCTGTGACGTCGATAGATATATGCTCGTCCCGATATGCATAAATTTCGATTGCTCCGTCTGTTCTTCCGTCTAACGCCTGAATGGAGTTTCTAAGGAGATTGAGCAGGACTTGGGATAGCTGGTTCTCGTCTCCATCCATGTCGATGAATTCCGGCTGACAGGTAAGTGTGAAATGAATCTGATTTTCCTGAAAATCGGTAGACAGGAGTTCTTGCAGATTTTGCAGGAGGGCTGTTAGTGAAAACCGTTTCCTTTCCGGTTGGGGCAGATAGGAGAGACGACGGAAAGATTCGGTAAATTCCAGCAGGCGTTCACTTTGTGCCTGGATGATATGAAGTCCGCGAAGTGTTTTTTCGCTGTTGTCCGGATATGCGGATAATGTTTGCGACAGGGAGATGATGGGAGCAATGGTGTTCATGATTTCGTGGGTAAGCACGTGGCTTAGCTTGTTCCATGATTCACTCTCTTTATCATTCAGTTCATTGCTGATATCCTTGATGGATAAGATGGTAATAGTTTCGTTCTGTAATTTCATCTGGTTTTGAGACAGACTAAGTCGTTCTTTCTTCTCTTTTTCCTGCAGGATAGGTTTCAGTTGGTCGTATTGGGCTAGTTGCTGGCATCCCAATAAAGTCAGTGCGGCACTGTTGGCCATCATTATTTTTCCGGAAGAATCCCATGCCAACACACCGCTAGGGACTTCTTCCAATAGCGAACGGTAGAAATGTTCCTGCTTTGAATATTCAGCTTGAGTTCGGATGAGCAGGGTATTGATACGGTTGAGTGAACGATTCAGCATTTCCTGTTCCCGGCTGACATTGTTTTCGGGGAAATAGAGCATATTGTCTTTGTCTTCTATCGCATCGAAGAAAAGGCGTAATTTTTGGTTGAAAGAGTTTAGCTTATTCACTAATCTTCCAATCTGAAACAAGGAGCAGATAACCAGTAATATCCCTATTACCACTCCTTGTTGGGAAATAATGAGCCATAGACCTGTTCCTGCGGTAGCAAGAATAAATAGGATATGTCCTAATGTGGTCCAATATATATGTCGGCTGAATAGCATACGGCTTAGGGCTTAAATCGTTTCAGTTTATTGTAGAGCGTTTGTCGGCTGATACCAAGTTGTTCGGCCGCAGCAGTCAGGTTTCCATTATTTTGCAAGATGGCCGTCTCGATGGCTTGTCGTTCCACTTCTTCCAGATTGGGCACCGCTTGGACTGTCTGTGGTTTCCAAGTCTGTTTCACCAGAATATCTTTAGGACGTATCACGTTGCTTTCGCATAAAATAACCGCCTTTTCGATGGTGTGTTGCAGTTCCCGGATATTGCCCGGCCAATGATAGGAGCGTAGCTTTTCAATCGTTTGCTCATGCATTCGCATTTCCGGTCGTTGATATTTGGAAGCGAAGCGATGAAGAAAAGCATCGATGAATAATAATAGATCATCTCCCCGTTCTCTCAAAGGGGGAATTTCCAGATGGATGGTATTGATGCGATAGAATAAGTCTTCGCGGAACAAACCTTCTTTAATCATCTCCGGTATGTCTTTGTTGGTGGCGGAGATGAGTCGGATATCAACGGGAATCACTTTGTTGCTTCCGATTCGGGTGATATTTCGGTTTTGTAGTACAGTCAGTAGTTTGGCCTGCAATGCAAGAGGGAGATTTCCGATTTCATCCATAAAAAGCGAACCACCATTGGCGGCTTCGAATTTACCCGGACGGCTTTCATAAGCATCAGTAAACGCTCCACGTTCGTGTCCGAAGAGTTCACTCTCAAAGAGCGATTCGCTGATAGCCCCCATATCGACACTAAGTAACTGACGGGTGTTTCGTGAAGATAAGCGATGTATTTCCCTGGCTAACATCTCTTTTCCTGTTCCGTTTTCTCCGGTTATCAGGATATTGGCATCGGTTTTGGCGACTTTAGTAACTACCTTAATTAGCTGTAGCATTGCAGGGGAATGACCGATCAACATTTCTGACTTATTCAGATTTTCATCACCGGATGCTTTCTGGGTTGATTTGGGAGAGTTTTTATGATGGGTTGGACGATTGTTTTGATAGGCTTCCTTTATTTTCTGTATCAGTATGTGGTTATCCCATGGTTTTAGTAGAAAATCTGTTGCACCATTCTTCAGTGCTTTAACGGCTAATTCTACATCACCGTAGGCGGTTAGCATAATAACGGGCAGTGAAGGGCGGATTTCATGGATATGTTTCAGCCAGTACAGTCCCTCGTTACCATTGTTGATTCCTGCTGAAAAGTTCATATCCAGAATCACAATATCAATCGGAGTGGTAGATAAGATGGTCGTGATTTGATTAGGATTGGCAGCTGTGCGGACTGTGCTGAACACATTCTCGAGTAATAACTCCAGTGAGGCTAATACACTCTTATTGTCGTCTACAATTAAAATCGTTCCTGTTTCCATACGCAAGATTGGGGGCTCTGTCCGTTGAATGTTCCTTTTAAGTTTCCGGGTAAAGGTATCTGTTTTTGATTTTCTTTGCAAGGGAGTGTCCAATAATTAGACGTTTTCATACAAAGTTTATGCTGGAATGAGTCAGAACGAGTTAGAATAGGGTAGAATAGAGGGATTCTCTCGGTAATGTCCAATTATTGGACGTTAGGGCGTTTAATTTTTGGACGGTGGAAGAATTATGTAATTTCTATTTGTTTTATAATCAATTATTTATGATTTGTGGCATTGCATTTGCTTTTATCATCCTGCTATCACACAATCATATATTATAAAGGATGAAAAGATTTCTTTTACTACTATTGCTTTCAGTGCCGGTTTTCCTGCTAGCCCAATCCGCTATGAGTTTGGACGATTGCATTCGTTTGGCTTATAAACAGAATCCGGCTGTACGTAACGGAGTTATCGGCATAAAGGAAACGAAAGCGGATTATATAGCTTCTGTCGGTGCTTTCCTGCCGCACATAGTGGTTAATGCGGAAACAGGCAAACGATTCGGACGTTCGCTGGATCCTGACACCAATGGGTATACCAGTGAATCTTTTGAAGAGGGAACGGTGGGACTTGATATGACACTTTCCTTATTTGAAGGCTTTTCGCGTATCAATCAGGTGCGTTTCCGGAAAATGAACAAAGAACGTAGTGAATGGGAGCTGAAAGAGAAACAGAATGAACTGGCCTATCAGGTGACGGATGCTTATTACAAACTGATTCTGGAGAGAAAATTGCTCGATCTTGCTTTGGAACAAAGCCGGTTGAGCGAAAGGTATTTGAAACAGACAGAGGTCTTCGTGGAACTGGGATTGAAATCAGCTTCCGATTTACAGGAGGTGAAAGCACGCCGGGAGGGAGATATTTATCGTTATCAGTCGCGCGGAAATAGCAGTCGGATCGCTTTATTACATCTGAAACAATTAATGAATATCCAGCCGGGCGACACACTCGCTATTCTGGATACGATTACAGCATCCCAAGTACCACCATATTCTGTTTCGACTGTGGAAACTCTATACGCACAATCTATCGAAATATTGCCCTCCATACGTATGATTGATTTGAAACAAAAAGCAGCTCATAAAGAGTATGCGATAGCGGGAGGAGCTTTCTCACCCTCTGTCTTTGCTCGTTTCACCGTCGGTTCCAATTATTATAATACAGCTTTCTCGGCCAGACAATTGCGTGATAATATAGGAAAATATGTGGGTGTTGGCATCTCCTTTCCCCTGCTAAGCGGTTTGCAACGTTTGACCAATCAGCGCAAGCTGAAATTGAATATGTATCGGCTCAAAAACGAAGAAGAACTTGAAAAACAACAATTATATACGGATATTGAGCAAACACTCCTTTCTCTTCACACCGGATATAGTGAACATCAGCAGGCATTATCACAACTTGACGCTGAAACACTGGTACTGAAAGAATCCGAACGGAAATGGGAAGAGGGATTGATTTCCGTCTTTCAACTGATGGAAGCCCGTAACCGGTTTATTGCTGCCAAAGCAGAACTGGTTCGTGTACGCTTGCAAATAGAAATGATGATGAAACTAGAAAAATATTATCGACAAGGAACTTTTTTATAAACCATTATGGATACACTTATTGAACGAAAACCCGGCATCAATCGCAAACGTCTTTATTGGGTCGGTGGGGTAATGCTCGGACTTGCTGTGATTGCCTATTTTATTTTCAGAGATACAGCTTCTTCTATGGCAGTGGAGAAAGACCGGCTGACAATTGCTACTGTCGAGCAGGCCGAGTTCAGTGATTATATCCGTGTGATTGGTCAGGTCATGCCTAGCCGGATTATCTATATGGATGCCATCGAGGGCGGTCGTGTGGAAGAGCGCCTGAAAGAAGAGGGAGCTATGGTAAAGGCCGGTGATGTGATTCTGCGTCTTAGCAACCCATTGCTCAATATCGGTATCATGCAGAGTGAAGCCGATCTTGCTTATCAGGAAAACGAGTTGCGTAATACCCGGATTAGTATGGAGCAGGAACGACTGCAACTGAAACAAGAACGTATCGGCCTGAATAAAGAGCTTATCGGGAAGCAACGCCGTTATGAGCAGTATAAACGTTTGGTAAACGAACAACTGATAGCACGTGAAGACTATCGCCAGGCAGAGGAAGAATATATAGCAGCCAAAGAGCAACTGGCTGTTATTGACGAACGTATCCGGCAGGATCATATTTTTCGGGAAAGTCAGATAGGCAGTCTTGACGAGAATATACGTAATATGAAACGGAGCTTGGCATTGGTTCGTGAGCGTTTGGAAAACCTGAAAGTGAAAGCTCCGATTGACGGACAGGTAGGAAACCTGAATGCGCAAATCGGGCAATCTATTTCTGCCGGCGAACATATCGGGCAAATCATCACTTCCGACCTTAAAGTACAGGCACAGATAGACGAGCACTACGTAGAACGGGTACTTCCCGGACTTCCTGCCGACTTTACCCGTGACGGAGGAACCTATAAACTGG
>OHAQ01002875.1_pt1 | contig 12171 bp, 8 predicted proteins | sample 1577111 | NCBI WGS metagenome assembly OHAQ01 (sample SAMEA3541549, study PRJEB24748) | human gut metagenome | biome: human gut; feature: human-associated habitat; material: faeces | place: China | collected 2012 | reverse complement strand
CGCCCGGACAGGAACGGTTCACCCGCTGCAAAACGCTGGGCGAAGCCTACACCGAGGAAGCCATCATCGAACGCATCAAAGGGCGGTTCGTGGAGCGGAAGCCCAAAGAAAACCGCAAAATTTCGCTGCGGATTGATTTGGAGAACAGCATCAAGGCCCAGCAGTCCGCAGGGTATGAGAAGTGGGCAAAACTCCACAATCTGAAACAGGCGGCCCGGACGCTGAACTTCCTGACCGAGCATGAAATCGAAAGCTACCCGGATTTGGAAAGCCGGGTGGCCGAGATCACCGCCGCCAGCACCGAAGCTGCCGCCGCATTGAAAGCAGCAGAGCGCCGACTTGCTGAAATGGCCGTGCTGATAAAGGATGTCACCACCTGTAAAGAACTGCGCCCACTGTTGCAGGAGTATCAGCGGGCTGCTGACAAAAAGCAGTTCCGACGTAAACATGAAGGAACCTTGATTCTCTATGAAGCAGCGGCGAAAGCTCTAAAAGAGCAGGGCTTTCAAAAGCTACCCGACCTCTACGCCCTGAAAAACGAGTATAAGCAACTGGCCGAACAGAAAGACCAGCTGCAGCGGCAGTACGCCGAAGCCAAACGCCAGATGCAGGAATATGACATCATCAAGCAGAATGTGGACGGTGTTCTGTTCCCGAATCACAGGCAAGAGAGGAACAAGACCCGGTGAGTATTACTTGACAATGACACATTACTTTTGATTGAAATAATGTGCGATTGTCAATTTACTGTTGACGAGCACACATTATTTCCGTATAATATAATGTGTGAATGTCAAGTGAGGTGATAGCATGAACAACATGGGCAAAGTAGAAAAAATGGTGCAGTCTGCCCCCAATGGTATCATTACGGCCGCACAGTTGACGAAAGCCGGCTTACATCGGGGCTATCTGCATGATTTTGTCGAGAGCGGGGAACTATACCGTTTCGGGCGCGGCCTGTATGTACAGAGCAGTGCATGGGAAGATGATTTTTACCTGTTGCAGCGGAAGTATAGTCGCGGCATCTATTCGCATGATACCGCCCTTTATCTGCTGGGCTATTCTGACCGCACCCCGGCAAGATACACGATGACCTTTCCCAAGGGCTACAATGCACTGTCCTTGAAGCAGGAGGAGTTGATCGTCAAGCGTGTTATTCCAGAAAATTATGACTTCGGCATTATTGAAATCCAATCGCCATCCGGCAATCCCATTCGTGTTTACGATTTGGAACGGACGCTGTGCGACATCCTGCGCGGCAGCGGGAGCGATATACAAATTGTGGGTGCAGCCATGAAGCGTTACGCCGCATCCAAAGACAAAGACATTCACAAATTGATGCAGTACGCAGAACGACTTCGTGTGAAGCCAAAGGTTCTGCGCTACATGGAGATTTTATTATGATTACAAAAAATCCGATGCAGTTAAAAGCCTATATCAAGAAGAAAGCAACCGAGAAGCATATTTCCGCACAGCTTGTGATGCAGAACTATATGCTGGAAAGACTGCTGGAACGCATTTCGCTTTCACCGTATAAGCATAACTTCATTATCAAAGGCGGCTTTCTGGTGTCGGCTATCGTTGGTCTGGACACACGGGCCACTATGGATTTGGACACGACCATCAAGGGCTTTACGCTGACCCATGAAGCCATCCTTTCCATTTTCAAAGATGTGTGCGAAGTCCAGATTGACGATGATGTGCAGTTTGAAGTTCTGGGCGTTGCGGATATCCGAGAAACGGACGATTATCCCGGAATCCGTGTGTCGCTGAAAGCCAACTACTCACCGATCAGCGTTCCGCTGACGGTGGATGTCACCACTGGCGATATGATAACGCCCCGCGAGATCGAGTACACCTTTTCAATGCTGTTCGATGACCGCACAATCAGCGTTCTGGCCTACAATCTCGAAACAGTTCTGGCCGAAAAGCTGGAAACCGTACTGTCCCGCAATATTGCAAACACCCGTCCGAGAGATTACTACGACATCTATATTCTGTATGCTCTGCGTGGAGCCGAGTGCGACAAGGCAACGCTGCGGCGGGCACTGGAACGGACAACGGAAAAACGCGGTAGTGCTAAAATCTTAACGCAGTACCCAGAGATTATACAGGAAATCCGGGATAGTGAAATTCTCCGCAGACAATGGAATAAGTATAGCAGGGAATACGACTATGCAAAGGATATTTTGTTTGACGATACCTGCAATGCGATTCAAAAAATCATGGATGAACTTCTTACATAAAGAAAATGCGGGTTTATATCGCATTAAAGGCACTTAAATCTGAAACGATAATAACTAAGACCGCTTTTCCAGCTTGGAGGCTATATGTATAAGTGTATCTATTGCAATTCTACTGATTTGACGGTATCAGATATTATTTCGTGTGCATTAACGGGTAAAAAACTCACCCGAAAATTTGTGTGTCGAAAGCACAATGCATTCACAAATGATGAATTTGAAAATACAGCTATTGCAAGCCTTGCATTTTTCAGAAATGAACTCGGATTAACAGAGCGAAAGGGGAATCCAGTTAAATATGATGCGACGGTTGTAGCTGATGGAATGACTATTAAACAAAAAATATCAGATAGAGCTTCATTTTACCAAAAGATAGTATCACCTGCTGAAAAAAATGGAAATCATTATTTGTTTGGGAATGTTGAACTTCTGAAAAACAAAGCAGCTTCTAACAAATCCGAAATTAAAATAGTAGATGTAACATCAGCACAGGTTCAGGTTTCGATTTCGTTTTCAGAAACTTTTTTCTCACGGGAAATGTTTCTAACAGTTGCAAAAATAGCGTATGAATGGTATTGTTATGCCAATGACATAAATAATTACAACGCAGAAAAATTTAAAGATATTGTTGATGTGATCTTACTCAAACAGCCTGTTGAAAAATGTGTAGAAATTGTGGTTAGCCAAACATTTGAAAAGAGGTTAGACGGCTACCGACCGCTTGGAAGCCACGTTCTATATGATTATACTGATATAGATGGTTATCAATATGTAGTTTACGAATTTTGGGGAGTAGTTACATATAAAATAAGAATTTGCCGTGCGAGAGAGATTTTTAATGCCTATGATGAGCCTCAGCTACTAATGGTCTACTCGATAAATGGAGAAGAATTTCCTCTTTTTAGCTTTACGTCAACAACACATCTTCCTTCTTTTCCGTTTTCCAGTTTAACGAATCACTATTTCAGATTCTTTTATTCAAGAATCAATGAGCTTTTAAACACCAAAGACATAACTTTGCCAATGCTTAGAAAATTGCGTAATTCACTATATTCTGATTTTATACAGTACAAAAACCATACTTGCGATTTTGCACAATTAGTTGATTACGAGGAACTAAATAGAGTTTTCATACTTTATTTTATTAAAAATCTCGCAGAAAATGAAGCAATGTATGATTTTGGCCAATCATTTAATGCCAATATGACAAAAATTTTCGAGTGTGATACGGGAATGTTATTCTTTACAGAAAAGTCTAAAATAGAATTTTTAAAATATTTAAAGAACTTGCATGATAAAGATGCTTTGGTAAATTTAGTGGAAAAGTGGATAGTATTTTTTGATGCTGTTTCCGCTAATTACAGTTAAGAATACATCACTGACAGTCAAAACCACCGGCTGAGCCGGTGGCTTGAGTAAGCCCTAGAAGGGCACCTTACCAGCAAAGCCCCTACAAGGGGCCACGAGCAAGCATCTTTCATCTGCATTACCTGCCCTACCGCTCTAACGAGCTATACTGCAAAGTGCATCTTCTAAGATGACAACTTTCTTGTCATCTCGCTTCGCTCGATTCTTATAGCTAAAGCATTTTCTACTCCACCAGCGGAGCTGGTGGTTGTCGCTCGCTCAAGCTACCCAATATAAAATAGCCGGACACAGTAGCTATAAGGCCACCGTGTCCGGCTATTTCTGCGTTCGACAACGACACATTACTTTTACCGAAATAATATGTCATTGTCAAATTGATGGTATTACTCACTAGTGAAATTGAACCTCTGTCCGTCAGAGTCTGCGTTGGTCATAGCGTTTCCACATTGCAAACGGAATGATAAAGCGTTATAAAAACAGCAACTTCTATCAAATTGAGATTGTTTTCTTTTTTACTCATAATTTGATGAGCTTTTCCCACGCAGTTGGCAATTTATTTCTGGTCAAATCGGTAATTCTCAAAAATTCTTTGCAGTCAATCAAATCAAATGTCGTTATTATGTCTTTAGATAGCACTTTTCCAGCATAATCTTTTGCTGATTTTGAAAAATGATTGGCTGTGGAAACTATAATACAACCATTCACATTATCTTCAATAATTGTTGCTCCTATAAGATCTCGCAATGTGCTTACACCTTCCGTAGCATTTGGTGATTCTCTTCGTTTAATGGAGAGTAAAAATTGTTGTCCATTTTCGTCAACAAGCAAACCATCTCGCCCACCATCTCTTGTCTGTCCAAATTTTTTTACAGTACAAGACGGAAAAAAATCAGAAAACACAGACCTCACCAAATCTTCCATCTTGTGTGCATTTATTTTGTAAATCACTTCAGGATTTTGGGAAATATATTCTCTTAATGCTTTTACAGGCACATCTATTGAATCTTCATTGTAGCTTTTCAGAATTGCCGAAGAGTATTCGACATCTGATGCACAAATCCCATCAATAATTGCATCGCTACGATTTGAGTATTTATATTCCCACCAACCGCAAGATTGACATTGAATGACATATTCTGATTGATTAAAAGAGCCAAACAACCATTCTGAATCATCATGATTATGCTTTTTGTATACTATATTTTCAATTTTCTTCTTACAAAATGGACATACAGAATCGTGTCTAAAAACGGACGCATTGCTATCAGCGCTTGCAAAATTAACAATTCCCCTTGTTCCTCTTTCAGTAATAAATTGACTATAATCAAGAATCAATATATAGCACCGCTCTCTCTTTACAACTTCCAATTTGTTAAACCGAGTATACCATATTTTCTGCTGAAAGAATATTCCTTGCATGAAATTCTTGCATAAGTGATACAAAAAGAACGCTGAACACAGCAGCTAGTAAGCTGCCATGTCCAGCGTTCTTCATTTATTCACCCGTAAAATCGAATCTCTGTCCGTCAAAGTCAGCATCGGTCATTTGCTCCAATTTTGCAATGGTGCTGTTTGCCAGTTGCCGCATTTCGGTGTCCATATCCGGCAGGGCAGCCAGCATCCGTGCCATCGTCTGGCGGCGGTCAGAGGTGTGGTACATACAGATCAAATTTTCTTCTTCCACGCTAAAATTCATAGTCAGACCTCCATTTCGTACTGTTTTCTGCGGGCCGATGCCTTTATCGGGCTGGCGGTCTGTTTCGTTTCGGAAAGCTGCTTGCGGACGGAAGCACGGGGCTTACGGATGCCCTTATCCCGATTCTCGTTTTTGTCAATCAGCGCGTAGATGCCAAAACGGTCTTTTACGCTGGACAGATGTAAAGATTTATACGGTAGCATGGCAAGCAGCTGGTTCGTGTCCCGGCTGGATGCCAGCTTGGTGAAATAGGGCGATACCTCTACCATGAAATGATTCTTGTCCGGGCTGTTGGGAGCAGCCAGACGCTTCATATCGGCTACGATACGCTGTGCCTCGGCCTCGATTCGCCCGGTGTGCAAGGCCGCAAGGTGTTCTTTGAAATCACCGGGCTGTGCAGATTCCCGACTGCGCTGCTCCTGCCGGATGGCCGTTTGCAGAAGTTCCGGGTCACGGGTCTGCATTTCATGCCGCACGAACGCCCCGAAATATTTATCCGGGCGGCTGTCGAAATGCTCTTTCGGGCCAATCTCCCGCATCCCGCTTTCGTAGATCAGGCGATTGGCACCCACGGGCAGGGCTGCATCCCGGATATGCTGGAAGTGCTGCTGATAGTCCAGTTCATACAGATTGCCTTGCACAGTTCCGTTGGCCGCGCCGGTCAGTTCCACCGCATAGGCAAGAATCCTGTCATGGGTCTGTTCGCCGCAGAATTTCCATGTGTTGTAGGCTTGCGTGTCTTTGAGCAGCACGTCCCGTTCCCGGAAGCAGAATGTTCCAGAAGGCCGGGACAGCCACAACAGCAGCTTATCTTCCGGCTGGTCGCTGCGGGCGGCCTCCCGCAGCATCTTGATGTCATAGGCAAAATCGCTCTGATAGTATGCGGTGTTCTGGTGCATAATGGCTTCCAGCGCAGCGATCACATCCATATTTTCAAATTTTTGCACGGCTTATACCTCCAATTCCTTTGTCTTTTCCCGTGGCGGCGTTTGCTTGCTCTGCTCCTTTTTTGCGGCATCCAGCTGTGCCCGGATGGACGGCTTTTTCGTTTTTGCGGCGCGGGACTTCTTGGCTTTCGGTGCCTTTTCCTCGGCCTTGACTGCGGCAGCAAGGTCCGTCAGAAAAATCTGTTCTCCAGCCTTTGCTTTGGCCTCCAATTCGCCCAGAGAGGGCGCATTGTTCAGCACGCCATCAATCATATTTTCGTTTTGTTCGGTGGAAAGTTCTGCGGTGCGCAGCGGATTTTCCCGCAAGAACTCCGGCACCTGCTGGAAGCCCACACTGTCGCAGTAGTGGGCGGTGTCCTGCCCATTCTGGTGCAGCACCACCACATCCGAAACAGACAGCGAGTGTCCCTTGAAATCTGCCGGATAGTCCACATTGAATGTGCGGTAGATGTCCTCCAACGTGGTGCCAGCAGTCAGCGGCGCGGCGTATACTTCCGTATAGTTGGCCTTGTCCACGGTCAAACCGGCAGCCTGCAGGCGGTCGTAGGGCTCAAAACGGTAATCGCGGGTGGAATCTTCATTGCGCAGCTGGTAGATGGAAAAGCTGTCCTGCTGCGGTGCTTCAAAGCCTGCCGCTGCGTATTCCTCTACGGTCATTCCGGCAGCAGCCGCTTCCTGCGCGATCTCGGCCTGCACCTGTGCCTTGTAATCCTGCAAGCTCTGGTCAAAGTCAGCCAGCTTGGGCGGTTCCGGCAAGTTATACTGGCCTTGGTTAAGCAGCGGGCGGCAGTCCTGCACATAGGACACAACAGTGTTGTAATAGGCAGCCTGTTCCGGCGAAATGTTCTGTTCCTCCCGCAAAGCGGCGGTGGCTGCCCGCTCCATGGCCGAAAGATTGCAATGCTGTTTGAGGTACGGGATAAACTCGGTCAGCACCATTTCCCGCTCTGCCTTGTCTTGTTCCCACGCTTCCGGGCCTTTGTTGTGCAGAACAAAATTTTTCCAGTTCTCGTCTTTAGCGTAGTATTCATGGTAGCTCTGGATGTGCTGAATCAGAGAGCCGTCACCATCACCGAAATCCTGCCGCCCCTCGTAGTTGTCGGGCTGACCGTTCAGGGTAAAATCAATGCGGAACGCGGTCTTGTCGTACCAGCCGCCCGTGTAGCCGTCCTTTTCCCGGTCCGTGTGCTGGGCGGTGTCCAGTTCTTCAAAGACGCGGTTTGCCACGGACAGCGGCATGGTTTCGCCGTCCTGCAGCTTGTCGCTTTCGCTCCACAGAATTGTGACCGTAGGCTCTGCGGCGGGGTCTGGAATTTTAATGGGCGCGGGAATTTCGTTTGCCTTTTCTGCAGCCTCTTGGAACGCTGTCAGCTTATCGCCCAACAGAACTTCCGATACCGGGGCTGTCTGCCCCAGCAGATTAAGTGCTTCCTGTCCGGCATCCGGCAGGGTCAGACCGGGCGCGTCCAGCTGGCCTCCGTCCAGAGCCTTTTTGTCCGCATCATGCAGTGTATAGTCATAGCCGGAATCACAGGTCTGGATGAATAAAATATTGCCGTTGTCCAGCGCAAATGCGGCTTCCTGTGCGGCGGAAAGGTCTGCTTCCCGCTGCTGGCGCAGTTCTGCCAGATGTTCGTCCAGTGCGGAGATCAGTTCATGGGCCGTATTGCGGATAATTTCCAGAGAGGCTTTCAACTCGGCCAGTTCCCGGCCCGAACTCCACCCAGCTACATAGCCAAAGGAATACTCGGATGTGTCCAGCCCGTAGTGCTGGCAGACTGCATAAGCTACGCTTTCGGCCTGCACCTCGCGGGTGCGGCTGTCCGGGCGGTTGGTCTGTTCCGGGTCGTTGGGGTCGATGGCGTGCAGCTTGGCATGGGCAATTTCGTGGATAGCCGTCTTGATGGTTTGCAGCTGGCTCATGCCCTCTTGGATGGCAATGCGGTTGTCGAGCAGATGAAAGTAGCCATGAGCGCCGCCCTCGATGTCCTCAAACCCGATGGGCACCGGGGATGACTGCTCCAATGCCTTGAAAAAATCTTGGTAGTCCTGCACGCTGCCGGACAGTTCATCCACTGCGATAGAGGGCAGCGGTTCGCCCTCGGTCTGGCTGACATCGAACACGGACACCACCTTGAAAGCCGGAATCTGCACCGTCTTTTCTTCCGTCAGCGGCTTGCCGTCCTTGTCCAGAATCGGCTTGCCCTGTTCGTCCAGCTTTTCCATCTTCTGCTTCACCTTATACGGCGCAGGGGCAAGGATTTTGATACCTTTTTCGCCTTTCTTTACGGTGCGGTGGAACGTGTCTTTCCACTTGTTGAAGCCGGCCACCAGCTGCCCGCCCTGCATGGCGATCAGCAAGGTGTTGTTGAAGCTGTAATTGTGGAATTTCGCCATCGTGGTGAGATAGGCTTTGTAGCGGTCGCTGTCGAACAACTGCTGAATCCCTGTTTCCAGCCGGTCCGTGATTTCTTTCATCCGCTCTACGCTGTCTTTGCCGTTCAGGATAATGGGAATAACTTTCTGCGGTTCCGTTTCAGGCTGAACAGGCGGCGGGATGTTGGCCGCATCCCGCAGAACTTCCGGCGCGGGAAAGGACAGCACCCGGTATTCCTCCGTCACGGGCTGGCCCTCGTGGACTTTCTGCCATGTGTCCCCACTTTTGACAAGATAGCCGTACTGGGTGAAGGCACCCTGTTCCTGCTGAGCCACATACCGGCCAAACTGTGCCGTGTCGATTCCGCCTTTCCATTCCTCCGGCATATCCACCATGCCGGAACGGTTCAGATAGTAGTCGCCCAGCTGGGCAGGCCCGTGTACTTCCGGCAGATGTACATAATAGTCCACGTTTTCGGGAAAGTCTGTGATTCTCCCGATGCTGAAAAGCTCACTCTGCGGGGCTTGTAAGGCGGCGTTCAGTTCTGCGCGTTCCCCGGTAGAGAGTGTTTCCAGTCGTGATGCCAGAAAGTTCAGTTCGTCCACATTGGATGCCAGCACCATGTTATAAGGAATTGCAAAGCGTTTTTCTTCCTCGGCAAAGTAGCCGGAAATGAAAAGGCCCTGCGGATTATCGGACGAAATGCCGATTTGCCGCAGGGCCGCTTGTACCTGTTCGGTTGTAGTGGGCAGGTTCAGCCAGACGCCATCCCTGCCTTGCTGCTGCCGATTTTGCAGCTGGATGGAAAATAATTCGCTCATTTGGTCACACTCCTTTTTTGCTATCCTACGGATAGAGAGAGCCGGTTATGGCAAAATGAATGCTTCACCTTACCATAACCGGCCCTCGTATTTTTGCCTTACTCTTTGCGCTCTACCCGGTAATTGACGTACTTGCCTCCCGTATCTGCCAGAAGCACCGTTGCATCATAGGTTTTGCCTGTCTTTTCGGAATAGAGGCCCTTGACCTTTGCCTTACCGTTTTTGAGCAGAGCGGCGGCGATCTTCGGTGTGAACGCCTTTTTGCGCTGCTCAAAGAAGCGGTCATTCTTCCACATCACGAACTGACAGCTACGATTCCCGCAGTAGAAGTTTTTCTTGCCCTCATAGACGTTTTCACTGCACCGGGGACACTTGCCGATAATAACCCGTTCCGACTGGAACAGGTTTTGCTTATCTGCACTGATGCAGGAATAGGTCTTGACCAGCTGGCGCACCTGCGCTTCAATTTCGGCCATGAACTCGTCCGGGTCTGCATTGCCCTTGGCAATCTCGGTCAGGCGGTTTTCCCATTCGGCGGTCAGGGCGGGAGAGGTCAAACTTTCCGGCAGAACCACCGCCAGATTGATGCCGTCCTTGGTGGGCACCAGTTGCTTGCCCTTGCGCTGCACAAAGCCCATTTGCACCAGTTTTTCCAGAATCGCGGCACGGGTGGCCGGAGTGCCCAGCCCCTTGCGCTCTGCGTCCTCCGGCATATCCTCGGTCCCGGCCCGTTCCATTGCTGACAGGAGCGTATCTTCGGTGTAGGCTTTCGGCGGGGACGTGAAATGTTCCGAAATGTCAGCCACCGCAGAAAAACTTTGTCCCTCGGCCAGTTCCGGCAGGGTGTTCAGGGCTTCCGTTTCTTCATCACCGTCTGTTTTCAGGGTGGAGTGGAATCGCTGGTCGGTCTCTTTCCATCCGGGGACAAGCACCGTTTTTCCCTTGGCGGTGAACTCGTTCCCTGCACAGGAGAACACGGCGGTCACTGTTTCGTACTCGTGGGGTGCGGCCACCGCACAGAGCAGTTTGGAGCAGACAAGGTTCATCAGCTTGCATTCACTTTCGGCAAGACCAGCGAAGCCCTGCTTTACAAATTCGGACGTGGGGATGATGGCGTGGTGGTCCGATACCTTTTTGCTGTTCAGAATCCGGCCCACTTTCGGGGGCAAGTCAAGCCCTTGGGCAAAGGGCAGCAGCCCCAGCAGGTCAGACACAAGATGTTGTACCGTCTGGCCCATATCCTCGGTCAGATATTGGCTGTCGGTGCGGGGATAGGTCAGCAGTTTCTTTTCGTAAAGCTGCTGGGCATAATCAAGGGTCTGCTTTGCCGTGAAACCGAACAGGCGGTTTGCCTCCCGCTGCAAGGTAGTCAGGTCATAGAGCTTGGGCGGCTGTTCCGCCTTTTTCTCTCGCCGAATGGACGTGCAGACTGCATTTGCACCTGTGCATTTTTCTTTGAGAGAATTTGCGGTTTCTGCATCCGCAATGCGTCCGCTGTCCGCTTTCAGGCTGCCGGACTGGATGCCGACCGTATAATACTTTTCTTTCTGGAAGCGCAGGATTTTTGCATCCCGGTCCACCAGCATTTTCAGCGTCGGGGTCTGCACCCGGCCCACCGTCAGGGTCTTATGGTACAGCACCGAAAACAGCCGCGTTGCATTGATGCCCACCAGCCAATCCGCCTTTGCACGGCAGAGGGCCGATTGATACAGAGCATCATAATCCGAATCCGGGCGCAGGTTTGCAAAGCCCTCCCGGATGGCGGCATCCTCCATGCTGGAAATCCAGAGCCGCTTCACAGTTTTTGTGCAACCGGCCATTTGGTAGACGAAACGGAAAATCAGTTCTCCCTCCCGGCCTGCATCGGTCGCGGCGGTCACACTGTCCACATCCGGGCGGTTGAGCAGAGAGCGCACAATTTCAAACTGCTGTTTCTTTTCGTCCGGGACAATGAACTGCCACGGCTGGGGCAGGATGGGCAAATCCTCATACCGCCACTTACAGTATTTTTCATCGTACTGGCCCGCCTCGGCAAAGGACACCAGATGCCCGATGCACCAGCTGACCAGATACCCGCCACCCTGCCAGTAGCCGGTTTGTTTTTCGCTTGCCCCGATCACGGCGGCGATGCTGCGGGCTACACTGGGCTTTTCGGCGATCACCAGCTGAAAGCTCATGTTTCGTCCTCCTGTCCGTCCTCTGAATGAATTTCGATTTCAGCCGGTTCCTCGTCTGCATCCTCATCCTCGCCAAAATCGTATTCGTCCAGATCATCGTGCCCGGTGGTATCGGCCTTGGGCTTGCGGAACTTGAAATAGTAGAGTGCTGCACCACCGCCCGCCAGAGCCAGCACCAGCAGGATAATCAGACTGCCCATGTTGGACTTCGGCTTTTCCTGCGGCGTTTCGGTGTCAGTTTTCACCGCTTCCTGGGCCGTGCAGTTACGCAGGCTCTTTTCACACAAGGGGCAGTTTTCGTTGACGTTTCCGGCCTCACATTTCACCGTGCAGGTGCAGACTTCGGCGGCCTGCGGTTCTTCATCCAGCAGGGCCAGCAAGTCGGCATCGTCCACTTGGTTCAGGAAGTGAACGGACGTTTCCTTGTCCTCGTTGGCACGGTCAATGAGAATGTAAAAATAATTCCCGGCCTTGGTGGTCACGGTGATAAGCTGCTTGTCGCCGTAAAAGTCATCCACCAGTGTTGCATTGCCCTTGGGCGT
>OHAQ01002867.1_pt1 | contig 12183 bp, 6 predicted proteins | sample 1577111 | NCBI WGS metagenome assembly OHAQ01 (sample SAMEA3541549, study PRJEB24748) | human gut metagenome | biome: human gut; feature: human-associated habitat; material: faeces | place: China | collected 2012 | reverse complement strand
TCCTGCAAACGCTGTGTCTTGCTGGCACTCAGGTTCTGGATGGCAAAGTAGTTGGCCTTTCCATCGATGCCTCGGAAGCGCTGGCCCTGCCCGGCGTCGAGGCCGTCTTCACCGCCGATGACGTGCCGGGCTTCCTCTTTCCCACAGCCGGACATCCCTACTCCATGGACCCGTCGCACGGAGACGTGGCCGACCGCCTTCTGCTGACCAAGCACGTCCGCTATTACGGCGACGAAGTGGCCGTGGTCGTGGCCCGCGACGGCCTCACCGCCCGCAAGGCCGCCCATCTGGTCAAAGTCGAATATGAGCCCCTCCCGGTCATGACCTCGGCGGAAACGGCGCTGGCTCCCGGTGCGCCCGTGCTCCAGCCCTCCGTGAATCCCGACGGCAACCTGCTCAAGCAGCACACCCTCGAATGCAACGGCACGCTCGACGAAGCCCTTGCGGCCGCCGACGTGGTGGTTGAGGGCGCCTACCGCACGCCGACCATGCAGCATTGCCATCTGGAAAACCAGACGGCCTACGCCTACATGGACGACATGCGGCATATCGTGATCGTCAGCTCCACGCAGATCCCGCACATCTGCCGCCGCGTGGTCGGGCACTTTTTCACCGACTCCCTCCAGTATGACGTGATGAAGCGCTTTGCCGCCCAGAACGGTTTTTCCTTCGAGTCGTTCTTCTTCGAGGAAAGCAACGAGATGTCCCAGGCCCTGGCCGAAGGCCGCATCGACGGCTATGTGGACGGCGTTCTCCAGGGCAAGGGCACCAAGGTGGTGGCCACCATCTCCACGGACCCCTTCTTCTTCGTCACCCGCAAGGATGACAGTGCGATCATGGACCCGCTCAACGAGGCCATGCGCCAGATCCTGCTGAACCACCCCACCTATCTGGCCCGCCTGTACGACAGTTATCTCAACACCTCCTCGGACGTGCCCGTGGTCTTCACCCGGTCCGAATGCCGGTGGCTGGCCACCAAACCTGTCATCCGCGTGGCCTACAGCCGCGAACAGGATATGATGGACCCCGAACACGGGGGCCATTTCCTCTATGCCTTCCTGAAGATGCTGGAACGCCAGAGCGGCATCCATTTTAAATACATCCCCCTGCCGTCCTATGATGCCTGCCTCAAGGCGCTGGCCGACGGCACGGCGGACATCATGCCCGACGTCTATCCCCAGCTTTCCTTCCTGCGCAGCAAAGGCATTTTTTCAGGCAAGATCTATTACAATGCCCCTATCACTATGGTAGGACGGGTCCAAAGTAACAAACTCCCCGGCCAGGGATGTACGGTAGGCTTCACCAACGAGATGTACAGCGTGATGCTGGCCTACAAAAGCACCTATCCAGACGATATCCCCAAGCTCTATCCCTCGTTTTCGGCTTGCCGAAAAGCTTTCGAGGCTGGTGAAGTGGACTTCCAGATTTGGCCCTATCCGGGCTCGACGCTCCAGGACGATCCGCCCAAGGACGGGCTGCTGCTCCCCACCCGGGCCATGTATCCCATGGCGCTGGGCACCTCGCCCCATGCCTCGCCCTTCGTGACTTCCGTGCTGGACAAGGTCATCACCTCCACCACCACGGCCACCATCGACGCTCTGCTCCTTTCCGCCGCGCCGGATTCCCTGCTGGACGTCATCCGCCGTTTCCTGCGCCGGAACCTGGTGGAGACGCTCTGCGGCCTGGGCCTGCTGCTGGGCCTGATCATGCTCCTCGTCATGCGCCACAACAGGCGGCGTCTGGCCGATCTCCGCGCGGCGGCGCTCACCGATCCCGTGACGCAGGGCCCCAACCGGGCCAGGTTCCTTATAGATGCGGCCAAGATCCTGCAAAAGGACCCGCGGCGTTACTATCTGTCCACCATCAACATCCGCAAGCTCAAGCTCATCAACCGGGCCTGCGGCCTGCGCACCGGGGACAGCCTGATCCGCTTCTGCAACCGCGAGTTCGCCCTGCGCAGCCGCCAGGGGGAACTGGCCGCCTACAGCGGCTCGGGACAATATCTCCTGCTCTGGAGATGCCCTGACGAGACCACCTTCACCCAGCGCATGGAAGAGCTGTTCAGCGTCGCGGACATGGCCCGCAAGCTGTACCAGCGCCCGGTGAGCTTCTCCTGCGGCGTGTACGTCATCCGCAACGACGCCGACATGGAAGAACACGAACCGCAGCCCACGTCGGGGGCGGGAAAAAACATCAACGAATCCGAGCGCTTCGTCTCCCGTTATCTGCTCTATGCCGAAACGGCGGAAGCCAGTATCGCTTCCGGCGGCTACCGCTCGCAGTTCCTGATCTACAACGAGCTCATCGGGGCCCGGCAGCTCAAGGCCAACGACATCGAGAACCGTATGGTCAACGCCCTGGAACACGGGGAGTTCACCGTCTTCATGCAGCCCCAGGTCTGCCTTGCGGACAGGAAACTGCTCGGGGCCGAGGCCCTCATCCGCTGGCAGGGCCCGGACGGGAAGATGGTCTATCCCGACGAATTCATCCCCCTGTTCGAGCAGAACGGCTTCATCCGCGAACTGGACCTCTTTGTCCTGGATACGGTCTGCGCCTGGATACGCCGCCGCCTGGACGAAGGCAAAAAGGTGCCCCCCATCAGCATCAACCAGTCCAAGGCCCTGTTCTTCCACGACAACTATGTCGAGACCGTCCTCGGCATCGCGGCCCGCCACGATGTTCCCGCCCACCTGCTGCATGTGGAGGTCACGGAACGCATGGCCTGGCTGGATGAAGAAGCCTTCATCCGCACCCTCGATGCCTTGCGCCGTGCGGGCATCGGCCTGAGCCTCGACGACTTCGGCAAGGGCTATTCCTCCATGGCCATGCTGCATTCCTTCGGCTTCGACACCATCAAGCTGGACCGGGCCTTCCTGGCCCCCGGGCAGGAAAAGCAGCGCTCGGTCTGGATCATCATTTCCTCGCTCGTGGACATGGCCCGCCGCCTCGGCATCGAGATCCTTTGCGAGGGCGTGGAGACCGAAGACCAGCTGCAAAAACTCCTTGCCTCGCACTGCAAGTACGGACAGGGCTATCTCTTTTCCCCGCCCATGGATCTGGAGACCTTCGACGCCTACGTGGATGCCCACGAGCTGGAGCGGAAATAGCCACATGCTCCGGAGGGTCTCTCCTTCAACGGAGAAGGGCTCCGTCTGACGCCCCTCCCCCAAATGCAATGCGCCGCCTTCTCTTGATGAAGGCGGCGCTTTTGTCCGGCAAGCTCTCCCTGCCGCATAAAAAAGGGGGCCTTGCGGCCCCCTCGGGAATACGGATGACGGCAGGCCGTGCCTGCGTCCGCCGGATTAGTCTTCGCTCTCGTCCAGGGCGTAGTATTCCGCCAGCATGGGACCGAAGAATTCGGCGCCGTCGCCCAGTTCTTCTTCGATGCGCAGCAGCTGGTTGTACTTGGCCATGCGCTCGGAGCGGCACAGGGAGCCGGTCTTGATCTGGCCGGCGTTGACGCCCACGGCCAGGTCGGCGATGAAGCTGTCTTCGGTCTCGCCGGAACGGTGGGAGACCACCGTGGTGTAGGCGGCTTCCTTGGCCATCTCGATGGTATCCAGGGTCTCGGTCACGGTGCCGATCTGGTTCAGCTTGATGAGGATGGAGTTGGCCACGCCTTCGGCGATGCCTTCAGCCAGGATGGAGGGGTTGGTCACGAACACGTCGTCGCCCACCAGCTGGGTGCGTTCGCCCAGGCTGGCGGTCAGCATGCCCCAACCGTCCCAGTCGCTCTCGGCCATGCCGTCTTCGATGGAGATCAGGGGGTACTTGCTGGTGAACTCGGCCAGCCACTGGGCCATTTCGGCATTGTTGAAGGTCTTGTTCTCACCCTTCAGCACGTACTTGCCGTCCTGATAGAATTCGGAAGCGGCGGCGTCGATGGCCAGGGCCACTTCGCTGCCGGGGATGTAGCCGGCTTCTTCGATGGCCTTGACGATGTAGCTGAAAGCTTCGTCGTGGTTCTTCAGGTTGGGGGCAAAGCCGCCTTCGTCGCCCACGCTGGTCACGTGGCCGTCCTTTTCCAGCAGCTTTTTCAGCACGTGGAAGATCTCGGAACCCATGCGCAGGGCATCACGGAAGCTCTGGGCGCGCAGGGGCATGATCATGAATTCCTGGATATCCAGGTTGTTGGGGGCGTGGGCGCCGCCGTTGATGATGTTCATCATGGGCGCGGGCAGCACCTTGGCGTTGACGCCGCCCAGGTACTTGTACAGGGGCAGGCCCAGGTATTCGCTGGCGGCACGGGCGCAGGCCATGGACACGCCCAGCATGGCGTTGGCGCCCAGACGGCTCTTGTTGTCGGTGCCGTCCAGGTCGATGAGGGTGTTGTCCAGCTGCACCTGCTGCAGGGCGTCCAGGCCCAGCAGGGCGTCAGCGATCTCGCTGTTGACGTTCTCCACGGCCTTGGTCACGCCCTTGCCGCCGTAACGCTTGCCGCCGTCACGCAGTTCCAGGGCCTCACGGCTGCCGGTGGAGGCGCCGGAAGGCACGGCCGCGCGGCCGCTGTGGCCGGACTCCAGAGAAACTTCCACTTCCACGGTCGGATTGCCGCGCGAATCCAGGATCTCGCGGGCATACACAGACGCAATGCTGCTGCTCATAATCGCTCCTTTGAAGGTTGATTCTTCCGCCGCGCGAAAGAGTCGTTTTCTCCGCTGCGCCCCCACGGGCGGTGGCGGGGCCATTGTCCGGCGGCAGGGAAGCCCTGCCGCAAAAATCTTTCTTCCTCAACGAGAGGCCTCCGGGCCCTGCGCGCGACGGCAGGCCCGGGCCCACTGCCGCACGGGGCGGCACGGCCGGTACGGCCCTCAATAGGGGTGACGTTCGTAATACAGGCGGCGCAGGCCCTCCAGCAAGAGCGAGGGCAGCACGGCATCGAAGACGTCGGGGCTGATGCGCGCGATGGACGGGGCAAAGCCGCCCGTGGCCAGCACCAGGCAGTCACCGGGCAGGCCCTTTTTCAGGCGCTGCGTCAGGCCTTCCACCATGCAGGCGAAGCCGAAGACCAGACCGTGCTGGATACTCACCGACGTGCTGCGGCCGGGCGCGGGCTCCAGGGCGTCCACGTCCAGGTTGACGCGGGGCAGCTGGGCCGTTTCGCGCGCCAGGGCCGAGATGGCCGTGCGCGGGCCGGGAAAGATCAGGCCGCCGAGGTAGGCATTGCCGCTGATGCAGTCAAAGGTGACGGCCGTGCCGAAGTCCACCACGATGAGGGATTCCGGGCCGGGATGCAGACGGCGCGCCTCATAGGCGCCCACCAGGCGGTCGGCGCCCACTTCCTGCGGGCGCTCGTAATGGTTCTGCAGGGGGATGGGCATGTCCTGCGGCACCATCCACAGGGGGCAGCCCAGATAGCGCTGGACGGCTTCACGCAACAGGGGATCGAAACCCGGCACCACCGACGAAGCCACACAGGCCGTGAAACGGGGCTCGGCACCGGCGTGGCGCAGCAGCTCCAGCAGGGTCAGGCCCAGACTGTCCGAGGTCTGGGCGGGGTCCGTGCGCAGATTGTAGGAGGTCATCACCCCCCGGGAGTCGGCCAGACCGACCTTGATGCAGGTATTGCCGATGTCGAAAAGAAGAAGCTCTGGCTGCATGTCATACTCCTTGGGGAACAGATGCCCCGCGCACAGGAATCCGCAGGCAGAAAGTATGCCAGAAAGCCCGCCCGTTCGCAAGGAAGGGCACGGCCCGTTGCCTGCCTGTCTGCCGTACATCCTACCTTGCGTCACCACGCTGCCCGACGCTTCCCTTCCCCTGTTGGCGACCATCCGTCAAGCGCTGTCCCCCTTCCCGGAGACGGTCGCCCCAAAGCACTTTCCTATACTTTTCCCGGCCCCCTGTCCTCGACCGCCTGTATCCCGCCCCTCCTCTGGCCATCTGACGGGCCATCCACCCAGAGGATTTTTTAGGATTTGTCTTTTTCTGGAAAAAATAGCCTGGAGGTGATAACGTTCCCGTATCTCTTAACGTGGCCCGAACATACTTCACAATGGAGAATATAATGGAACAACTTTTCAAAGAATGCTGTGACTTCATCGATGCGGAATATCAGCGCCTTGGCCATACTCTTGGCTATCGTTTCCTGACGTGTTCCCACACTCTGCTGAACCCGGACATAAAGCTCCTTTATCTAAGCCAAAGTCCCGCAGGGAGCACAGACATCAAGGAGCATCCGAAAACCAGCTGTGAATATGGCAGTCCCTTTTTCGTAGAGCGCTGGGACGGCGACACACCGGGAACGTCTTCGCTGCAGCAACAGACACAAGGGATGTTCGCCATGCTGCAGGCTCAACTAAAAATCCCCGGAACTGTACGTGATTTCGCGGAACAGCATATACTTTCCGGCTACTTTGTCCCATTCAGATGTAAGGGCTTGGACAACTTAAAAAATAAAAAAGATTCTATTGAATCAGCATGTCATCTCTGGGGAAAAATATTTGCAAGATGGACACCAACACATATCCTCATATCGGGATCAGGCATTCTCGAATACGTAGTAAAGTCACTGCGCCAATCAGGATTTGAAGAATTACATAGAAAACAAGCTTATTCTGGATGGAAAGGCGTATACATATATACGTCTGTTCTACAAAATAAAAATGTAAACATATTTATGGCAGCATTCCCAAATCTATCACACTTCAACATTTTTAGCAGAGAACAGTGTATACCGCCTTTCAAAAATATGCTGAACGAAATATTCCCCCCTGCAATAAAGGATTAGATCATCAAAAAGTTCAGTCTGCGGAAAAATCGCCCGAGTCCCCTTCCCCTGTCATCGACCCTATGAGCGTTTTTGGAAGGGGTGGAGGAACTTTTTTCCGCCAGGAGCGACCGAATGGTGGCCCGTAGGGCCGTGCCCGTTACGACGAAGGAAGTTACGGGCATCGACGGCAACGCAAAGTTTCCCCGCCCCATCCTTCTAGTCCCCTACCCGCCGAACCACTCCGGCCGGGCCTCCGCGGCATCGGCGCGGCAACCCTGCCAGAGGCCGCGGGCGGCCAGGGCACGGCGCAGGTCGGTGATGATGCCGCGTTTCTCCAGGGCCCAGGCAGGGGCCAGCAGCTCGCCCGGCGCGGGGTCGGCCTGGATGCGCTGCATGACCACGGTGGAGGGGATGCGCGGCAGGGCGGCGCACAGCATGTCCACATATTCGTCCCGGGCAAGGGGACGGTAGCCGCCCGCCCGCCACTGCCGGGCCAGTTCCGTGCCCTGCGGCACATAGACGTTGTGCAGCTTGAGGCCCTGCATGCCCAGCGAGACAGCCCAGTCCACACCGTCGAGGAAATCGTTCTCGTCCTCACCGGGCAGCCCGGCCATGAGGTGCCCGCAGACCAGCAGCCCGGCATCCAGCGCGGCGCGTACGGCCTCTTCGGCCTGACGCGCCGTGTGCCCGCGATTGATGCGGCGCAGGGTGTCGTCCCGGCAGGTCTGGAGGCCCAGCTCCAGCCAGACCTCTTCCAGCCCGCAGCCGGCCAGCAGGGTCAGCTTTTCCCCGTCCAGGCAGTCCGGCCGCGTGCCCACGGCGATGCCCCGGCAGCCGGGCAGGGCCGCCACCTGTTCCAGCAGGTGCGCCAGCCGGGCGGCCGGGCCGTAGGTATTGGAAAAGGATTGCAGATAGGCCATGAACAGGCGGTCGCTGTCCGTGGTGGTGTATTTGGTGTACCAGGCATCCCACTGGGCGCGCAGGTCGAGACCGCGCAGGCCCATGCCGGAACCGGAGCCGCTGTCGTTGCAGAAGATGCAGCCCCGCGCGGAGAGCGTGCCGTCCCGGTTGGGGCAGGTGGCGCCCGCATCCAGTGGAATTTTTTGCACCCGGACGCCGTATTTGCGCCGGAAATAGGTGGCCAGGGTATGCCAAAGCAGCATGATTCACGCCTTTTTAGCGGATTTTTCAGGGCCGCGGACAGGAGAAAAAATTTGTACTGTGTCCGCAACAGCTTGACTTCAAGCCCATTTTAGCCGAACAAGTTTTGTCTGCTGCCGTGCGCTTTTCGCCTTCAAGGCCATGGTTCCCGCGGGAACCGGCCCGGAGCCTTACGGCATCCCCCACAGGTTCCGCCCTCCCTTCTCCGCACGACCGGCAGCAACATACGCATACCAGTAGAACGAGGCAAGCTAGCGTAATGTCCAAAATTGTGGATTTCTTCTTGGGAATGTTCTCCAATGACCTGGCCATCGACCTGGGCACGGCCAACACCTGTGTCTATGTCAAGGGTCAGGGCATCGTCCTGCGTGAACCGTCCGTGGTGGCGGTCAAGAAAGATTCGCGCGGCAACACCGTGGTCCTGGCCGTGGGCGCCGACGCCAAGCGCATGCTGGGCAAGACCCCCGGCAACATCAAGGCCATCCGTCCCATGAAGGACGGCGTCATCGCCGACTTCGAGGTGACCGAGGCCATGCTGCGCCACTTCATCACCAAGGTGCACAATTCCCGTCATCTGGTTCGCCCCCGCATCATGGTCTGTGTGCCCACCGGCATCACGCAGGTGGAAAAGCGTGCGGTCAAGGAATCGGCCCAGTCCGCCGGTGCCCGTGAGGTCTACCTCATCGAGGAGCCCATGGCCGCCGCCATCGGCGCCGACCTGCCCATCCAGGAGCCTACCTCCAACATGGTGGTGGACATCGGCGGCGGTACCACGGAAGTGGCCGTCATCTCCCTGGCCGGCATCGTCTATGCCCGCTCCGTACGCGTGGGCGGCGACAAGATGGACGAAGCCATCATGACGCATGTCAAACGCAAGTATAACATGCTCATCGGCGAAGCCTCGGCGGAAGAGATCAAGATCAAGATCGCCTCGGCCTATCCCATGGATCCCGAACAGCAGATCGAGGTCAAGGGCCGCGACCTGGTGACGGGCATCCCGCAGAACATCATCATCACCTCCGAGGAAGTGCGCAAAGCCATCTCCGAACAGGTGGAAAGCATCGTGCAGGCCGTGCGCATCGCCCTGGAACAGACGCCCCCGGAACTGGCCGCCGACATCGTGGACCGCGGTATCGTGCTGACCGGCGGCGGCGCGCTGCTCAAGGGCCTCGACCAGCTGCTGCGCGAGCAGACCTCCCTGCCCATCACCGTGGTGGACGACCCCCTGTCCACCGTCGTCATGGGTACGGGCCGGGCCCTGGACAACATCCACGTGCTCAAAGACGTCTGCATCGACTAATCTTTGCAAGTGCAGGACGGCCCGTCGCCTTTTTCCGGCACGGCCGTCCTTTTTTTCCTGCTGCTCTCACGGGTGCCACTGTGACATTCCGACGCTTTCTCCTCATGGCGGGCGGCCTTCTGGTGCTGTTTCTGGGCATGTACTCCTGGAACCAGCGCACGCACACGCTCGATGACATCGCCGCCAACGTCGGCCTGGAGATGAGCGGCACGGTGCTGGGCACCTTCGATTCCGTCAAGGGCAGCGTCATGGACGCCTGGCGGCGCTATGTGGATCTGGTGGGCGTGCGCGAAGAGAACGAGCGCCTGCGCGCCCAGGTGGCCGAACTGCAGGCCCGCATCGTCTCCCACGGCGAGGATCTGGCGGAACTGGCCCGGCTGCGCGAGCTGGTGCAGCTGCCCGTGGACAGCGCCTGGAAGCCCGTGGGCGCCCGCATCCTGGCCGGACGCATGGGCCCCAACGCCATCCAGGACAGCATCACCATCAACCGGGGCTACACCTCGGGCGCCCGCCCCGGCACCCCCATCGTCACCAACATGGGCCTTGTGGGCCGCGTGCTGCGGGCCAGCCCCCATGCCGCCACGGTCCTGCTCATCACCGACCCGGGCAGCCGCATCGCCGTGTTCGCCCAGCAGAGCCGCTCGGCCGGCATCCTGAGCGGACAGGGTCTGGAACAGCCGCTGGAAGTGGGCTTTGTGGAACGCGACGCCCCGGTGACCGCCGGGGAGATCCTCATCACCTCCGGTCTGGACGGCAAATATCCCAAGGGCATCCCCGTGGCCACCGTGGACAGCGTGGCCCCCTCGGACTCCACCCAGTTTCTGGCCGTCACGGCCCGGCCCCTGGTGGACGTGCGCCGTCTGGAAGAAGTGCTGCTGCTGGAGCCCAGCGGCATCAACCGGCCCCTGCGCCCCAGCGAGCCCGCCCCGGACTTCGTGGGCCCGCCCCGGCCCCCCAAAAGGGAGCGCTAGCCCATGCAGGCCGTGCGCAACATCTTCTGGTGGCTGTGCTTCGTGGCCCTGGGCATCTGCGTGCAAAGCCTCGTCCCCTGCCTCGATGCCCTGGTGGTGGGGCTGGTCATCCTGTTGCAGGAAAGGGACTACAAAAACCTTTGCTGGCTGCTGCCGCTCTTCGTCCTGCTGCAGGAAGGCATAGGCACCAGCCCCTTCGGGGCCACCATCGTCTGGTACGCGCTGGTCTGCCTGATCTACCGCCTGCTGCGCTGGCTGCTGGGCCTGGGGAACTTCTTCCTCGTGCTGCTGCTCTCCATCTGCCTGGGCGGGGCCTGCTTCGGCCTGGGCTGGCTGTTCTCCCCGCTCTATGCCGTGCATTTCGATCCGCAGGAATTTTTGGACAGGAGCCTGATCCAGGCCCTTTACCTGCCCGTGGCCTGGTTGCTTCTGACGGCCACGCGGCCCCTGGCATGTTCGCATGACGAAGAATAGGCGTATCTTCCCCTCTGCCGCTCCGGAACCGGCCTCTCCCCTGACGGAGGCCCCCCGCCGCAAGCGCAAGAACTGGCGTTCCTGGCTGACCATACAGGTGGAAAGCGAACGCTACCAGCCGCCGCGCAGCGGCATCCTGCTCCTGCAGGTGCTGGTGGGCATCTTCTTTTTCGTCTTCGTCACCCGCTTCTGGTACCTCCAGCTCCATCTGGGGCCGGAGATGACCACACAGGCCCAAAAGAACCGCCTGCGCACGGAGCGCATCTTCGCCCCGCGCGGCCGCATCTTCGACGATCACGGCAATATCCTGGCCGACAACCGCACGGCCTACGGCCTGGCCATCATCCGCGAGGACTGCCCGGACATCCCCGCCACCCTGGCCCAGATCAGCCAGTGGACGGACACGCCGCTGGAGCAGCTCCAGAACCGCTACAACCAGGACCGCTTCAAGACCAAGCCCTTCGAGGCCCTGCCGCTGGTCTCCGGCCTGGATTTCGGCCAGGTGGCCCGCATCGAGGCCGAGCTGGTCAACTGGCCCGGCCTGGAGATCATGGTCCGTACCAACCGCTACTATCCCGAAAAAGACCTTTTCGCCCACGTGCTCGGCTATGTGGCCGAAGCCAACAGCGCCGAGATGGAAAAGGATCCCGATCTGGCCATGGGCGATCTGGTGGGCAAGGCCGGTCTGGAACTGGAGCTGGAAAAGCGCCTGCGCGGCCACAAGGGCCTGTACCAGATGGAAGTGGACGCCCACGGGCGCATGCTGGCCAAGAGCCTGAGCGAGGCCCCCAGCGCCGGACAGGAGCTGGCCCTTTCGCTGGACCGCGACCTGCAGCAGGCCGCCTGGGACGCCCTTGCCGGCGAGGCGGGCTGCGTGGTGGTCATGGAGCCGGACACCGGCAAGCTGCGCGCGCTGGTGACCTCCCCGGCCTACGACAACAATTTGTTCGCCGCGGGCATCTCCCGTCGCGACTGGGAAGCCCTGCGCACCAGCAAGCGCTATCCCCTGCAGAACCGCGTCATCCAGAGCGTCTACCCGCCGGGATCGGTCTGGAAGCTGCTCATGGCCGTGTTCTTCCTCGAGAACGGCGTGGATCCCCGCGAGACCGTCTTCTGCGGCGGCCAGACCAAGCTGGGCAACCAGATCTTCCGCTGCTGGCGGCGCGGCGGGCACGGCAGCCAGACACTGGAACAGTCGCTCATCAACTCCTGCGACGTGTATTATTACATCATGGCCGAGCGCCTGGGCATCGACAAGATCTCGGCCTTTGCCAAGCAATGCGGCTTCGGCCGCCCCACCGGGGTGGACCTGCCCCACGAGCGTTCGGGCCTGGTGCCCTCGCGTGACTGGAAGCAGCGCTACCGCAAGCAGGTCTGGGTGCGCGGCGATACGTTCAACACCTCCATCGGTCAGGGCTTCACCCTGGTCACGCCCATCCAGATGGCCGTCTATGTGTCGGCCATGCTCAACGGCGGCGACCTGCTCAAGCCCCAGCTGCTGGAAGATGCCCCCCGCGAGGTGCGCGGCCGCATCCCCGCCGAGCTGGGCCATCTGCGCTTCGTGG
>OHAQ01002859.1_pt1 | contig 12210 bp, 9 predicted proteins | sample 1577111 | NCBI WGS metagenome assembly OHAQ01 (sample SAMEA3541549, study PRJEB24748) | human gut metagenome | biome: human gut; feature: human-associated habitat; material: faeces | place: China | collected 2012 | reverse complement strand
AATTACAACGTGTTTGACTTTAGTATAGTAACCAACTGGATTTCATTTGCTGGCAAATAAAATTAGATGAAAAATACTTTTTTGTTATAATCTAGAAGTGAAATTTTTGTGAAAGAAATAATAAAAAAGTGTGACCTGTGCAACAGAAAAAAAGAACGTTCCTGATTATAATTAGTGTCAGGAATTTTGGAGAACTCTTGATGAATGGCAAAAAGTACCAGTAGTCAAGATCCAAAATTTTACATCCTTATTTGTTAGGGATGTATATAAAAATGTTCTCCTAATAATGATGGAGGTGTAAGATTTGTCTACTCAAGCAAAAATTGAGAAAATGCTCAAAAAGTCCGAAGTAATTCTGGCTGCAGGCGGCGAAAAACGCGTTGCAAAACAACACGAAGCCGGCAAAATGACTGCACGTGAAAGAATTGCTGCACTCCTCGACGAAGGATCCTTTGTTGAATTGGATCGTTTCGTAAAACATCGTTGCACAAACTTCGGCCAAGAGAAGAAAGAACTTCCTGGCGAAGGTGTAACCACCGGTTACGGCACTATTGACGGCCGTCTGGTTTATGTATTTGCACAGGACTTCACTGTAGAAGGTGGTTCCCTGGGCGAAATGCATGCTGCTAAAATCGTAAAAGTACAACGCCTGTCCCTGAAAATGGGTGCTCCGCTTGTTGGCCTGAACGATTCCGGCGGTGCTCGTATCCAAGAAGCAATTGACGCTTTGGCTGGTTACGGCAAAATCTTCTTTGAAAACACTATTGCATCCGGCGTAGTTCCTCAGATCTCCGCTATCATGGGTCCTTCCGCTGGCGGCGCTGTATACAGCCCGGCACTGACTGACTTCATCTACATGGTAAAGAACACTTCTAAAATGTTCATTACCGGCCCCGCAGTAGTAAAATCTGTTACTGGTGAAGACGTAACCCAAGAACAACTGGGTGGCGCTATGACCCACAACAGCACTTCCGGCGTTGCACATTTTGCTGCAGAAAACGACGAAGACTGCCTGCAACAGATCCGCTATCTGCTGAGCTTCCTGCCTTCCAACAACATGGAATGCGCTCCTATCGTAGAAACCGGTGACGACCCGATGCGTATTGATGACTCCTTGAATACATTGCTTCCGGATAACTCCAACCAAGCATATGATATGAAAGACGTTATCAAATCCATCGTAGACAACGGTGAATTCTATGAATCCCAACAATATTGGGCAACCAATATCATCACTTGCTTTGCACGTATGGATGGTCAAACCGTAGGTATCATTGCAAACCAACCTAAAGTAATGGCTGGCTGCCTGGATATCAACGCATCCGACAAATCCTCTCGTTTTATTCGCTTCTGCGATGCTTTCAACATTCCTTTGCTGAACTTGGTAGACGTACCTGGCTTCCTGCCTGGCTGTAACCAAGAATACGGCGGCATTATCCGTCACGGCGCAAAAATGCTGTATGCATATTCCGAAGCAACTGTACCTAAAATTACTGTAGTAACCCGTAAAGCATACGGCGGTTCCTACTTGGCAATGTGCTCTCAAGATCTGGGCGCAGACCAGGTAATTGCATGGCCGACTGCAGAAATCGCAGTAATGGGACCTGCAGGTGCAGCTAACATCATTTTCAAAAACGATCCTGATGTAAAAGCAAAAACGGAAGAGTACATCGATAACTTTGCAACTCCGTACCAGGCAGCAATGCGCGGCATGGTAGACATGGTAATCGAACCGAAGAACACCCGTCCCACCATCATCAACGCTTTGCAAATGCTGCAATCCAAACGTGAAACCCGCCCGGCAAAACGCCATGGCAATATTCCTTTGTAATTTGCAGCTTGGAGCATAGTGCTTAATTAATTAAGAAGAATGAGGTGAAATAATGGGTCCTGTAACTACTAATCCTTGGTTGATTTCTATCATCAATATGACCATAGTTTTTGGCGTATTGGCAGCCTTGGGTGTTTTGATGAAAATCATCCAATTGGTAGATCCAACGCAAAAAAAAACTGAGAAACCAGTAGCAGCACCGGCACCTGCCGCAGCACCTGCTGCTGTTGCAGCTCCTGTGCAGGATGACAGTGAAGTAATTGCTGTTATTGCAGCAGCTGTAGCTGCTCTTGGTCATTCCGCAGAGCAAATAGCCTGCGTACGTCGTCTGCCCGAAGCTGGCTGGACACAGAATGCTCGTATTGAGGCAATCAGTGTTCGCAAAGAATGTTTCTAAAGTAAAATCAGTATTCCGCAATACTTAAGTCAAATTCATTTTTAACAATTTTGAAGGAGGGTATTCCCTGTGAAAAAATATACTATTACCGTTAACGGCACTGCATATGAAGTAGAAGTTGAAGATATGGGCGGTGCTGTAGCATCCGCACCGAAAGCTGCTGCTCCGAAAGCTGCACCGGCACCTGCCGCTGCTCCCGCACCGAAAGCTGCTGCTGCTCCGGCACCGGCTGCAAAACCTGTAGCTGCAGGCGCAGCAACTATCAGCGCTCCGATGCCTGGTAAAGTTCTCGAAGTAAAAGTTAAAGCTGGCGACGCAGTTAAAGCCGGTGATGTATTGATGATTCTTGAAGCAATGAAAATGCAGAACGAGATCATGGCTCCGGCTGATGGCACTATCTCTGACGTTCGCGTATCCGCAGGTCAAACTGTTGGTACCGGCGACGTTATGATCGTAATGTAATTTAAACATTACGGGCCACAATTAACTTTTGGATCGAAAGAGAGCGGTAATATATTTCTGAAGAGCTCTCAAATAATTGAACATTGGGAGGATATAAATGGAAGCATTTGTAGTTGCTTTACAATCCGTATGGAATGACAGCGGTTTCTCCGCTTTCACCATGGGTAATGCTATCATGATGCTTGTTGGCATCATTCTGCTGTATCTTGCTATTGGTAAAGGCTTCGAACCTTTGCTGCTTTCGCCGATCGCCTTCGGCTGTCTGCTGGCAAACGTTCCTAAAACCGGTTTTGAGGATCAACCGGGTGTTATGCAGGTAATTCTTTATGGTATTCACCATGAAATTTTCCCGCCGTTGATTTTCTTGGGCGTAGGTGCGATGACAGACTTTGGCCCGTTGATCGCTAACCCGAAAACCTTGCTTCTGGGCGCAGCAGCTCAGGCAGGCGTATTCATTTCTTTGCTGGGCGCTATGATGCTTGGCTTCACCGTACAAGAAGCGTCCGCTATTGGTATCATTGGTGGTGCTGACGGCCCGACCGCTATCTATCTGGCAGCCAAAATGGCTCCTAACCTGTTAGGTGCGATCGCAGTAGCAGCATATTCATATATGTCGTTGGTTCCTTTGATCCAACCGCCTATCATGAAACTTTGCACTACTGAAGCAGACCGTAAAATCGTTATGGAACAATTGCGTCCTGTAACTCGTTTTGAAAAAATCGTATTCCCGGTTGCCACTACAATCGTTATCAGTCTGTTGCTTCCGCCTGTAACTGCTCTGATCGGCATGTTGATGCTGGGCAACCTGTTCAAAGAAGCTGGCTGTCTGGATCGTCTTTCTGACACAGCACAAAACGCTTTGATGAACATTGTAACCATCATGTTGGCTACAGGTACTGGTTTGACTATGAAGGCAGAATCCTTCCTGAATTATCAAACTATCTTGATCATCTGTCTTGGTCTGGTCGCATTTGCAGCCGGTACTTTTGCAGGATGTATCTTTGGTATAATTTCCACTGTCGTTTGTTTTCTGTGTATCGGCGGTAAGCGTAGGTGACAGGTATACGTGTATATATGTAGCCAGGCATTACACCGCAAATTATAGCAATGGCAATAACGACTATTAAACACAGAACTAAAGCTGTGGGAGAAAATAAGGCTTGCAAACTATGTCCCATTTGCTCCTGTAAAAAATCTTGCAGCCCGAAGATGATGAGTATGGCAAGTATCAGAGCGATGAAGCAGTGTAATACCGATTCAGCCAGTATCATGCGATAAATATCCTTACTTTCTGCTCCGTAACAGCGGTAAGTAGCAATGCTTTTAGCTCGTTTGACTACCGATGAAACAACCAGCAGGATATAATTCAGGACTGCTACTGCCAGCATAATAAAGGCAAAGGCCAGAAAAACGATATTCATGATACGATTGTATTCCGAAGACAGGAAGATCGTGTTTACAGGTTTCAGGTTCAGGTAAAACTGGCTGCCCGAGCGTTCTAGTTCTTCCATTGGAGCATTGGTGTACAGCATATGCTTGATGTTGGGCTCCAATGGTTTCGGATCAGTACCCGGGTGTAGGCGGACATAGCCCGAATAACGGTCATTTCCCAGCCAGTTATCTCTTCCGTCTCCCATAATTTGCCCGATAGTAGGAAGAGCTACGGCAATGTCTATTTTCGGCAGATGAGTGTTTTCCGGGAAATCCTCAAAGACCCCTGCTACCGTAATGTGAAAGTTTGGGAAAACTTTCCATGTCAGCTGTTTGCCTAAAATATCATTACCCAGTACTTTCAGCAGTTTGGCTGAGATATAAGCATTGTTGGCTTTTTCCAGTCCGGTGTGTGGCTCTTCTCCCATTAAGATTTTTCGTGGAAAGACATCAAAGAATGAACTGTCACACAAATAAGCATTTCCTTTTATGATGCGTTGATCCTCAGTTGTTAACAACAGATCTTCATTCAGTATAGTAAAACGGGTTGCGGCTTCTACTTCCGGACAATATCGTTTGATACCCGGAGCAATGGCTCCCGATACGCTGTTGTGGTTTAACCAATCACTACCTTGCTGCTTGTAATTTTCCTGTATGATATAAGTGTCTTCCAGATGGGGAATAAAGTTATCATACGACCGTTCGAAAATTACTTCGGCAAGCATTACCAGTCCGATAGCCATTCCTACACCCAGACAGAGAATTTTTATCAAGTTTCCTTCTCCTTTTCGAAAAAGATTCTGTAAAGCTCTTTTCATTGTTTGGCATGGATTGAAAGAAAGTAAGAAGGCACATCCGGACACACTTTCGGTGTACCTTCTTTTCATTGTATAAACTTAAGAGAGATTACATTTCACTGATGGATGATACGATCTGTCCATCGAACAGGTTGATGACACGGCTGGCAAATCCTGCATCACGCTGGCTATGGGTTACCATGACGATGGTAGACGAAGGAAGTCCAGCAAAGTCCGGATGCTTCCGTATTTATTTCCGGCAACAACTGTGCGAAAGAACCTTGCACAGCCATCAAACCGTAAATTCCATTCAGTGCCATCTGGGCAGATTGCTCACTACTATACACTACTTTACTATTGGTTGTATATTCAGGATCCTCGTCCATACAAGCCCCGAACATGACCAATACAAGTAACAAATAGATTATATTAAATTTCTTTTTCATATTAATCAAGAATTAGAATGAAACATTAAGACCGAAGATATAAGAACGGGTGTGAGGATAAGAACTCATGTCAATACCCGGACGTGTACCATCAAATGCAAAACTATTCACTTCTGGGTCATAACCCGAATAATTAGTTATAAGGAATGGATTCTTCACGGATGCATAAACATTAATGCTCTTAAAACCGATCTTGGATACCCAGCTCTTAGGAAGATTGTATCCCAATGTTATATCAGAGCAACGAAGATAACTACCATCTTCTATATACCTGTCCATAACAACTTTCGGAGTCACAGAACCAAATGAAGGCATTTCATTACTATAGTATGCACCGATCCATGGATTATCTTCACGCCACATCTTTTGGAAAGAACTCTTATACACCATACTTGTCGAATTGGACGGCAAAATGAAATAACGTGCATTCGTATTCAAAATATCATTCCCGTAAACACCATTAAATGAAACAGAGAGTGATAAGTCTTTCCATGCAAAATTTGTTTGGAAACCATACGTAAAGTCAGGATTAGGATCACCTAAAATTACCCGGTCTTTTTCATTGATTACACCATCATTATTCTGATCCACAAACTTCAAATTACCCGGTTTTATTGTACTAATGGAACCTGCACCTGTCATTTTATCAATATAAGGATCATCATTTTGGATAATTCCATTCGTCTCGTAACCATAAAACAATCCCGGTGCCTTTCCGGCAATAAAGATATTCGCTTCACCAAAGTGATCACCAATACTGTTACCTAAATAAGCTTTCCAATTTTGTCCCGTTCCCCATTCTTCTTCCGGCAAACCGAAATCAAGAATACGTGGCTGATTGAAAGCTATATTTCCGGAAATTCCCCATGTAAAATCTTTCGTACGTATCACATCACCATGCAATGTTATTTCGATACCTTTATTACGTAAGCTACCTTGGTTAATGGTTATGGACTTATATCCCGTAGATGCCGGAAGGTCTCTTTGGATCAATAAATCCCTTGTTGTCTTTGAATACAAATCAACAGTACCGCCCAAACGGTCACGGAAGAATGAGAAATCAATTCCCACATTATAAGAAGTAGTGCGTTCCCATTTCAAACCATCATTTTCCATCTTATCCACAACCAAACCGATCAACTTATTTCCGTCACCGGTTGCACTCTGTGCCGGTTTATCAGCACCCTGCGGAGTATTAGTGAATTGTGTACCATAACTTGAGAACGTACTGTAAGGATCGATAGACTGCGAACCGGTTTCACCATAACCGGCACGTATCTTCAATTGGTTAATCCATGAAATATCTTTCATAAAATGCTCCTGTTCCAAACGCCATGCTACTGTTGCAGCAGGGAAATAAGCCCAACGATTACCTGCTTTAAATTTACTGGAACCATCACCACGTATGGAAGCTGTCAATAAATAGCGTCCGTCCAAGAAGCCTAAATTCAAACGGGCAAGGAATGAAAGCAATTGATAATCGCGCTGTATGGGTTGCTTTGACTCTACATTTCCTGCCATGTGCATACCCTTGTCACGAAAATCATAAATTTTAAAGTCATTACCTACCGTCAATGTATTCAAAGAATTATAGTCATCATAAGTTACACCGGCTGTCGCATTAATATCTACAATACCTTTCACCTTATGGTTAAACTGCAATACATTTTCTACAGAATAATTACTACGGTTAAAATCAGACTGTGTAATATATCCATTCTGTGCCGCACCATCATATAATGTTATATTAAACCAACGGTCACGGTCCTGAATAGCAATATTCCCACCCGTACGAAGGTTATACGATAAGAATTTGCAAATATTCCACGTTAAATCCAAAGAAGCACGGAATGTCTTTTCTATTGTCGTATCGTCATAATCATCTACCCATGTCCAAACCGTTGCACGGTCAGCCAGATTCGGAGTCGTTAACTCCATTTCTTCTTCAGATTTCTCATAAGGAGCGCTATATAAAGCTACATTGGATACAGCACCTGTAGCACCACCCGTTGTATTACCTCCGGACATCATGTCATTTTCCTTGATAGAGCCGTTTAATGATAAAGCAATCTTCACGGCTTTAGAAAGATCCGCATTCAGATTCACACGCAAGTCGCCCTGTTTCAAACCCGTACCTTTTACCAAGCCCTGAATATTTTTATAAGAAGCAGAAGTAAAGTAAGTAACTTTATCAGAACCACCGTTTACCGTTACAGAATAATTCTGCGAAAATGCACTGCTATAAATTTCCCTTTGCCAATCAATCGGATTTAAAAGCGTCCATTTCTCGGGTAGTTTTGATTTTTCCCCATTCTTACGATACACATTATTTCCATCTATGAAATACTGATAAGCATCATTCCAAACTTGTTCTCCTGTCTTTTCATCCTCTTTCGTTAACATCCAGTCGTCACCGACAGCATCTTTAGACTTACCACCATGAATCAAACGGCCTTCTGCATATTCTTTCAAGTCCATCATATCCAACAATTTAGCAGCGTTGGCAATCGTAAAGTTCGCAGACACACTGATAGTCGGTTTACCCGATTTACCTTTCTTAGTCGTAATCAAAATAACACCATTCGCACCACGTGAACCATAAATAGCAGTGGCAGAAGCATCTTTCAAGACTTCAATACTCTCAATATCCGCAGGATTCAAGGAGCTCAACGCATTCGATGCAATGGTAAAAGTACCGTCATTACCGGAACTTGCAAACTCACCTGCAGACGCTTGTGGTATATTATCAATCACATACAATGGTTGATTATCACCACGTAAAGAGTTTGCTCCACGAATCGTAACAGACGTCGCCGCACCCGGAGCATCAACCGATGCTCCTACAGAAAGACCGGCAATCTTACCTTGTAGCATATTATCGATAGAAGCCATCTTTCCAGCCTCTTTTTCATCCGGACGATAAGATGAAACGGCACCTGTCAAATCACTTTTTTTCATTGTACCGTATCCTACCACTACTACTTCATCAAGCACTTCACTATCGTCTTTCAACACGACATTTATCACTTTTTGTTTCCCTACAGTTTTTTCTTGTGTAGACATACCTACAAAACTATAGATCAATACTGATTTTTCAGAAGGAACGGAAATACTATAATTTCCATCCATATCCGTTATCGTTCCCGATGTAGTACCTTTTACAAGTACATTCGCACCAGGTACTCCAAAGCTATCTTCGCCCGTTACCGTTCCTTTTACAATAATCTGTGAAAAAGATATTGTTGAAATCAATAACATGCAAAGCAACATAAATATGCGCTCTCCCGCTTTTCTTTTCATAATATCAGATTTTAATTAATACATAATTTAGTTGCATAACTTCTGTTTCCCTGACGAACCTTTAATAAATAAAAGCCTGCATTCAGACCAGTCAGAGATATTGTATTATTCATTGAATATAAATGCGTTTGCATTACCAACTTCCCATCTAAAGTACAAATCTCACCTACAGCTTCCTCTGAATCATCAGAAAGGCTCACAACAATCATATCATTTGCCGGATTAGGGTAGAAAGAGAATAATTTGCCTTCTTTGCTTACAGGCGTCTGCTCTATTGGAGAAGGATCCACCATATTCACTTCTGTAATCAACGAATCCACATTAGATGCAATTATATCATTCTGGGCACGAATCAAACTCTTATAATCACTAACTTTCTGATCATTACCCATATCGAAATACATCGTTCCCAAACAATCTTTATCAATAATGAAATCTTGCTTCCTCTTTGTTTGGTCCACTCCGTTAAAATACCATCCATTCCATATATTCAATGATGAATCATAATTTTCATCTTTCATTCCCATCTTTTCAAACAAATCTTTATAACCCTGTTCTGTAGAACCGTTCACCAACAATACTCCATAAGAAAGTAGAGTTTTCTCCTTAGGGAAACCATAATTCATAAACTGCTGATATGCATTTGTATACCAATCATACGTATAAGTTACAGTCTGCGGTCCGTAAAGTTGGAAAGTAAAATAGTCTATCCCATCTATCAGTTTCTTATCAATACCATATGATACCTGATGCAAAGATACGCTAAAAATTTTTGTATCACGATGCCCTGCCATCACTTCGTCAATCAATCTTTTCACCACATTATTCAAAATATCATATTGCCATTGAGAATAACTCCATTCCAAATCCACATCCAAACCATCACAATTTTCAAGTAACACCTTTGCATCTGCAATAAAACGATCTACATTTGCCTTTTCCGTCAAAGGTCCCTTCTGCCATCCGTCACCATTCGGATAAATTAATCCCAAACGAATTTTAGCTCCACGATGATTCTTATAATAATTACGTATAAAATCAATCATACCGGTATAACTCTGTGAATCTTTACCCACATTCTCAGGATCATCACCGGTCCAATAAGCATTTAAGAAGATGTTATCCCAACTCCCTACATTCCATTGATATCCATTTTCCGCATCAGATTTAGCAGAATTTATCCGGCTGGTCGAACCTCCCCATAACATTAGATTATCCATCTTCCCGGAGAAGCCCTTTCCTATAATAATAGGAGATTCATACAACGGAAAACTGGAATAAGTCATACTTTTACCACTCAAAGTAAATACATCACTATTTGCCAAAGACGTATAGTTTGTAAAATCAACTCCTATCTTTATTACTGAATATGCATTGAACATATCGTCAATAGTAGTTTCTGTCGGTGCTAAATAAACACCTAAATATTGCCATTTGCCAACTTCTAGTTTTCCTTTCAATGTGGCAACAAAACCACACATATCGACAATAATGGATTTATCGCTTTCACTGCCTAATTTTACGACCAGATATTTATCCGTATCTGCTGTTTTAGAAAAGACTTCCGCACCTTCTTTCCATGAATCAATATAAATCCAACCGGCCAAAGATACTGTTTTAGGAGATTCATAACCAAATCTTGATTCCGGATTAAAAGGCGCTCTGCCATCCTGAGCTACCATTTGGGAACCGGCTCCCTTAAAATGCATAACTCCTGTATGTCCTTCAAATTCTTTTAAATAATCTACATTGGTAGGAGTCGCCGAATTATCCGGATATTCAGGGAAGATAGAACCGTCATTCTGTACTTTACCTGAAAGAAGAATAATATCATTCGTCATTAAAAACATATCCCTGTTAATATTGGGACGATCAGTAAAACGTGCCAAATTCGTATATCCCGTCACTACACGATATCTGAAATTAGCATTATCTGTCACCGCTACCCGGTTCAAATTATTCAATACGCCATGATGAGCAAATTTATAGTCTACTAAGTTCGGACATTGATCTTGGTCACACTTCCAATAGGCAACCAATGCATCATAATTCGGATTGAATTTGTTTAGTGTATTACGCCAAAAGAAATCCTCTTGTTCCAAAGCCTTATTCCAAATACGTATCTCATCTATTTGTCCAACCAAACCCTGTCCTATTATACAGGTCTTATCTGTAGAGATTGCCGAAGATGGTTGAAACGTAGTAGGAAGAGTTCCTGTAACAGTGGCTTCTACATTATTAATATATGCTCTTACAAAACCATTAGTTACTGTAATTGTCAGTTGTGACCATACATTCAATAAATCAGGAGTAGCAATAGTAGCAGACTTATCACCTGATTTTACCAAAATAGTATTTTGCTCCCCAAATTCAACTGAAAAATTATCCTGACTCAATAATTTTGCGGCTGTCCATGTTTGAGGTTTCAACCACATTTGAAAAGTAGCTTGGGGACTATCATTTAATTCTCTAATAGCAAAAGCATTAACACTACCTGTACCATCGGCATTTTCAAGCGCATAGTTCACAGTCTGGGAAAAAGAGCCTAATGCCATAAAAAGGGCATACGCAAAAACAAAAAGTTTCTTCATAATAACGTATATAAAATAAATTACAAAATTAAGGGTAACAAAAAAAGAATCCCCTCTCTATTACCCTGAGGGGATTCTATTATCAAGAATCAATTATAAAACGACTTTTCTTGTTGTTGCACCGACCTTTACAAGGTAAAGACCTTTTTGTGCAACAGGAATATTAACGACTGTACCTTCAGCCTCAGCTCTATTTACCAAAACACCTGCTGCATTATACACTTCAACAGGAGCAGAAGCATCTACAACACTAATAATACCGTCATTTGCAAAAACAATAATGTTATTGTTTAATTCCTGAGCGCTTATTGCATCCGGATTAGGAGTATCATTCCAAGTAGGTTGAGGGGTAGTTTTAATTTTTCCATCTAAAATAGGAGCATCAACTTGTTCAATCGTCAAATCACGCATAAAGAATAAAGCATTCATTCCCATTACTCCTCCTAGTCCAAATTGCAAATTATAAGGAAGGAATTTATAATCATCTGTTTCGTTACCGGCATTGTAAATCAATTCAAATTGAGTTTGGAACCAATAATTATTAAAATCTTTGGCAAATTTTATCTTTTGACTGAAAGTACCATCACCGGTAGCTCCATCCGTCTTTGCAAAATGCTGTTCATTACCTTGAGAATCTTTAATATTCAGATTTAATTCATAATCAGTTGCATCATCATTCAGCACCGTACGGAAAGAAGCTGTAAAACGATAGACTTTTCCCTGAACAAAACCAGTTGTCGGAGTCAGAAAACATAAAGAAGGAGCATCGCCTAAGGAACTAACATTTTTAGTAATACGATTATCTGTTACCGTTGAATTAACGCCTTGATAAGCCAAAATATTACCGAGTGCACCTCCATCTACAATTTGGAATGTATTATAGAAGTCCTCGAAATTTTGTTTTTCTTCCGCAGTCATGTCAGCCCAATTTTTTTCGCTAATACTACCTGACCAA
>OHAQ01002848.1_pt1 | contig 12245 bp, 12 predicted proteins | sample 1577111 | NCBI WGS metagenome assembly OHAQ01 (sample SAMEA3541549, study PRJEB24748) | human gut metagenome | biome: human gut; feature: human-associated habitat; material: faeces | place: China | collected 2012 | reverse complement strand
AGTTACGGTATACTTTACCCTTTTTCCGTCAGAGAAATCGTGTTCACTACCTCCGTGCCGTTCACCACGCCAATGCAGCGGTGACCTTCGCAGATCATCTGGCAGACGATCTCATAGGCCGCCTGCTCGTTGTTGCCCATAACAGCATCCCGGACACAGTTGTCTGCGCTTCGGTCAAGGAACACGATCGGATAGTCTTTTGGCAGACTGTCCAGATAGCTGTGGTCGCCCGGCGCCGGAAACATAAGCATGCCGTCGATCTGCTGGTAGTTGAAAATATCCACCTGCTCCTTTTCCCGCTCCAGATTCTCGTGCGAACAGCCCAGCACGAGCTGATAACCGTTTTTGACGAGGACCTGCTCGACTGCGTCGAGAATATCCACGGAGAAGAACGAGGCGATGGATGGCACAAGCAGCCCGATCCGTTTAGAGCGGTTGCTTCTGAGACTGCTGGCGTTGATGCTGGGAATATACCCGAGCTGCTTCGCCGCTTCCCGTACCCGCTCCGCCGTTTCCGGGGCAACAAAGCGGGTCGCGTTGAACACATGTGACACTGTAGCGGTGGATACACCGGCTGCGGCAGCCACATCCCTGATCGTTACTGCCATTGCTGCCCTCCATTTTTTGTTTGTGCGAGATAAACGTTTACGTAATCGTTTATCTCGATGATACATCATCAAAAAAATCTTGTCAACACGAAATACCCTCCAAAAAAACGACGGGCTTTTCGGTCATTTCGCTGATTTTTATTTTTTCTGCGAAAGGAACAACGCGTTCTCTCCTTAATTATACTACGCGCGGATGCACGCCATAAATTTCTATTGACATTTTCACCGTTTCGTGCTTTATCTGAAATAAACGCACTTACAAGGAGGCACCTATTTATGGATACCGTCCGCATCGGACTGCTCGGGGCCGGGATGATCTCGCAGAAGCATCTCAATATGTATGCGCAGATCCCGGAGGTATGGTATGAAATAACCATAGCATAACAAAGATGCGAACAGTGTGACATGGAATAAATTAGTGGAATCGTTTACACAAGAATTTAGCCGTTTTTTATGCGCGATTAAGTGATTATAAAACAGAGGGTTTATGAATGATTGCGCTTTTTATCTGAAAAAAGAAGCGGTTTCATGCCTGCATGCGTCAAACCGTTGGCCGGATAACACGTTTACGCCGCCTCCGGCACGGTCAGCACTACCGACTCAGTTTATTTTTGTCAGCGCATAGCGATAAAAGTCACCGTCCGGCACGAACTCCAGACGATGGGTAATACAGGCAGGCGCATCTTCAGCGTGGTGCGAAACAAACAACAATTGCGTTTCACCTTCGCTAATCAGCACATCAACAAAACGGCGGATAAGCTGGCGATTGAGCGGATCAAGCCCCTGTAGTGGTTCATCGAGAATAAGCAACGTCGGATGTTTCACTAGCGCACGGACGATCAGCGCCAGACGCTGCTGTCCCCAGGAAAGACTATGGAAAGGAGCGTCAGCCGTGCGTTTATCAATGCCGAGAATATCCAGCCACTGCTGCACCAGTTTTTGCTGGCGATCCGAAACGGCCTGATAAATGCCAATCGAATCAAAATAGCCAGAAAGAATCACATTACGCACAGTAGTGCTGACCCGGTAATCCAGATGCAAACTACTGCTGACGTAACCGATATGCTTTTTGATATCCCAGATGGTTTCGCCGCTGCCGCGACGTCGTCCGAAAAGCGTCAAATCGTTGCTGTAACCTTGCGGATGATCGCCAGTAATCAGGCTTAATAACGTCGATTTTCCCGCGCCATTTGGCCCGACAATTTGCCAGTGTTCGCCTGGATTCACCTGCCAGCTAAGGTTATTAAGAATGGGGCGATCATTATAAGAAACCACGCCATTGTTCAGCACAATGCGCGGTTCGTGGGCGGGTAAGGCGTGACGTGCTGAAGGTTCATCCGGCTCCGGCATTTGCACACCTTCAAGCAGTTCGCTATGCGCCAGTTGCGCAACGAGTGCTTGTTGGAGCAGTTCTTCTTTAGCGCCAGTTTCCGCTAACGTGCAATCCGCCAGCACGCCAGCAAACTGGACAAATTCCGGGATCTCATCGAAGCGATTGAGCACCAGTACCAGAGTAATACCGGACTGATGTAACGAGGCGAGTAGCTCAGCCAGTTGCTGACGTGAGGCAACATCCAGGCCATCGAACGGTTCATCAAGGATCAACAAGTCAGGCTCCGACATCAGCGCCTGACACAGCAGGGTTTTTCGCGTCTCGCCAGTGGAAAGGTATTTAAAGCGTCGGTCGAGGAGGGCGGTAATACCGAACTGCTGCGCCAGTTGCATGCAACGCGGTGCATCCTTTACTTCATCCTGAATGATCTCAGCCGTAGTGCGTCCGGTGTCATCTTCGCCGGGGCCGAGCATATCGGTGTTATTCCGCTGCCATTCGTCGCTGACGAGTTTTTGCAATTGCTCGAAGGAGAGACGAGTGATGTGGGAAAACTGGCTTTGCCGTTCACCTTTCAAAAGCGGAAGTTCCCCCGCCAGCGCGCGGGCCAGGGCCGATTTCCCGCTTCCATTCGAACCGACAAACGCCCAACTATCACCCGCGTTTAACGTTAGCTGAGGCAATTGCAGCGTTTTTGTGTCGCTAAGACGAAACGTGCCTTGCAAAATTTGCAACGATGACATTTTATATCCCATTTTGTGCAGCGATTACTGACAGGGATACGTGTTTCATAACAAATTGTCAACACGCTTAGCACAGCGTGGCGATAATCACGCTGTCGGCATTAAAGTAGGCCGTGACATTCTGTCCTTGCTGAAGAGAAGTCGCTTCATTTACCGGCACTGTGGCGCACAGTGTTTGCCCGTCCGGTAGCGCCATTAATACTTCGCACTGCTCTGCGCCGCGCTCAATATGACTAATAATACCCGGTAATTGGTTGTCAGCGTTTTGCGCGACCGCTTCGTCCTGAGTAATGCCTACCCACGGCGCTTTTAGCAATATCAACACTTCTTTGCCTTCATCCAGCCCCAGACGCGCGCCGCTTTGTGCGGTAATTGCGACTTTCAGACGTGTTTTTCCGTCAGCCAGTAAGACATCAACATGCTGTTGAACGTCATCATGATCGCGGGCGGTGATGGTACCGAACCACTGGTTACGGGCGCTGGTTTGCAGTGAAAAACGTGAGATCGCGGCCAGCAGGCTGTTCAGCGGCAGGGCGTCATCGTCACTTAACACATCAAAGGCTTTTTGCTGGATTTGCGCCAGTAAGTCATAGAGCTGAATCAGTCGCTGACCATAGCGGGTCAGTACTGCACCGCCTCCACCTTTACCGCCTGTTGCGCGCTCAACCAGAATATGCTCACTTAACTGATTCATCTCGTTAATGGCATCCCAGGCGCTTTTATAGCTGATACCGGCATCTTTCGCTCCCTGGCTAATGGAACCGGAAAGCGCAATGTGTTTTAGTAGCGAAATGCGGCGCGGGTCGGCGAATAATTTTTGTTGGAGCTTAAGGGTGAGAAGGATTTCGGCCTGCATAACAATGTCCTGGCAAAAGTCTTATTGTGACGGAAAACGAACGCCACGCAAAGCTGACCGCACAAAAGGGGAGTGCTTTTCTGTGCTTAGCGGTTAGAATAGTCTCATGACTATATCTGGAGTTGACCATGTTAGAGTTATTAAAAAGTCTGGTATTCGCCGTAATCATGGTACCTGTCGTGATGGCCATCATCCTGGGTCTGATTTACGGTCTTGGTGAAGTATTCAACATCTTTTCTGGTGTTGGTAAAAAAGACCAGCCCGGACAAAATCATTGATTCCCTGAATGCCCGCTTAGTCGGGCATTTTCTTATTCTCAACTTCCTGCTTTTTCTGCCGATATTTTTTCTCATCTACCTCACAAAGGTTAGCAATAACTGCTGGGAAAATTCCGAACTTGCCGTTATATTGACACCTACATAACGTTACATTAAGGGGTTACCAATGGCTCGTAAATGGTTGAACTTGTTTACCGGGGCGGCACTCTCTTTCGCTGTTGCTGGCAATGCACTGGCAGATGAAGGGAAAATCACGGTGTTCGCCGCCGCATCACTGACTAACGCAATGCAGGACATTGCTACGCAGTATAAAAAAGAGAAAGGCGTGGATGTGGTTTCTTCTTTCGCTTCGTCATCTACTTTGGCCCGTCAGATTGAAGCGGATGCGCCTGCGGATCTATTTATTTCTGCCGATCAGAAATGGATGGATTATGCGGTTGATAAAAAAGCGATCGATACGGCTTCGCGCCAGACACTGCTCGGCAATAGCCTGGTCGTTGTAGCACCGAAAGCCAGCGAGCAGAAAGATTTCACCATCGACAGCAAAACCAACTGGACTTCGCTGCTGAATGGCGGTCGCCTCGCGGTTGGTGATCCGGAACATGTCCCTGCTGGCATTTATGCGAAAGAAGCACTGCAAAAACTGGGCGCATGGGATACGCTCTCCCCGAAACTGGCTCCGGCGGAAGATGTTCGTGGCGCGCTGGCGTTGGTCGAACGCAATGAAGCGCCGCTGGGTATTGTTTACGGTTCTGACGCAGTTGCCAGCAAAGGGGTAAAAGTGGTTGCCACCTTCCCGGAAGATTCACATAAAAAAGTGGAATATCCGGTTGCTGTTGTGGAAGGGCATAACAATGCGACAGTGAAAGCATTTTACGATTATCTGAAGGGGCCGCAGGCTGCGGAAATCTTTAAACGTTACGGATTTACAACCAAGTAATGATACTGACCGATCCAGAATGGCAGGCAGTTTTATTAAGCCTGAAAGTTTCTTCCCTGGCTGTGCTGTTTAGCCTGCCGTTTGGGATCTTTTTTGCCTGGTTACTGGTACGTTGCACGTTTCCGGGCAAAGCTCTGCTCGACAGCGTACTGCATCTACCGCTGGTGTTACCGCCCGTGGTCGTCGGTTACCTATTATTAGTTTCGATGGGACGGCGCGGATTTATCGGTGAACGTCTGTATGACTGGTTTGATCTTTCTTTCGCGTTTAGCTGGCGTGGTGCGGTTCTCGCTGCCGCTGTCATGTCTTTTCCGCTGATGGTGCGGGCGATTCGTCTGGCGCTGGAAGGTGTTGATATCAAACTGGAGCAGGCCGCAAGAACACTGGGGGCCGGGCGCTGGCGCGTTTTCTTTACTATCACGTTACCGCTGACCTTACCGGGAATTATTGTTGGTACGGTGCTGGCATTCGCTCGTTCGCTCGGTGAATTTGGCGCAACCATCACCTTTGTTTCTAACATTCCTGGTGAAACGCGAACCATTCCTTCTGCCATGTATACCCTGATCCAGACCCCTGGCGGGGAAAGTGGCGCGGCGAGACTGTGTATTATTTCTATTGCGCTGGCGATGATCTCCCTGTTGATTTCAGAATGGCTGGCCAGAATCAGCCGTGAGCGGGCGGGGCGCTAATCATGCTGGAACTGAATTTTTCCCAGACGTTGGGCAATCATTGCCTGACGATTAATGAAACGCTGCCCGCCAATGGCATCACCGCTATTTTTGGTGTCTCTGGTGCCGGAAAAACCTCGCTGATTAACGCCATCAGTGGGCTGACACGTCCGCAAAAAGGGCGGATTGTCCTCAATGGTCGGGTACTAAATGACGCCGATAAAGGTATCTGCCTGACGCCAGAAAAGCGTCGCGTAGGCTATGTGTTTCAGGATGCGCGGCTGTTTCCGCATTATAAAGTGCGTGGCAATTTGCGCTACGGCATGGCGAAAAGCATGGTCAATCAGTTCGATAAGCTGGTGGCGCTTTTAGGCATTGAACCGTTGCTTGATCGTTTACCAGGCAGCCTGTCCGGAGGCGAAAAACAGCGCGTGGCGATTGGTCGGGCTTTGCTGACAGCACCAGAATTGCTGTTGCTGGATGAACCGCTGGCGTCACTGGATATTCCGCGTAAACGCGAACTGTTGCCTTATCTGCAACGTCTGACGCGGGAAATCAACATTCCGATGTTGTATGTCAGCCATTCGCTGGATGAGATCCTCCATCTGGCAGACAGAGTGATGGTACTGGAAAACGGTCAGGTGAAAGCCTTTGGCGCGCTGGAAGAAGTCTGGGGTAGTAGCGTGATGAATCCGTGGCTACCGAAAGAGCAACAAAGTAGCATTCTGAAAGTGACAGTACTTGAGCATCATCCGCATTACGCGATGACCGCGCTGGCGCTGGGCGATCAGCATTTGTGGGTCAATAAGCTGGAAGAACCGCTGCAAGCTGCGCTACGCATCCGCATTCAGGCTTCCGATGTCTCGCTGGTTTTACAACCGCCGCAGCAAACCAGCATTCGTAACGTATTGCGGGCAAAAGTTGTTAATAGTTATGACGACAACGGCCAGGTGGAAGTGGAGCTGGAAGTCGGCGGTAAAACGCTGTGGGCGCGTATCAGCCCGTGGGCCAGGGATGAACTGGCGATCAAACCTGGCCTGTGGCTGTATGCGCAAATTAAAAGTGTGTCGATAACCGCCTGATTAAATCAGGTAGCTATAAATGAACTGGGCAATGCTGTCGGTGGTGTTATCACCAATCACAATGTTGGCGCGCGCTTTTACTGCGTCATCGGCGTTGCCCATCGCTACGCCTGTACCAGCGGCTTCCAGCATACTAATATCATTGAAGTTATCGCCGAACGCCACGACGTTTTCCATCGACCAGCCTTGTGCCTCAACCCATTTCGTCAAACGTTTACCTTTGCTGTTGCCGCCGCGTGCAATATCAACCTGATCGTGCCAGGACCATTCACACTCCAGTCCCAGTTCATGTTCGACATGCTTACCAAAATGCTGCAATTGCGGCAGGTCATCGTGCGTCAGGGCGAACTTCCATACGGCGTTAACTTGTTGCGCCGTTTCAGCCAGAGAAGCGACTTGTGTGAAAGTCGGACGCTGTTCCGGCGGCAGGGTTTGCGCCCAGTTAGACGTGCGAATGACATGCCCGGTCGGGTGCTCATAGACCATTGCATCATCGACATACATCAGACCGTGAATGTGGTGTTCATTCAGCATCTCAATGAGTTGCAGGGCTTTATTAACGGGCATTGGGTCCGCTTCCAGCACGGTTTTTGCATGATAATCATACAAATAGGTGCCATTACAGCAAATAGCAGGTGTATCCAGCGCCAGCGCCTGATAAAAAGGATGAATAGCGACGTGATGGCGACCTGTGACGATGATTAATTGATAGCCTGCTTCGCGAGCGCGGGCCAGGGCTTCTATCGATGATGGAAGCAAGGTCTTTTTCGGGGTCAATAAGGTGCCGTCTAAGTCGAGAGCAATCACGCGTGTGGTCATGGCGTATTCCAGATTAAGGTTAAGAATTTTCGTCTGCGCGAATGGTACACCGATACCACTATCGGACAAAATTCTGCGTTTTAATTCAGCATTCACCGCCAAAAGCGACTAATTTTAGCTGTTACAGTCAGTTGCTAAATGCAAAGGAGCATTCATGAAGCAAACAGTTTATATCGCCAGCCCTGAGAGCCAGCAAATTCACGTCTGGAACCTGAATCATGAAGGCGCACTGACGCTGACACAGGTTGTCGATGTGCCGGGGCAGGTGCAGCCGATGGTGGTCAGCCCGGACAAACGCTATCTCTATGTTGGTGTTCGCCCTGAGTTTCGCGTCCTGGCGTATCGTATCGCCCCGGACGATGGCGCGCTGACCTTTGCTGCAGAGTCTGCGCTGCCGGGTAGCCCGACGCATATTTCCACCGATCACCTGGGGCAGTTTGTCTTCGTCGGTTCTTATAATGCGGGTAACGTGAGCGTAACGCGTCTGGAAGATGGCCTGCCAGTGGGCGTCGTCGATGTGGTCGAGGGGCTGGACGGTTGCCATTCCGCCAATATCTCACCGGACAACCGTACGTTGTGGGTTCCGGCATTAAAGCAGGATCGCATTTGCCTGTTTACGGTCAGCGATGATGGTCATCTGGTGGCGCAGGACCCTGCGGAAGTGACTACCGTTGAAGGGGCCGGCCCGCGTCATATGGTATTCCATCCAAATGAACAATATGCGTATTGCGTCAATGAGTTAAACAGCTCAGTGGATGTATGGGAACTGAAAGATCCGCACGGCAATATCGAATGTGTCCAGACGCTGGATATGATGCCGGAAAACTTCTCCGACACCCGTTGGGCGGCTGATATTCATATCACCCCGGATGGTCGTCATTTATACGCCTGCGACCGTACCGCCAGTCTGATTACCGTTTTCAGCGTTTCGGAAGATGGCAGCGTGTTGAGTAAAGAAGGCTTCCAGCCAACGGAAACTCAGCCGCGCGGCTTCAATGTTGATCACAGCGGCAAGTATCTGATTGCCGCCGGGCAAAAATCTCACCACATCTCGGTATACGAAATTGTTGGCGAGCAGGGGCTACTGCATGAAAAAGGCCGCTATGCGGTTGGGCAGGGGCCAATGTGGGTAGTGGTCAACGCGCACTAACCGCTGATTTAACCGGCGCAGTCTCTCCTGCGCCGGTGTATTAACCTATCTCCTGTAACGCATGTCTCTGGCGTTCGACGATATTGGTCCACAAATTGTCTTTATCGTCAGTCCACAAATTAATCAGCAAGGCAAAAAAGCGTTCAGCTGCCGGAGAAAGCACGGCATCTTTGCGGCGAATAATCCCCAATGTCCGACGTATAACGGGTTCCACCAGTGGGATACCAATAATCGAAGAATAGGGCGCATGGGGCATTGCCAGACCAGGAAGCGCCGAAATCCCCAGTCCCGCCTCCACCAGCCCTAATGACGTCGAAAGATGACGCACTTCGTAAAACCAGTCCAGCTTCCAGGGCTTGTCGGCTAGCTGTTGTTCTATCAACAGTCGGTTGCCGCTGGAGGAGCGTACGCCAATCATTTTGTAACCCACTAACTCCTGCCATTCTACAAGCTGCTTTTTGGCCAATGGATGGTCACGCCGACAGGCCAGCACGAACGGCTCGTTGACCAGTGGGGTAAAATCAATGGATGAATTTGTGACGTTGTTCATGTTTATGCCAAAGTCTGATTCGTTACACAGCACCGATTCCATGCAATTATTCGTGCCTTGTTCCAGAATCCGCACTTTAATATTGGGATACAGCTCATTAAATTTACCGATTGCCAGCGGTAAAAAATAAAATACTGCGGTCGGAATACACGCTAACGTCACCATACCACGATGATAAGCATTCATATCACGAATATTAAAAAGCGTTTCATCGAATTTTTTTATTAATTCCCGCGCCTCCGGGAGCAACCTTTTTCCTGCTTTTGTTAACGTAACCTTGCGAGTTGTACGCTCAAATAGTTGAATGTGTAAATCTTCCTCCATCTTTTTTATTCTTCGCGTTAATGCAGGTTGCGTAATATTGAGTAATTTAGCAGCATTGTTAAATGAACTGGACTCTGCCAGTATGACAAATGCCTTCATACTTGATAATTCATGCTTCATTATTACTCCGGAAAATGGAAGCGACGATTTTGGGTGACTGGCAGTTAAAAATTTTAACTGCATTTAGCCAACTTAAATTAATGAAAAAATGTTATTAATCGTTGAGCTAAAGTCATTAGAGATGCTTTGCCCTTAATGTAACCATATCGCAATAAGTTATGTTTTTAAATTGAGGGCATTATTATGAAAAAAATACCCTGCGTGATGATGCGAGGTGGAACCTCGAGGGGCGCGTTCCTGTTAGCGGAACATCTACCCGAAGATCAAACGCAGCGCGATAAAATATTGATGGCAATTATGGGTTCCGGTAACGATCTGGAAATTGACGGTATTGGCGGCGGTAATCCGCTGACCAGTAAAGTCGCCATTATTAGCCGCTCCAGCGATCCGCGTGCAGATGTCGATTATCTGTTTGCTCAAGTTATCGTCCATGAGCAACGTGTCGATACCACGCCTAACTGCGGCAATATGCTGTCTGGCGTTGGGGCATTCGCCATTGAAAATGGTTTGATTGCAGCGACTTCGCCAGTTACCCGCGTACGTATCCGCAACGTCAATACGGGTACGTTTATCGAAGCTGATGTGCAAACGCCAAATGGTGTTGTCGAGTACGAGGGTAGCGCCAGAATTGACGGCGTACCGGGTACTGCCGCACCGGTTGCGCTCACTTTCCTGAATGCCGCCGGAACGAAAACCGGAAAAGTCTTCCCGACGGATAATCAGATTGATTATTTTGACGATGTCCCGGTGACCTGTATCGATATGGCGATGCCAGTTGTCATTATTCCTGCTGAATATCTGGGAAAAACAGGCTATGAATTACCGGCAGAGCTGGATGCCGACAAAGCATTATTAGCCCGCATTGAATCTATCCGTCTACAAGCGGGTAAAGCAATGGGCTTAGGCGATGTCAGTAATATGGTTATCCCTAAACCTGTACTTATTTCTCCAGCGCAGAAAGGCGGGGCAATTAATGTGCGTTATTTTATGCCGCATTCTTGCCATCGCGCTTTGGCGATAACCGGTGCTATTGCTATTTCCAGTAGTTGTGCATTGGAAGGTACCGTCACCCGACAAATCGTCCCTTCTGTAGGATACGGCAATATCAATATTGAACACCCCAGTGGTGCGCTCGACGTTCATTTAAGTAATGAAGGTCAGGATGCCACGACGTTACGCGCATCTGTTATTCGGACGACAAGAAAAATATTTTCCGGTGAAGTTTATCTTCCCTGAAAAATTTTGTTGTCGTGATAATGACAATCAATAAAGGAATTCTGTATGAGTCATACAGAAAGAACAGGATATTAAATGAATAAGAAATCGTTATGGAAGCTAATTCTGATATTAGCAATCCCATGTATTATTGGCTTTATGCCAGCTCCAGCAGGATTAAGCGAACTGGCGTGGGTGCTTTTTGGTATTTACCTGGCGGCCATTGTGGGGCTGGTTATCAAGCCTTTCCCGGAACCTGTCGTACTGTTAATTGCCGTCGCCGCATCGATGGTCGTGGTGGGTAACTTATCAGGTGGGGAATTTAAAACCACCGCCGTATTAAGCGGTTACTCTTCCGGTACCACCTGGCTGGTGTTTTCTGCGTTTACTTTAAGCGCCGCGTTTGTAACCACAGGCTTAGGTAAACGTATTGCCTATCTGCTGATTGGTAAAATTGGTAGCACTACCCTGGGTCTGGGTTACGTTACGGTATTTCTCGATCTGGTACTGGCTCCGGCAACACCGTCTAACACCGCGCGTGCGGGCGGCATCGTGTTACCGATCATCAACAGCGTGGCAGTGGCTTTGGGATCAGAACCGGAAAAAAGTCCGCGTCGTGTTGGACATTACCTGATGATGTCCATTTACATGGTCACTAAAACCACCAGCTATATGTTCTTTACCGCAATGGCGGGGAACATTCTGGCGCTGAAAATGATCAACGACATTCTGCACCTGCAAATTAGCTGGGGTGGATGGGCGCTAGCCGCCGGATTGCCGGGCATCATTATGCTGCTGGTCACCCCGCTGGTGATTTACACCATGTATCCACCAGAAATTAAGAAGGTGGATAACAAAACCATCGCTAAAGCGGGCCTTGCCGAACTGGGACCGATGAAAATCCGCGAAAAAATGCTGCTCGGTGTCTTTGTGCTGGCGCTGCTGGGCTGGATTTTCAGTAAGTCTCTGGGGGTTGATGAATCCACCGTGGCAATCGTTGTTATGGCAACTATGCTGCTGCTGGGTATCGTTACCTGGGAAGACGTGGTTAAAAATAAAGGCGGCTGGAATACCTTAATCTGGTACGGCGGTATTATCGGCTTAAGCTCCTTATTATCGAAAGTTAAATTCTTCGAATGGTTAGCTGAAGTCTTTAAAAATAACCTGGCATTTGATGGTCACGGTAACGTTGCTTTCTTCGTTATTATTTTCCTCAGCATCATCGTGCGTTATTTCTTCGCTTCTGGTAGTGCCTATATCGTTGCCATGTTACCGGTATTTGCCATGCTGGCAAATGTCTCCGGCGCACCGTTAATGTTAACCGCGCTGGCACTGTTGTTCTCTAACTCCTATGGCGGCATGGTTACTCACTATGGCGGTGCGGCAGGTCCGGTCATCTTTGGCGTGGGTTACAACGATATTAAATCCTGGTGGTTGGTCGGTGCGGTACTGACGATATTAACCTTCCTGGTGCATATCACCCTTGGCGTGTGGTGGTGGAATATGCTGATCGGCTGGAACATGCTGTAAATATACTCGTCATACTTCAAGTTGCATGTGCT
>OHAQ01002847.1_pt1 | contig 12247 bp, 7 predicted proteins | sample 1577111 | NCBI WGS metagenome assembly OHAQ01 (sample SAMEA3541549, study PRJEB24748) | human gut metagenome | biome: human gut; feature: human-associated habitat; material: faeces | place: China | collected 2012 | reverse complement strand
TGAGGTGAGCATATCACCTCTGTTCAGGTGGCCAAATTCAGTGTGCCACTTCAAGTTGCATCGCGCCATAACCAAGACGGTTAACGGATTTTGTACCGAGAGTAAATGTGTTGCTGCTCATCGCACCCTGCCCTGTAATAAAACCGATTAAGAAAAATCAGTATAGAAACGAAAAGAGATAAATAATGCGAGGGTGTAAACAAGATTGCGGGATGAGTTGTACTGTTGCCCTGAAAGACACGCCCCCCAGACAGGTTAAGACACGTCAAACACCGCATCCGGCAATAAAAAAACCGCAACCTGTATCAGCGTTGCGGTTTATGTATTACATGCTAAAAATTAGAACGTTTTCTTGAAGTTTAGCATCACACCTTTATCACTGATGCCGTCTTCTTTCCAGTGGAATGCATCTACCTGCAATGCACTCTCCTGGCTACTGTATTTCACACCCATTGTCGCCAGGCTGTTGAAACCACCACCATTCTGACCATCATCAATGTTGAAACGCTGGCTTCCCGCGCCCGAAACGCTCGCAGTTCGCTGACTTTTCACATAGCTCAGATTCGGCCCACCTTCCAGCGTGGCGTTCGCACTCCAGCCTTCTTTCCCTGCATAGTCCAGTTTCAGCCCAACGATGCTGTCCACCGCCGTTTCGCTGCCGCTGTTCATGCTCAGGTTAAAGTCACCCGCATTGCGTTCCTGATAGCCACCTTCCAGCGTATGACGCAGTTTCACACCCGCATAAGGCGTCACATTCAGACCTTCACGCAGTTCAAAGGTTTTTGCCCCTTCACTACGGAACTCCAGGTACTGTTGTTTCACATTCGCATCAGCGGTTTTGTTGACGTCGCCGTAAGCTATCGAGCGACTGCTATCGAGATTATGCACATCATAACGCAGGGCGTTATTCCAGCTCATACCGTTGTCAAACGCCATCTGGTGTTTCAGACCGAAGAACTGGCTGTAACCGCCAGTCACACCATTATCGCCTGCGGTATCTGAACCATTACCCTCCAGACGCGCAATACCGTATTCCAGACTCAGATTCTGATATTCAGTCAGTGTCATGGATTTACGCAGCGCCATCATGTCGTACTGTGTATTATTTCCCAGTTCAGCACGCGGGTCGCCTTTCGCTACCACGTTGAAGGCCAGACCGTTTGCAACTTCCGGTGCTGCATCGGACAACATGCTGAAGCGGTTACTTAACACTCGTGCTTCATTAAATACCGTTGTTGCCTGGCTGCCGCTGACCTGTTTCAGCGCACTGTTCAGTTCAGCAGTCGTTCCTACGTTCAGACTAGTGTACAGGTCGTTATTGGTGTAACCCGTATCCAGTACCTGAGCGACATTATTAACTGAAGAATCCGTCACAACATCCGTATAGGCGTTTTTGGTCATTGTGACGTCTACGTTGCCATTAGCATCGGTGTTACCTTGTGCGCTCCACACGACAGAGGTCGATGTAATGGTATCAGCATCCGTAAGATTGTTACCTTGAACCACATTATCGAATGTAACAGAAGTCGCACTTGTTCCTGACGTAAATCCAGTGTTAACGGAAACACCCTTCAGGCTTGCATTGCTCACTTTCAACTTACCTGCGCTGCCATCAGAACTGGTTCCCACAACATAGCCATTTAGGTTGTTCTGGCCTCCATTATCTGAAACATTGTCGGTAGATACGAAAACTGACGAGCCGGGCACATCTGGCAGTGTGTAATTAGCATAATGCACTTCACTATTATTGCCGTTATTGCCATTGACACCTTCAATGTTAACGCTATTACCTTGCTTAATCAGCCCGGCCCCCGTCACCCCATCTGCAATGGTTACCGTACCGTTATTCACGAGGTGGCCTACGGAACCTAGCATGCTAAACGCAAAGGAATTATTAGCGTATATGTTGATAGTACCATTATTCTCGATCACCGCATCAGCCGTCGCACTGCTATCCAGCTGCATACCTATCATACCGGTATCTGTCGTACCTTGTGCTCCAAGATTAATCGTGCCGTTGTTAATCAACTGTGCATTTTTATTCCCTTCCATCGCAATAGCGTTATTACCGCTAATATTCATGGTGCCATCATTCTGTGCAACATAATTACTGTGGGTGAATTTCACAGCAACGCCGCTGTCTTTATCAAAATTGACTATACCACTATTTTGGTTCCAGAAGTATGCATGGTTGGTACTGGCATCAACACCGCTGGTCGCTAGCGCTTTTGCAGTAACATCAACAGTACCACTATTAATGAACCGTCCATTATTATTCGCGTTCCAGTAATTAATTGCGTTACCGCTATAGTTAGCACCAGAAATTAACATATGACCGGTATTGTAGAACGTCCCTGACTGATATAAGTGAACAGCATTTCTGCTGTTATTCAGAATGAAGTCACCGCTGTTGTTAAACACCGCAGTATTATAAATCTCCATCATGCTGGCATTATTGCTATCACTACTACTGCTGGCACCGAGATACCAGGTACCCGCGTTATTGGCGATTGCAGTTTTACTCAGGTTAGCACCGTTTTGCACGACCCCACCTTGCTGGTTATTAAATGTCCCTCCTGTCTGGAACATACGCGAGTTAACCGTACCGATGTTCCCGAACGTGCCTGCGTTTAGCGTCACCTTCGCCACAGAGCCTTCGTTACTTAACTCTCCGTCATTGATAATGATGGCATTATTAATAATACCCGTCGATGTATTAACTAATTCACCGCTACTAATCGCAATATCAGCACCGGAAAGCGAACCACTGTTAACAACATTGCCTTCTTTTTTGTCGTTAATCGTGGCTTTTTGAGCCAGACTTTGTGTTTCATTCTGCGCAGTGATTACATCGCCACCCGTGTAAAGTAACGAGGTATAAGAGTCAGTCTCATTATAGTCATTGCCCGTCAGGCAATTGGTGTTAACACAAATCGTTCCATAGTTAAGAATAGTACCGGTTCCATCACTATAAAACGCCTGCCCATTGTCAGCATTGATATTAATTACGCCGGACTGTTCATTAATGGCAGTACCACTTTTATAGGCGGCCATACCGATCAGAGAATTTGCTCCCAGACTACTATCGTAGTTAGCATTTTTCTCCAGGTTGATAATACCCTCGTTAATCACGGTATTGCTGGCACCATAGGCGGCCATACCTATTCCAGCATTATAAACCGTTATTACACCACCCTGTTTATTAACGGCCGTAGCATTTTTCCTTGGCCCACTGTAAGTATTTGTACCTACTGCCATACCAACGGCATAGCTCCTGGCATCATTACCAATATTGCTGCGCAAAGTGGTGGTATCATCTGCATCAACCCACAGGGCATCCAGTGTAATTTGCCCAGCGTTTTCTGCTGTACTCTCATCAATAGCCAACATACCAACGTTGCCGCGACCATACATCTCAATGCTGCCACCGCTTTCATTGGACACGTATCCGTGATCAAAGGCATCAAGACCCATCATACTGTTCGCATCAGAGTAGAAAGTGTTCGCCTCATTCAGACCCAGAGACGCTCCCAAATTAATGACACTTTCTTGTTCCATGACTTTCGCAGTAATCGTACCATTATTAACCGCACTACCGCCTTTAGTCGTGAAATAGCCAACTCCTGCATTTGCTAACAAGCCATAGTTGTACTGAGAAAGAGTAATATTGCCACTGTTACTTCCCGTTGAATTTTCACCAGAAATAGCGGCAAAACCAATATTTCGAGTATCAATATCACCTTTATTAATTAACTCAGCACCAGACTCTACAAAGATGATTTGAGCTTCAGATCTCGCATAGTGATCATAACTATCTACCTGCATGTTAATCGTGGCATCCGTTCCGATCTCAATCATGGCGCTATTCTTCAACCGAATCATCCCTGAATAGGCTAGAGGTAAATCACCGTTAATCGTGGAGTCCCCGTTCAGGTAAATAGACGACTTCCCATCAGCAGTGATTACTGGTGTTTTGCCATAGCCCTTGCGGTTTGATGCGACGGTAGAACCATCAGTCAATTGATTTTCTTCACCAACCAGCTGGATACCACCATTCAGATACACGGTATTATCATCACCAGATACGACAAGCCCGGAAATATTCTCCTGGCTTCCATCAAAGTCAGCATAAATATGTGAGGTAAGTTCACTGTCAGCCACCACAGTTAACTTGCCGTCTAGCGATACAGTGTTACTGTTTCCGCTAACGTTCACACCAATAGACGGTTCGTAAAAATAATCTACCGCGTTAGTCGCGGTTTGATCTTTATCTACCAAAATATTACCAGTGATATCAACGGCATTATTGTCACCAGAGATGTTGACGCCCGTTGCCTTCTGCCCGGTCACGTTCAGATCTTTCGCCGCCAGCGTCACACTGTTGCTATTACCACTGAGCGCCATGCCTGTTGAAAAGTCACCAACATTCATACTACCTGCCAGGGAGATGGCCCCCTCGCTGGTCGTGATGCTCATGCCAGTAGCTGAATTATTGACGTCAATATGACCCGTATTGGCAAAGGTCGCTCGATCACCGTTAATCAGCACACCAACCGAATCTTTATCCGTGACAGTTATATTGCCTTTGTTGATTACAGTGGCGCTATCACCAGTGATATCAATGCCGTGACCGCCGCCGCTCACATCCAGTAAGCCGTCCTGGTTCACCACCGCGTTGTTACCCGCGATTTCAGTTCCGGTCGAACCCTGTCCGTCAACGGTGGTATTGCCACTGTTGTTGGCCGTCGCATCATCACCCGTAATGCGGGTTCCGGTGCCGCCATCAAGGATCGTGCTGTCACCGTCGTTGTTGACGATGGCTTTGTCACCGTTTATCTCGGTGCCCGTGGAATCCTTGCCGTCAACGGTGGTGTTGCCGTTATTGTTCACGGTGGCTTCGTCGCCGTTAACCTGCGTGCCGGTGCCGCCGTTGCTGATGGCATTGTCACCGTCGTTATTGACAACCGCCTTGTCGCCGTCGATCTGAATACCGATGGAGTCAGGATCGGTGACAGTCATGCCGCCTTTGTTGTCCACCGTTGCGCTGTCGCCGGTGATATCAATACCGTGACCACCGCCGCTCACATCCAGCTCGCCGTCCTGGTTCACCACCGCGTTATTACCCGCGATTTCAGTTCCGGTGGCGCCTTTGCCGTCGACGATGGTTTTTCCAGTGTTGTTTACTGTGGTATTGTCGCCCGTAATAACGAGCTCACCGTTGTGATTATATTGCCACTTCGTTGCACCATCTGCGCTCATCCCTTCAAGGGCAACCGTGTTATTCGTTTCATCAATCTGCCAAAGATTAATAGTCGCCTTACGCCCATTGCTATCTTGCAGAGAAATAGTCCCGTCAGCATTCTCGGTATAAGTAAAAACTGAATCGCGAATAGTTAACGTTTTTTCTGTTTTATCGAGGATAACGTAATTATTAAACGAAATCGGTTTGGGAGGCGTCGGGGTATCATCCGGACCATCGTCTGGTATTATCTCATCTCCGCCAGGAGTTGGAGGAACTGGAGTGTCGTCTGAATCATCATCAGGTGGAGTTGGTGGAAGTGGAGAATTATTGCGATGATGATCATCATCGTCGTTTAGTTCCACTATGGCTAAGGTTGTGATTAACGCAGTAGCAGCACCTGTGACAAGCCATGGCATCAGGTTCTGTTCGACTACAGAGGAGCATTCAGAGGGTAAGCGTTTAAGCTCTTCTGGACTGAGTTTTCCAGGATCTGCTGGACAAGTCACATTGGTATTTTTCTTTTCACCTGTGGTGGTTTCTATTTCTGTAATATCTGCCGCCCAACCCTGACCACTCAGAGCTAATGCAATACAGGCCGACAATAGAGTTTTCCTTTGCATAATAAATCCTTCTGGCGAATATAAAGAAGGTCAGATACCCTGACCCGACCAATTGATTATTTAAAACATAGAGGACGTCCAATATTGCCAGTAGATTGTTACCTAATCAAACATATTCTCTGACAATCTGGATTTATAATACAGAGAAATAAATAAACCCGCGAAACATACAAATTATGTATATTATATAAATTATAAATTCAAATGCGTCACATAGATATTTATTTAATGAAAAAAGGGTATAAAATCAATACTCGAATAAATAAATTAGAGCGGAAACATAACTCATCCTTATAATTAAAAGAGCAAAATGTTTCCGGAAAATAGATTAATCGTCTTCTCCTGTAGCGTTATCCCGATATTGCGGTTTTGCTATTAAAATTTTCGCACCCATTTACCGTTTATCCCTTGTACATATTCCCCGGGTTTGGCCCGTTCTACAAGCTTTTGCCCGGCGAGTTTCGCGATATCATCCACCGACACATTATTCTGCTTTGCCAGTTGTTGATAGCTCGCTTTACGTTCGGCATTGATGTCGGTTACTAATTTCTCAGTTTCAGCATCTGTTTTCAGCGCAACCAGATAACCATAAAATGTTTCCCCTACCCGCCCCTGAGTTCTGGCTTCATCCAGAGTCAATGCCATTACATTGCTGCTTACCAAGCCAACAAGAAATGCACAAAGAAGTAATGTTCTTTTCATCATCACCTCAAAAAAGATCGCTACGGGTCTCAAGCAGCTCTTCGACATCTTTGTCTGCCTTGATGATGATCTCATGCTCAATTTTAACGTTCATATTGATAGTGATCGGTTCCTTAGGTGCAGCGACTTCAATGCGAGGCGTACAGCCAACCAGCATAAAAGATGACGTCAACGCAGCCAGTAAAATTTTCATTGTTTATCCTCACACTCTTTTCCTTGCGGACAGTCATTTCCCGGTAGATGCGCGTTCTGCTCCAGCCATGCCTGGAGATTATCGCCAAAGCGTAAACTGCGCCACAGCGTAAAAATATTCTCTTCATGATGGTAATTAAGATTTACCGTACCGCTTTTACCATCAACGCGACTGGTACCTGTAATATTGGCCTGCATGGTTAATAAACCGAGATTATCTAAATTAATTTTTGTCGATGAACGGCTAATTTCCATATAGCGCAACCAGTTAATTGCTGAACCCGCGGTCATATTGTCTTTCACCACCGCATCTGCGGTGTCTTTATCCAGCCGCAAGGTCATCGGCCCGCTATTTGCCAGCCAGCCGTCTTTCACTATCCATTTTTCGTTGTTTAGCCATAACGGCAATGCACCACTAAATGCCCCGGACATGGCGAATTGTTTCGGATTGACGGCGCTAACCAGTTCGCTGGAGGAAAGATTATTCAGCCGCAACAGCGCCGGGTCATGTTGCGGCATACGTAATTGTTTCATCAGCACGTTACCGCCTAACACATCGACGCTAACATCAGTCAACAGCAATGGTTCTTCTTCAGTCCACGGATAACGACCTTGCAAATCAGCCGTAATATTTTTCGCTGTCACCAGATTAATCACTTCGGCAATTCGCAACGTAACGGGGCCGCGAGTCCCCAGATGCCAGGCTCCATCGGCAAAACGGAAAGGCAGGACAAAATCGACACCGTTAACCTGATTATCTGGCATCCAGGCACTACCGCCTTTCAACACGCCGTGCCCTCCCGCGCGGAATCCTTGTTCAGGCGCAGCTGAAAATGCAACCTGAGCATACAGTTCACCATCGCGTAAGTTCATCTTCCAGTCGGGTGGCACCAGCGGCTGGAATACAGTCAGTGATTGTTTAGGCCACCAGGCGTTACCGCGCAGACGAATACCGTCCCAGCGACCATTTACCCGAACCGGGCCAATCTCACCAGCATGTAAATCGCCTTTAAAGAGGAAATACGTCGGATCGCGCCCATCGACGCTAAATTTTAAGGTTGATGGCGGTAACACACTGCCGCCAGTGAACAGCGTTTGCCCGGCGTCCAGTGACAGCGCGCCGCTGAAGGAGGGATGCTGTGCGTCACGTACCCAGACGACGGGCTTGTCGAGAATTAATCTCGGCTTTACTACCGTCATCGTACCGTATTGTAACTGGTCGAAACCGGTGGAGAGATCGGTCAGCGTAATCGTGCTGTCATGCCACTCACCTTTTCCTGCGACATCCCAGGTGGCATTCATCGGTGTAAAACTCCCTTTTCCCCAGTAGCGCCACTGCCAGCGGCCAGCGTCAGGGAGAAAATCATTCGCCAGCCCATCCATATGTAGCACGAAATCGCCCAGTTCATTTTCATGCGCCTGCAAAATGGCCTGCAAACGTCCGTCAACACCACGTTGGGTGACTTTTACACCCGCTAAAGGCCAGCGGATTTCATCGATGTCCAGCGAATCAATGACTCTTCCCTTTGAACGAAGTAACGCGCCAGGCTCAAAGGTCAGCGTTGGGTCAGACAGACTTCCACTTAGCTGCGCAGGTAAACGGGCATATAAAATGAGGTCCGCCTGTTTCGCTTCACCGGTCAGCTGCAGAGGCAGCTGGCTGTTATCCATGCTTAATTTTCCTGGGCCAAAATTTAACACCGCGTTGCCTTTACCCGCTTGCCCCTGGGTCAGCACACTCAGTCGCCCGCTGACCAGAGCGTTCTCGAGCCCTGCCTGCCAGTTGTCGACTTTAACACCCAGTCGGCCACTTAAAGGAAAACCTGCATACGGCCAGCTCCAGCGACCATCGCTTACGGTCAATTGTTGACGAGTAATTTGCCACGGCAAATCGAGCAACGGATCGCCGTTATCCCGTGCCAGCACAATCAATTGCCCGCTATTTTCCTGCCAGTCCAGCTCGGCATCCACCAGTGAAGGCTCCTGCGGTAAGTTTAACGTCGCAGTAGCATGACCACTTACCGGAAGTCCATCCGGCACGAGCGGCATAGTAAATTCCCCCACCAGTTTTACCGGCGGCTGATTTTCAAACGCGGCGACATCCAGTTCGCTGACTGTAAGTTGTTGCCCTTTCAGCTGGCCTTGAAATTTAACTTTTTCGCCCTGATAACGCAGTTGCTGGATATCGGAGGTTAATGCGAGAGAGAGTTTTCCCTGCCATTCCTGCCAGGGAGAAAAAATCAGTTTATCGATATTGATCCAGGTGTTAGGCAGCATGGACTGCCACTGCGCGAGGGTTTTTGGAGCGGCTGGCGATTGCTCCGTCTGCGGCAATTTCGCCAGACAAGCAGAATCAAGTTCTACCGTGCCGACGCTCAATAACCAGCGGCTGGGATGTGAAAGGCTGGCGTTGGTGATATGCGCAAGCTGACAATCTCCCACCAGATAACGGAGATCGGGGATGATTAAACCTTTACGCGTAATGCGTGGGCTTTCATCTAATGCAATACGTGTCCCGAGCGGTAGCCAGATGCCCGCCAGCGTGGGAACCCACAGCCCGAGCGTCATCAGCAGCGTCAACGGCACAAGAATAATCAGTAATAACAGCGCGAGAACGGCTTTATATTTACCCAGCATGGGTAGTTAATATCCTGATTTAGCGAAAAATTAAGCATTCAATACGGGTATTGTGGCATGTTTAACCGTTCAGTTGAAGGTTGCGCCTACACTAAGCATAGTTGTTGATGAATTTTTCAATATCGCCATATCTTTCAATTATATTTGAAATTTTGTAAAATATTTTTAGTAGCTTAAATGTGATTCAACATCACTGGAGAAAGTCTTATGAAACTCGCCGTTTATAGCACAAAACAGTACGACAAGAAGTACCTGCAACAGGTGAACGAGTCCTTTGGCTTTGAGCTGGAATTTTTTGACTTTCTGCTGACGGAAAAAACCGCTAAAACTGCCAATGGCTGCGAAGCGGTATGTATTTTCGTAAACGATGACGGCAGCCGCCCGGTGCTGGAAGAGCTGAAAAAGCACGGCGTTAAATATATCGCCCTGCGCTGTGCCGGTTTCAATAACGTCGACCTTGACGCGGCAAAAGAACTGGGGCTCAAAGTAGTCCGTGTTCCAGCCTATGATCCAGAGGCCGTTGCTGAACACGCCATCGGTATGATGATGACGCTGAACCGCCGTATTCACCGCGCGTATCAGCGTACCCGTGACGCTAACTTCTCTCTGGAAGGTCTGACCGGCTTTACTATGTATGGCAAAACGGCAGGCGTTATCGGTACCGGTAAAATCGGTGTGGCGATGCTGCGCATTCTGAAAGGTTTTGGTATGCGTCTGCTGGCGTTCGATCCGTATCCAAGTGCGGCGGCGCTGGAACTCGGTGTGGAGTATGTCGATCTGCCAACCCTGTTCTCTGAATCAGACGTTATCTCTCTGCACTGCCCGCTGACACCGGAAAACTACCATCTGTTGAACGAAGCCGCCTTCGATCAGATGAAAAATGGCGTGATGATCGTCAATACCAGTCGCGGTGCATTGATTGATTCTCAGGCGGCAATTGAAGCGCTGAAAAATCAGAAAATTGGTTCGTTGGGTATGGACGTGTATGAGAACGAACGCGATCTGTTCTTTGAAGATAAATCCAACGACGTGATCCAGGATGACGTATTCCGTCGCTTGTCTGCCTGCCACAACGTGTTGTTTACCGGGCACCAGGCATTCCTGACAGCAGAAGCTCTGACCAGTATTTCTCAGACTACGCTGCAAAACTTAAGCAATCTGGAAAAAGGCGAAACCTGCCCGAACGAACTGGTTTAATCTTGCCGCTCCCCTGCATTCCAGGGGAGCTTATTCAGATAATCCCCAAAGACCTTTCATCCTCTATTCTTAAAATAGTCCTGAATCAGAAACAGTAATTGAGAACCACAATGAAGAAAGTAGCCGCGCTTGTTGCGCTAAGCCTGCTGATGGCGGGATGTGTAAGTAGTGACAAAATTGCTGTAACGCCAGAACAGCTACAGCATCATCGCTTTGTGCTGGAAAGCGTAAACGGTAAGCCCGTGACCAGCGATAAAAATCCGCCAGAAATCAGCTTTGGTGAAAAGATGATGATTTCCGGCAGCATGTGTAACCGCTTTAGCGGTGAAGGCAAACTGTCTAATGGTGAACTGACCGCCAAAGGGCTGGCAATGACCCGTATGATGTGCGCTAACCCGCAGCTTAATGAACTCGATAACACCATTAGCGAAATGCTGAAAGAAGGTGCACAAGTGGATCTGACCGCGAACCAGTTAACGCTGGCGACCGCGAAACAGACATTAACTTATAAGCTGGCGGATTTAATGAATTAATAGCTGCCACAGCTCCCGGCGGCAAGTGACTGTTCGCTACAGCGTTTGCCGTTGGGTAATGCACACATCCCAATCGCCGTACCATCCAGTTGACGGGCAACAGAAAGCGAACCGCCGATCATTGCACAATTTGCTTCTCCACTACTGGACATCGACGCTTTTAAACCTGGCGCTACGTGCGCCGCAGTCGCCTGCTGAACAGGTTCACTACTACACGCCGACAACAATAAAGCGGCACACCCTACCCAAAACGCTGCTCGCATCTTTTCTTCCTCTGATCTTCAAGCCAAACGACACCGCCATAAATAATAGGCAGCACAGAGGGCGGCGTCGAGAGCTGTCCTGCGCGTTGCCCCGCATTTTTACTTTTTTATGGCTATTTTTTTGCCCTCTGTTTGATCAAAACATTCATTACGCTGATGTGGGGGACACAAAAGCGAAAATGCAGAAGAAAGCCATTTGCTAAAATTGAACGATTACTACTGGGCGCGCAGCAATTTCGTGCGCCCCTCATTTGCGCAATGTAAGGGTGTCATATGATTACTATTGACGGTAATGGCGCGGTTGCTTCGGTGGCGTTTCGCACCAGTGAAGTTATCGCCATCTACCCTATTACCCCCAGTTCCACGATGGCAGAACAGGCTGATGCATGGGCCGGAAACGGCTTGAAAAACGTTTGGGGAGACACACCACGCGTGGTTGAAATGCAGTCGGAAGCGGGTGCTATCGCTACCGTGCATGGTGCTTTGCAAACTGGTGCCCTCTCAACATCGTTTACGTCATCGCAGGGTTTGCTGCTGATGATCCCAACGCTGTACAAACTGGCAGGCGAACTGACGCCGTTTGTCCTGCATGTTGCGGCACGTACCGTTGCCACACATGCACTCTCTATTTTTGGCGATCATTCCGACGTTATGGCGGTGCGCCAAACGGGTTGCGCGATGTTGTGTGCAGCAAGCGTCCAGGAAGCGCAAGACTTTGCTCTCATTTCGCACATCGCGACGCTGAAAAGCCGCGTGCCATTTATTCATTTCTTTGATGGTTTCCGCACATCTCACGAAATCAATAAAATTGTCCCGCTGGCCGATGACACGATTCTTGAACTGATGCCGCAGGCAGAAATT
>OHAQ01002834.1_pt1 | contig 12279 bp, 9 predicted proteins | sample 1577111 | NCBI WGS metagenome assembly OHAQ01 (sample SAMEA3541549, study PRJEB24748) | human gut metagenome | biome: human gut; feature: human-associated habitat; material: faeces | place: China | collected 2012 | reverse complement strand
CGCCGGTGCTTTGGATACCTATACGATCGAGGCGATGATGCAGGATGGAAAAGCTTTGCAGGCGGGAACTTCCCATTTCTTGGGGCAGAACTTCGGTAAGGCTTTCGACGTTACTTTCATCGACAAGAATGGTAAGAGCGACTATGCTTGGGCTACTTCTTGGGGAGTTTCCACACGTTTGATCGGTGCGTTGATTATGTCTCATTCTGATGATAATGGTTTGGTATTGCCTCCTCATTTGGCTCCGATTCAGGTTGTGATCGTCCCGATTTATCGTAGCGCAGAGCAATTGGCGCAGATCAGCGAGAAGGTTGCTGGTATCGTGGCTAAGTTGAAAGCGCTGGGCGTTTCCGTGAAATATGACGACGCTGATAATAAGAAGCCGGGCTGGAAGTTCGCTGAGTACGAGTTGAAAGGTGTTCCCGTGCGTTTGGCTATGGGTGGTCGTGATTTGGAAAATAATACAATCGAGGTGATGCGCCGTGATACTTTGGAGAAGGAAACGATCACTTGTGATGGCATTGAGGAATACGTGAAGAATCTGTTGGAGGAAATCCAAGCGAATATCTTCAAGAAAGCGTACGATCACCGTGAGGCTAACATCATAAACGTAGATACGTATGAGGAATTTAAGGAGAAGATCGAGGATGGCGTCTTCATCATGGCCCACTGGGATGGAACCCCGGAAACAGAGGAATTGATCAAGAACGAGACGAAAGCTACGATCCGCTGTATTCCTTTAGCTGGTGATAAGACTCCGGGTAAGTGTATGGTGACAGGTAAACCGTCGGCTTGCCGGGTACTATTCGCCAGAGCTTATTAATAAGATAGGATATTAACTGATAGAACGAGGGATACTTTTTAGGGTATCTCTCGTTTTTGATTTATTCGATAATCCATTCTCCTAGGTTACGTTCCTTTGCGTCGAAAGATACGCCTACTTTAATTACTTCCTGCTGGTCGGCGATATAAGGAATCAAGTATCCTTTTTGGTCGATCTGTTGAATGGCCTCCCTTGCGGAACCGTTTAGCTTAAACTCAAATACATAGATATAATCCGGCGTATAAACAACAGCGTCGGCACGCCCTTTTGCGCTACGAATTTCAGCTTGCGTGAATTGCCCCATTAATTTGAAGACTAGGTAAAAGACTACTTGATAATGACGTTCAGTCTTTGTGTTCAATTCGTAGGGGAAGTCGGCAAAGAAGGCACGTAAGCGTTCTAGGAATTCATCAGTTTTCCCCGCACGTAATTCTTGTACGAACTTACCTATATAGAACGCATTTTGAGTGGCGGGCACTTCAGTATAAAATGGGGTGATGAAATTAAGGAATCCATATTTAACTTCGTTGTTGGGGAATCCTAAAGTATAGAGATTAAACTCTTTATTGAAATCCTTAATAGTTAGATATCCACTTTGATAGATTACCGGGATTGGACGGGTCGCATCCGCTTTATAATCGGCAAACGAATCTACATCAAGTTCTACTCCATCAATATGCCTTAGATCATAGTCTGTTTTCTTCAATAATTCCACAAGGAAAGTCGGAGTACCTGTTCGAAACCAATAGTTCTCAAATTTAGAGTCACTCAGTACATTCAATACGCTGAAAGGATTGAATAGCCCCTCAGAACCATAGGTGAAATGATATCCGTCATATAATGAGGTCATTTTCTCTTGTACTTGTTCTTGGGTAAGATTTTGTATTTCTCCAAGACGTTTCAATTCCGGCTGAAAATCTCGTTTGATTTCTGCCCAAGTCAGACCGCATAGATTATTATAACGATCATTCATACTGATATCTCTCAATTGGTTAAGATCGCTAAAAACACTTACTTGACTAAATTTCGTGACCCCGGTCAATAGATAGAATTGTAAATCCTTATCCGCACTTTTCAAGACTCCATAAAAAGCTTTCAAGATGTCTTTATAGGCATTATGCAGTTCCGGGTTATTTATGGATTGCAATAACGGTTTGTCATATTCGTCGATCAGGACGACAACAGGAAGTCTCGCTTGTGCAGCAGCCCGGCGGATCACTCCTTTAAAACGCAGGGAAAGAGTAACCTCATCTTCTCCTTTACCATATTTTTGTTCCCATTGCGTGAGTTGGTTACTAAGCAATGCGATTAGCGATTCCGTACTATTGAAAAGTTCAGCGTTTAAGTCGAGATGTAATACCGGATATTGTTTCCACTCTTTCTCTAGCTTATCAATAGCTAATCCTTCGAATAATTCTTTTTGTCCTTGAAAATAGGCTTCCAATGTAGAGATCAGCAGACTCTTACCAAAACGGCGGGGACGGCTTAGGAAGAACGCTTTACCACTATTCGCCAACAAATAGATTTGCTCCGTTTTATCTACATAAAGATATTTATTTTTACGTAGTGATTCAAAGCTTTGTACCCCGATCGGGAATTTCCGTATAAAGTCTGTCGCTATATTCATCTTGACACTTTATTTAATTTCGTTACTTGCAAATGTACATAGAAATATTATAAGAATCAACTGCCTATCGTGTCCAATTCACATGAGTACTCGTGAGAGCCGACGAGAGTACTCCGGTTAGTTTACGAGAGTACTCTCGTTGGTTCCCGTGAGCACTCTCGTAAATCTAAGTGAATATAGCTTAGCTCAATCCCTCAATCACCCCGTCCACGATATCGATCTTTCGGGCTTGCGGCTCTTTCGGAAGTCCCGGCATACGCATGATCTCGCCCATGACGACAACGATCATCTCGGCTCCGTTATTGATGATTACGTCTCGTACTTTTAGTTCGAAATCTTTGGCGACCCCATAAGCTTTCGGATCGGAAGAGAATGAATATTGAGTCTTGGCGATACAGATCGGATAATGGGAAATACCCAAGCTTTCGATCTGACGCAATTTTTTATCGGCCAAAGTCGTATAAACAATCGAAGAAGCTCCGTATATCTTCTGGGCCACTTTTTGTACCTTCGTACGGATCGGATCATCCAGATCATAGGTATATCGTAAAGGAGCGGAAGGATTATTCTCGATCGTATCGATCACTAAGCGGGCAAGTTCCACCCCTCCTTCACCTCCTTCGGCGAAAACGTTATTCATGGCGAATCCAACCCCTTTCTCCTTGCAATGCTCAGCCACTAAAGCGATCTCCTCGTCCGTATCGGTAGCGAAACGGTTGAAAGTGACGATTACTTGCTGGCCAAAACTCTTCATATTCTCGATGTGCTTATCCAAGTTAGCGAACCCGTTCTTTAATCCTTCAATATTTGGTTCTTTGATTTCTTTCTCCGGAACACCACCGTGAAGTTTCAAACTTTGGGCGGTCGCTACGATGACAGTCAGTTTTGGTGACAGCCCCGCTTTTCTACATTTAATATTAAAGAACTTCTCCGCACCCAGATCCGCACCGAAACCAGCCTCCGTGATCACATAATCCCCATAGGTAAGAGCCATTTGGGTAGCCAGTATGGAATTACATCCATGGGCGATATTAGCGAAAGGACCTCCATGTACGAATGCAGGAGTATTCTCTGTTGTTTGTACGAGGTTTGGCAGTAACGCGTCTTTTAGCAATACGGTAATAGCTCCGGCTATGCCAAGGTCATTTACCGTGAAAGGTTTATCTTCGTTCGTATAACCCAATAAGATATTTCCGACACGTCGTTTCAAATCCTCTATATCCGTGGCCAAGCAAAGGATCGCCATGATTTCCGAAGCGGGAGTGATGTCAAATCCGGTCTCGGTAGGGACACCGTTCGCCGAGCCGCCCAGACCGGATACGATGTTACGTAAGCTACGGTCGTTTACGTCAAGAACCCGTTTCCATTTGATCTCTTTCAGTCCCTCGCAGGTATTGCGGGTCTGATAGATATAGTTATCCAATAAAGCGGTAATCATATTGTGGGCGGAAGTAACCGCGTGAAAATCTCCTGTAAAATGCAAGTTGATGTTTTCCATGGGCAGCACTTGGGCATATCCACCTCCGGCGGCGCCACCTTTCATACCGAAACATGGGCCAAGAGACGGCTCACGTAAAGCGACCACCGCTTTCTTTCCGATTTTATTCAGTCCTAAAGCCAGACCGATCGAAACCGTAGTCTTTCCGATTCCCGCTTTAGTGGGAGTGATAGCGGTCACTAAAATTAAATTATGCTGGTCCATTTGCTTTTTATCGATCAAATGGATAGGAACCTTGGCAATATACCTGCCATAATTTTGTACTTCCTCACGAGGGATACCTAATGTTGTCGCAACTTCCTTAATTTTACGCAAGTCTGTTTCTCTTGCTATCTCAATGTCCGATTTCATGTGCTTTATGTAAGTTTATATAGTTTGAACAAAGTAAATCTAATTTATTATAATAACAAAATGATACGGAACAAGGTTTTTCCTCTTTATGGAATAATAAGATTGTGCTATTTTGATATCGTTGCGCATAAATAATGTGTATTTTGCTTAATTGTGATAGTTGATAGACTTGAAATTAAACTTTTTGTAAAGTGAACTTTGCAAAAAGCATGCGTTTTGCTTGTTATACTCTTAAAGAATTATAAAATAGTCTTTAAAATTATCTATCTATGATAATTTGACTAATTTTGCGGTGTTGTAATGATAAAAAGAAAGTCAAATGGGGTTGAATGCAACAAAGTGAAACATAGGAGAGATTAATAACATTACGAATATAATATGTAAATTTAAGGTTATGTCAACAGTAAGATTTAGTCAGGTTACATTTGCTACTAAATCGTGGGTAGCAGAAGCATGGGAAAAGATGGTAGCGGAATTGTTCAGCGATCGTGTCGTAGCGGAAGTCAAACAATTGGATGAAGTATGTGAATCAAAGTGGGAAGTAGAATTGAAGAAGCTTCAAAACGAGGTTCATTCTTTATGTCATCATGCGATCCATCAATTGCTCCCGATAGCTGGCTCTTATCAACAGGCATTACTGGATGACATTGCCCAAGCCTATACGGTATACGCTCCGGAAGAAGCAGAGTCTATCTTCAACCGGAGAAACCAAGCGATCGAGGATATCAAAGGACATGTATCGGGTATTCGCTACAACGCTTGTAAAATGCGTGAGGCGAACCGTAAAGTAAGCGAGTTGGAAGATATGCACGCAAAAGCGATCATGTACCATAATTCAGTGAAACCTTATATGGATACACTTCGTTTCCATATCGATCAGCTTAAGTATATATTGCATGTAGCGTGATAAGATGGGCTGTCCGGGTTTGGTTACTCTCCGGGCAGCCTTCTTCTTTTAGCGAGGTTGGATGATCAACAGAGAGAAATAGGGGAAATCCTTGGAATGTATAGTGGCGATATCAGTAGTATAATATTCTTTTCCTGTTCCTACATTCTCGAAATAATGAAAAACCGCCTTATCCGCATACTGCCGGATACAAGTATGAATAGCCTCTTGGCAACCCGGTAATTTCATGATGACGATGATCATTCCATTTTCTATTTTTGCCGAAAGTTCATCGAACGACGCAGTCCCGGGGATTACGTTAATCTGCTCCTCTTGTTTTACGATATGTATCCCAGCCAAGGCACCCGCCGCTATAAATGCCGGAATTCCTGCGATTCGATCTACCGGGATTCCTGCTTCCTTGAATTTATCGTATACATATTGTATAGATGAATAAAAGCCAGCGTCTCCCTCGGCGACGATCACGATTTGTTTTCCTTTCAAATATTCAGCTTGGGCATCCAAAAACAATTCGTTGTAAGCGTTTAACGCATCCGTCCGTTCCTTACTCATTGGCAAAATAAACGGATGGATCAAGGATTCGTCTACCTCAATAGCTTTCAATATATCCGTCGCACGAGATATGATTCCATGCTTGCCTCGTGTAGCAGGACAATAGATAATATCGGCCTTTTGTAATGTTTTAAGCCCTTTCAGCGTAATTAATTCCGGATCACCGGGACCTAATGAGACGAAGTGAATAGGATGATTCATGTGTATCTGTTTTTATTTGGAACGCAAAAGTCCTTAAAATCGCTGATGTATACAAATATTCTTACTACTTTTGTCGCTGTAACAGGCTCCGCTTATCTCTTTTCCGGGAGGCGGATTAAAAGGGAACCGGGTGAGAATCCCGGACAGACCACGCTGCTGTGAGCTTCTAAACATTCGGACAATACCTTGGCCACTGGTTTCGTAATCGGGAAGGCGTTCAGAATGGAAGTAAGTCAGAAGACCTGCCGGTTCATAAATAAATGTTGCTGTCCCGTGGAGCAGGACGAGAGTGACTGTCAATGATCAACTGTCAATTAAACAAGGATTATGAATAAGTTTATAGCGGGTGGATGCTTGCTTTTATCGGTATTGACTTTATCATGTACTTCAGGTACCCGTGAAAAAGGAGAAATAGGGAAGGCGATTTCCGTTGAGCGGTCTGCGTTCTCGCAAGAGCGGGTTAAGCCTTTATACGCCCAAGGATTCAAGCTTACCTATGCGGATCAATACATATTGGCTGATATCCAAGATCCTCAAAATGAGGAAAGCGCCACGTTTCATTATGCGTTCGTGAAAAGAGGCGCGAAACCCACAGGGATCCCTGCCGATTATACGGTGATAGAGCTTCCTATTCGAAGCGTTATCTGTATGACTTCCCTGCAATTATCGAATTTTATTAAATTGGGTGCCTTGGATAAGGTCGTTGGGATTACCAGTACACGGCATTTGTTCAATAAAGAGATGAACGAACGCCTGAAAGAAGGTAAAACCGCCAAAATCGGTATAGAGGGAAATTTCGATAACGAGGTTATCATGAGTATGAATCCTGATTTGATCCTTGTATCGCCATTCAAGCGGGGAGGCTATGAGACGCTGAAAGACGTGGGTATCCCTTTGATTCCCCATTTGGGCTATAAGGAGACTACGCCATTGGGGCAAGCCGAGTGGATCAAGTTCATAGGCTTATTGTTAGGGATAGAGAAAGAAGGCAATGAGCGTTTCGCTGCCATCGAGAAGAGATATAATGAGCTAAAGGAACTTACGGCGGATGGTAAGGTTAAAAAACGCCCGATCGTTTTTAGTGGTGAATTACGGGGCGGAAACTGGTATGCCGTAGGAGGAAAGAGCTTCTTGGCACAGCTTTTCAAGGATGCCGGCGCTGATTATTTCTTGAAAGATGATGAGCGATCCGGTGGTGTTACATTGGACTTTGAGACGGTCTATAACCAAGCGGACGACGCTGATTACTGGCGTATCGTGAATAGTTTTCCGGGAACGTTTAGCTATGAGGCATTGAAAGAGCAAGATCCCCGTTACGCGGATTTCCGTGCGTTCCGGGAGAAAGGGATTATCTACTGTAATATGAAGAACACGCCGTTTTATGAGAGCATGCCGACAGAACCGGAGATCGTCCTAGCGGATTTGCTTCATGTCTTTCACCCGGATCTATTGCCGGACCATGAGCCGGTCTATTATTCTCGACTTAAATAAGGGAAGCAGATGAGACATTCAAATACCCTATGGATGCTGGCGATTGTCGCTGCTATTTTTGTTCTGATCTTTTTGAATCTGGTGTTGGGGTCGGTCTCTATTCCACTTCAATCGGTTTGGCATATTGTCTGGAATTCAGGAGATGAGCCTATCACATGGCAGAATATTATCTGGAAATCCCGACTACCGCAGGCATTGACGGCGTTGGTAGCGGGAGCCGGCTTATCTATCAGCGGCTTGCAGATGCAAACCGTTTTCCGTAATCCATTGGCCGGACCTTCGGTCTTGGGTATCAGTTCGGGAGCGAGCATGGGTGTCGCTTTCGTGGTATTGCTAAGTGGTAGTTTAGGGGGTGTTGCCTTGAGTAAACTGGGTTTCATGGGCGAGATCGCCTTATCGATAGCGGCCGTGATCGGTTCCTTATCCGTGATGGCTCTGATCGTATATGTTTCCCAAAAGGTAAAAGGAAATGTCACGTTGTTGATTATCGGTGTGATGATCGGTTATGTGGCGAACGCCGTGATCGGCGTACTTAAATTCTTTAGCGTCGAGGAGGATATCCGTGCGTACGTGATTTGGGGATTGGGTAGTTTCGCCCGTGTATCTGGTAATCAAATGATGTTGTTCGTGATTCTTATGACCATCTTGATCCCTCTATCATTTCTGCTTATCAAAACCATGAACTTGATGCTTCTTGGGGATAGCTACGCACGCAATTTGGGACTTAATATCAAGCGGGCCCGTTTGTTGGTTATCACCTCGGCCGGGGTACTTACGGCGATTGTTACGGCCTATTGCGGACCTATTATCTTCTTGGGGCTAGCCGTTCCGCATTTATGCCGGGCTATATTTCAAACTTCCGACCATCGGATTTTAATGCCTGCGGTCTTATTCGCCGGTGCGGCGTTAGCATTGATCTGTAATTTAATCGCTCGTATGCCGGGGTTCGAGGGGGCGTTACCGGTCAATTCGGTAACTGCTTTAGTAGGTGCTCCAGTAGTGGCTTCGGTATTATTTAGAAAACGTAAGAATGAATTGAACGAGTAAGATGAAACAAGATACGATTCATATTAACGGACTTTCGATCGGTTACCATTCTAAAAGTGGTACAAAGCTGGTAGCTAAAGATATACATACCACGATCTATAGCGGTGAATTAACCTGTTTGCTGGGTGCTAACGGGGTGGGAAAGTCTACTTTATTACGCACATTATCGGCTTTCCAACCGAAATTAGATGGGGAGATATTAGTCCTAGGAAAAGATATAGATACTTATTCCGATAAGGAATTGAGCACCACGATCGGTGTCGTGCTGACCGATAAATGTGAGATCCGGAATATGTTGGTACGGGAATTGGTCGGAATGGGACGTAGTCCGTATACCGGCTTCTGGGGTAAGTTAAGCAAGGATGATAAGCGGATCGTGGAAGAATCCATCGCCCTTGTCCGCATTGAGGAACTAGCCTCTCGCATGGTCCACACCTTATCGGATGGAGAACGCCAGAAAGTAATGATCGCTAAGGCGCTCGCTCAGGAGACTCCGGTTATTTACTTGGATGAACCTACCGCATTCCTTGATTTTCCAAGCAAGGTAGAGATTATGCAATTACTCCATCATCTAACCCGGAAAACGAATAAGACGATATTTATGTCCACTCATGATTTGGAGTTGGCCCTCCAGATATCGGATAAGATTTGGTTAATGGATAAAACGAATGGCATCTCTACCGGTACCCCCGAGGATTTGGCATTGAGCGGTCATTTAAGCAATTTCTTCGCCCGGAAAGGAATTGTTTTTGATAAGGATACCGGATTATTCCGTATAGATAATCAATTCTCCCGACAGATCCGCCTCGTCGGGCATGGTCAGAAATACGCTATGGTACGTAAAGCGCTCCAGCGAAACGGAATTTTGGCGAATCGGGAAGTGGAATCGAATATCTGGATTGAGACTGGCGATTTAAAGACCAGCTACTTTATTATCCATGAGACTTCCGGTGGTACCTATACCACACAAACGATAGAAGAATTACTTGCCTATTTTGATACTGAAAACTCATAACTATGAAATTTCCAATTCATAACTATGTTTTTCTACGTTCATAGTTATGAGTTTTTTCCATCCAAATCTACTCTTTTAAAGTAAGCTAGCTTGATCGGCCAAGTAAGTTAACTTACTTCGGCATTTAAATTAACTTACTTGGCCGATGAAGTAGGCTTACTATTGGGATGTGGTCCGCATTACGTGGTTCCCCTTTGGGAATCATGTGGCTTTGTGCGTGAAGTTTCGAACAATAAGGGTGAAATGTTAAATGAGTAGTAAGATGTAGAGGGACAAACGGCCAAATAAACGGAAATGGAAAATAAAGCGAAAAATAGAAGTGATTGAGAATAAAGCGGTACAGAGAAAAAAAATGTCTCTTTCTTACGTAGAAAGAGACAAGTAACGTAATGATTGAAAATCATCCATTTTCGGGTATAAAAGTAGGTGAATTTACTGATATAAGCAAGAATTAAGTCCATTTCTTTTGCCAAAATTTAAAAAGCTAAACAGTAGGTAGTCGTCAAGCGAGACAAACCATTCTGTTTTAATATTTACAATAGCCTGATTAGCAGCATATAGAGGTATTTCGTCATAGCTTGTCTCTTTCTACGTAAGAAAGAGACAAGTGTTTTCAAGTGAAAATATGTGAAATGAAGTAGTGGAAAAATACGTTCAATATGAAGGTTTTAGGAATAAAAATACAAAAAGCTGGATGGATTATGGTGTCTGTTGGAGTTATATTAGGAGCGGTAGGATGTGACGATGATTGGAGGAGTCCAGCCCTATCCTCAAGTATGGCTAAATCAGTGGAAGTTTCCCTATGTGTGGGCTTGGCCGACGAGGAGGATGGCTCGATGTTTAGAGGTAACTCTACCAATACTGAAGTTGATACTAAATCTGTGGAAGGTTCAGGTTTTGGTGCCCGGTTAGTTTCAGCTGATAGAACTAAAACTATTACGGTTCCAGAAGATCCCTTGGCCACCGCTAAGCCGGATAGGTTATATGGGTTGGAAGTTTGGCAATACGACCAGAATGGTAACTTCCAGACAGGAAAAGGAAGTAGCCTTGGAGATCGGACTATCGGCTCTTCTTTCAATGTCACATTAACACCAATGAGCGATTGTCAACTATTGATCATCGCACGTGGCTATAATGGTACCGCTTATACAGTGAAGTCATTAACAGGTCTGAGTCTTTCTTCCACTCAAAGTACGACGGCTACTACTTCTGCGATCGAAGGAATAACAACGCAAGAAGATATTAAGGCGATGCCCTATATTCTTCACTTACCTCATGTGAACGTAACGGAGGAGGGTAGGATCGAAAGTCGGGATGGAGTGGATATCCGTATCCTTTTGCGCCGTTTGGCTACCCGCCTTACGGTAGCGTGGGAGAATGGGAGAAAGTGCCAACGCAACTTCCTTGTATCACCGCACAAAAGCTAACGCTCCTAGCGGAAGTGCGTATATAACGTTTATTTCCCAACATAAGACAGATAATAAGAAGAAACTGAATTATCGTGTCTATCTAGGTGGTAGCTCTAGCAAGGATTTCAATCTGTATGATAATGCCAATTATATATATAAGGTGACAATGGATCATCAGGCACTCCCCGTGGACGACAAGAGAGTAACCATAATCGATCCGATTCGTGCCTCCGAGAATAATAATAATTTGGTACCCACGGCGAATTGCTTCATGGTGGTTCCGGGTGGCGCATTCTGTTTCAATCCCTATACTTATTATATAAATGGTGCTCCGGCAGAGAATACCACCTTGCGGGAATGGTGCGACAATTCAAATGGAGTACCGTCTACCCCGATCAAATCCGTGAAAGTCCTTTGGCAGACTTTGGAGAATGGAGATCTTGGTGATCCGGTACTAGGGGTAACAGATTATGCCCCTTCTGCCGTGGGTACGGAAACCGTGCTGGAAGAGAACAAGCGTAAATTTGCCCTGACGAATGGATCAACCAAGAGGTTACCGATCATGGATCGATGCTTAGGGGCGTATGAGGGTTATGTGGAAATACCTAAGGAATCTATCTTGCAGAAATCTCGTGCCGGAGGTTTCTATTACCAATTCGGACGTAAAGATCCATTGCCCGGTAGTTACACCTCGGTAAAGGTTCCTAATAAATATGTGGTTACTTTGGATAGGGCAGCTCCTCCAAAACATTGGCTAAACCGGTATTTACCGGATGGTGTAAGTTGGGTAATCCCGGAGAAAAGGAGTAGGACCTCACTGCGCCAAGCTTATAAGGAACCACAATATCAAATAGAGGGAGTTGGTAATAAAGGATGGTGTAGTGATTCATCTACTCCGACTTGGGGTAGTACTAAAACCATTCATGATCCTTGCCCTGCGGGTTGGAGAGTACCTAGTAAAGATGAGATCGATCTATTGAAAACTCTTAATACAAGTGTTCCAGTCACCGCAGGCGACGATGGGGGACTTCTATTGCGATATGACGGGAATAGCTCTCATTTTACCTATATACGTTTTACCGGTTATCCTGCGAGTCCGACTCAATTGAATGATGTGGGATTCTCTGGCTACATGAATACTTTTACGACCACAGGCTCTGGTGTAAATAATGTATTTACGGTAAGTCGAGGTGGAGGGGTTATAGAAGGAAAAGCGGGAATCCTCTTTACTAGCAAACAACAGTACGATGCTCATGCTATCCGTTGCATACAAGAACGAGTGGACTGACAATAGGTTGGTAGATATAGGGTTCCTCCTTCCGGACCCACCAGCAACCGGGAGGAAATGAGTTCTTTGA
>OHAQ01002833.1_pt1 | contig 12290 bp, 10 predicted proteins | sample 1577111 | NCBI WGS metagenome assembly OHAQ01 (sample SAMEA3541549, study PRJEB24748) | human gut metagenome | biome: human gut; feature: human-associated habitat; material: faeces | place: China | collected 2012 | reverse complement strand
CACAGCGCCGGAATACCCGTTACGTGGAATATATAGAGAAGTATGCTCCGCTTGCTGTACAGCAAATGAAGGAACACAAGATACCTGCCAGTATTACCCTGGCACAAGGGCTTCTTGAAAGTGGTGCCGGACAGAGTGCACTGGCACGCAAAAGTAATAATCATTTCGGCATTAAATGCGGTAGTAACTGGCGTGGACGTACGGTGCGTCATGATGATGATGCCCGCAATGAATGTTTTCGTGCATACAGCAATCCCAGGGATTCTTATGAAGATCACTCCGCTTTTCTGAAAAGGGGTGCGCGTTACGCTTTCCTGTTTGATCTGAAAGTTACAGATTATAAAGGTTGGGCACGCGGTCTGAAGAAAGCCGGATATGCAACTGATCCCTCTTATGCTAATCGACTGATAACAATCATAGAGGATTATGACCTTTATAAGTATGACAGTCGTGGCATGAGTAAGCGTGAAGCCCGTAATTGGGAGAAGGAATTGAAGAAGAAACCCTGGCTGGCTAATCCGCATCAGGTATATATAGCTAATGACATAGCTTATGTTGTAGCTCGTGATGGCGATACTTTCCGTTTCCTGGGTAAGGAATTCGATATCAGTTGGAAGAAACTGGTGAAGTATAATGATTTGCATAAGGATTATACATTGGAAGCGGGTGATATTATCTATTTGAAAAGTAAGAAAAAGAAAGCCTCTAAACCACATACAGTTTACATTGTGAAAGATGGTGATTCCATGCATACCATTTCACAAAAATATGGTATACGGTTGAAGAACCTGTACAAGATGAATCGGAAAGATGATGAATATATACCGGAAGTAGGTGACAGATTAAGATTAAGATAAGGTAATTATATACGAATTAACCCTACAAAGTTTTCTACTTCATAAACTATAAACTTTGTAGATATGAACAGAACAATTATTTCAATCGAAGTACAAGATGAAGGTGGTACGGAAGCCACTATCATTGTAAAAGGAGAACGTAACAATCAGGTTATGTTTGAAGAGCAGTTTGCCTATGAGGATAAAGAAAAGCATCCGTTACGTCTGCATCTTCTAAAAGAAAGGTTTATAGAGAAGCATTTTGCAGAAGGTAAGAGCTTGGGAGTAATGAGTATTCATAAACTTTTGAAGGATATTACAGAAAGGAGTAAATCTGTTGGAGTACCAGATTATAGAGATAAAGGTATTATAAAAAAGTCAATCCACCTACATGGATACAATGAAATAGCAAACTTCTTCAAAGGAGAGTTTGCAGGAAAAGAAAAAGAACTAAATGAATATGTCACTCAACTTCTTCAATATCCAGATGGGACTTCCTTTGGTCTTCCAACTCATTACTTGATTGAGGGGAATCAGGTAGTTGTAAATCGTAAATCGCAGGAAGTAGTAATTTTTCACAGCTGATACATTGAATCCCTGGAATCTCAGTAGTTTTTGGAGGATAAAAGTGGTTTTTAGCTCCACAATATGGACATGTGACAATAACTTCTTTCATTATCAAACAGCTTAAACTAAATATATCTGTGCAAAGATACGATTTTTCTTGCTATATTTGCAACGTCTTTCGGGACAAAGTTTTATGGAAATAATAAGGAAAGTGCCTTAATACTCGAAGAATCGCCAATTCAACAAAAGTACAGACGAGGCACAGAGAGCAACCTATATCAAGTGGGCTGCTCATCTGTGTGTTTGTACAAGCGTTTGGCGATGCTTTCGAGGATTACACAGGTGGCAGTCCACTTTCTGTAACTAAAATAACATTGTTAAACTTCTCCTATCGTCTGCCTATGGGGAAACTCGAAAATTCGCCATTATGAAGAAAGTATTTTGTACTTTGACGTTAATCTTTTGTATTAACATCCTTTCCTACTCGCAAATCATAAAGGAATCCATTCCGAAGTTTGCTGAGACATTATTAACGCTTGATAAAGCGTCAGCTGAGAATAATATCACTAATCGTGGTTTTAGAGTGCTTACAACAGATGAACTTATCTCTTTAGGCTACGATGAAGAAAGTCTTGTAAATCTCATTGTAGGCATCGGAGATAAGAAAATAATCTGTAAGATTCAGACTAATCTTACTGGACGACACGTTGAAAAGGTAACGGTTGGTGGCGTTCGATACTTAAACGCCAAATACATGATAAATGAATACCAAAAATCTGGTTACGTTTTGGATGAGAATAAAAGTAGAGGAAATGAAATGTTCTTTGTAAAACAGACTGATAGGTATATTTATGTAGCTTTCATTGAATTTGCAGTAAGCCCAAATATGTGTATTGCTAATGCAGAATTTAAAAGAGTGGCCAAGAAGTAGATATTTATGACAAATTAAGAATCACTCCGTTTTCCAGTATTTCATTTGGGAATAGAAGAAATGGGAACGTCCTCACGGATAGCTCCCATTTTTAGTTTCCATAAGTCCTTCGTATATTTGCGATGCAGTTCTCCCCAGAATGTGCAATCGTAAATCAAATTGGTAGTATTAACCATTAAAAACAAAGAATTATGGAAATAGAAAATTTTCTTTATTCTTACTGGAACGGCTACCAAGTTATAGCCGTTTACAGTAAACAACGTATTGGATACGTTACCTTCTTATAATTGGGAAGATGAAGAAAGGCAGGATTTATTTCTTGCCTTTCTTATTTCGTGGCTTAACGTTCATCGTTTTTAGCAATAACTCATCGAAAGGAACAACTTTCGGTAGTTCCTTTTCCTTTGATTGGAGTTTACTTAACATCTTCATGAGTTCATCTGGACTTAGTTCATTTTTACCCATTTGTCAATTGCTTATAAGTTATACGATATTCCGTATTGCAAAGTAACAAATTAAATCGGTTACTATCGCTAACTTTGCGGGTATTATAGCGGAATACAAATTCATTAACGTATCTGTGCAAATGCTTACGGCTTGTCTTATGGTAGATACCGATAATGCCACGCTTCAATATTGACCAAAAGCCTTCAATACTATTCGTGGTAGCATCTCCATCTACATATTGACCGCTACTATGGTCAACGATATATCGGGTGTAGATTTTACCAACCGTATCGTAGCCACCCCACTCATCTGTAAAAAGCGTGGCGGTACGTTTGATGGTTTTCAATATTGGAGCAGTGAGGCTTTTCTTTGATGTATCTTTCACTACACGGCATACCACTTTTCCACCTCTTTCCAGCATTCCTAACACTGGAGTTTTATCTTTGAAGCTCCTACCTTGAGAGTTCTTTACTTTCTTATTAGCATGCCGATTTTTATTCTTACCGCCAACGAAGGATTCATCCAATTCCACGTCTCCTTCTAACTGATGATTATTCTCGCAGTAGAAGCATTCACGAATACGTTGTAGCATGAACCACGCTGTCTTTTGTGTCACGGAAATATCTCTTGCTAACTGACAAGATGAAATTCCTTTCTTATGGGAAGCATCTAACCATATCGCTACGAACCACTTTTTCAATAGTACTTTGCTGTCTTGGAATAGAGTACCAGTTTTGACATTGAAATTCAAACCTGTATTCTTACAACGATACTTTCCACCGCCATAGTTATATACTTTGGAAGTCGGGTCATACGGAGAGACAACTCCATTCGGCCAACGTAGTTTTTCGTAATGTTCGATACAAGATTGTTCCGTTGGGAATGCTTGTAATAAATCGAATAATGAGCTAAAAGATTGTAAGTTCATATGCCAAAGTTTATAGTTCTTGGTATATATAACTCTGGCAAGAAAATTTGCTTGGGAAAACAGTTATCTGCGTATAGCAAGTATAGATAAAAAACGTGGTTACTATGAACAAATAACTACTTAAATATCTTGCGATATACAGCTACCACCGACCATCCGTTCTGAGGGGAATAGTCGAAATAGCTGTACATGAATTCCAGCATGTACATTATGAGGTATTAAAACAGTCGTTCATAGCAAACCACGTTTCTTTTCTACCTTATAACCAGATTAGGTATTGAAGTGAAGAAAATTAGAGATTGTTAACAAATAAATACCGTTCAAAACAGAAGTTTTAGGTTGTACTATTTAGCAAGGTTAATTCGTATATAATTACCTAAGATAAAAACAGATTGCATATACTAAAAATGACCGCTCATAAGCGGTCATTTTTAGTATATGGCAGAGGCTTGTAACAGAAATATAATTTGCTTGTAACCGGAAAATCCTTCTCTTGGGCATACTTTTGCATTTTCTTTTAAAATATTCCGGTTATGGCGACAGGTGACTCTTTTTACGAGGACGAGTACTTGCTTTCCTTGCTCAGACAAGGCAGTCAGGATGCATTTACGCAGATATATAATAAGTACTATTCTATGCTATACTCCTTGTCTTGCAAGTATTTGCAAGACAGAGAACTTGCTGAAGACGTGGTTCAGCAGGTATATTTGCGTTTATGGGAATCCCGTTCTTCTGTTTGCATTACAGCGAGTCTGAAAAATTACCTTTATACAATGGCGAAGAATCATGTTCTGAATATGATTCGTGATAAAAATGAATGGATAGTCAGGCAATATGAAAACATCCAGCAAGAAAATGATATTGCAGACGATGGTTTGCAGGAAAAGCTGGAGGAAGAAAGAAAACTGAGTTGCTTCTACCGGGCTGTGAAGCAATTGCCGGGAGCTAAGCGGGAGATATGTTTGCTGAAGATATATGAAGGGTTGAATAATCAAGAGATAGCTCATAGACTGAATATACCTGTGGGAACAGTGAAGAACTATTATACACAATCCATACAGTTATTGAAATACTACCTCAAAGAATTATATTGATGAATGCAATAAAAGATGTAATGATGAATAAGGTACTTGCTGGTGAAGCCGGTAAGGAAAAGGCACGTGAGTGGGGACGTTGGCTGGCTACGGATGAAGGGCAGACGTATCTTGCTGCGCAAATGGATGCCGATTTCTTTGAGGAAAGAGAAAATATAGATGATGGTATCTGTGAAGAGTCCCGTAAAAGGGTATTCTGCAATCTGCAAAAGAAAATTTCGAGAAGACGTTTTGCCGGACTAACTCTAAAAGTGGTAACGGCGATGGTACCCGTTGCAGCTGTTATAGCCATATTACTTTATCTTAATACGCAGGTTTCTCTTTTTGAACCTCCGTTTTACCAAGATATCCATGTGGCGAAGGGAGAACGGATGCAAATAGCTTTTCAGGATGGTACCCGTGTTTACTTGTATCCCGGTTCCCGTCTTTGTTATCCGGATAAATTCGGTCTGACGGAGCGTAGGGTGACTTTGGATGGGGAAGCTTATTTTGAGGTGAGCAAGAATTCTCACAGACCCTTCATTGTTGATTTGGATAAAGCTTCTATCCGAGTGACAGGAACTTCTTTTCATTTGCAGGCCTATGCTTGCGAACCGGACATCACAGTTGAACTGGATGAAGGGCAGGTAGATTTACTATATGGTGACCGGCAAGAATACTCTTTGCGTCCGGGCGAATCACTTATATATAATAAGGTGAAAAACGCTTGTATACTTCAATTACAGGAAGGAGTAAGCGGGCTTATTCGTTGGAAAGAACAGGAGATCGATTTCCGGAATACTCCGATGAAGGAAGTGCTGAAAGAATTGGATTTGCATTACGGTGTCCCTTTTTGTGTCGGAGATACGGTTGTCTATCAGTATTCTTATACTTTTTGCGTGAAGAAAGCCTCTTTGGAAGAAGTGATGAAGACACTTGAAATAATCTCCCCTGTCCGTTTTCAGAAGGGAGATACCATCCGGGTACGGATGAAATAGCATTGACATGTAAAAGACATGTTCCCGTTATACACTTTAGCTTACCCTTTGTGTCAATAGTACGTATAAAGATCATATTGAATTAATTTCATTAATCATTTAACGTATAAAAATGAAACGAGGTATTTTGATTGTTTTAATGGCTTTTCTGGGCTTGACTTTTGTTATGGCTGCTCAGAAAGTAACTCTGAAGTGTAGGGAAGTTGCCTTAAAGGAAATCTTCGCTAGAATTACGAAACAGACAGGGCTGACGGTAGCCTATAGTTCGCAGGTGCTTAATGTAGATACAAAAATCAGTATTGAGACAGAGAATGCGGAAATAACAGAAGTCTTGGAGAAATTGCTACCCGCTACAATAGGGTATAAGATCGAAAACAGTTCAATCCTGATATTCAAAAAAGAAGTTTCCAAGAAAGCTTCTACAGTCAGGATGAAGGGAATTGTTTTTGATAAGAAGACGCGGGAACGGTTGGCAGGTGTAACACTGGTTTTGAATGATAATCCGTCTGTAGGTACCATTACCGATATAGATGGAGTGTTTCAAATAACTGCTGCCCAGGGGAGCAAGTTGAAAGTGTCCTATATAGGATATGAAACGCAGCTGGTTGCTATAAGTCCGGTCGATGAATTGAAAGTGGAACTTGATCAGGATAACTTCAAATTGGATGAGGTTGTGGTAACAGGCCAGGGGGCTGAGGTGCAAAAACGCCGGTTATCATCGAATGTAACCACTGTTAGCAGTAAGGAACTGGAACGTATGAAACAGGGGCGTATAGACCAGGTGTTGCAAAATGCTCTCCCCAATGTGCAGATAACGATGTCCAGTGGCCAGGCAGGTGCAACTTCACTGGTAAAGTCAAGAGGTCTATCTTCTGCTTTCTCTAACTCTACTCCCGTGATTTATGTAGACGGAGTGCGTGTGGATAATATGAACACAGGTGCAACTTTGAATAACTCATTAAGCGGAAACAGTGCAGTGACCGGTTCTATCGGTGATATTCCGATGGAGAATATCGATCACATTGAGTATGTGACGGGTGGTGCGGCCACTACCCTCTATGGTTCAGATGCAGCCAATGGCGTTATTCAGATTTTTACAAAGAAAGGAGCGGAGCAGAAGACTACGTTCTTTGCCGAAACTCAATTGGAGGCGGATATTGCTTCTTCCCAGTTTTATCATTTTAAACGTACCAAAGAATTGTTGCATCAGACAGGATTCACACAGAAGTACCGTGTCGGCTTTGACGGTGGAACAGAGAAGTTCGGTTATAGTTTTGGTGGCAGCATGAGTAACGGTACGGGAACTCTGATAAAGAACGGTAACGAGGATCGTAAATATGACTTGCGTTTCGGTTCAAGAATGAAATTCAATGAACAGTTTGAATATCAGAACTCATTTGGTATGGTGATAGAAGACTTTGCGAGAAGCCGCAACGGTAACCAGGGAGGATATACCGGATTATGGTTTACGGAAGGCGCTGCGGCTACTAATTTCAGGTATACGGATGCAGCGGGCGAACTGGTGAATTATGGCGCTGATCTGGACGCTTTGGATGACTATACTTTTGCTCAGATGAAGGCTTTTGTTACGAAAGCGGAGGCATTGCAAAACAACCGTGAGTCCGTAAAGCGTTTTCAGACTTCCCAATCTCTGAGCTATGCTCCTCTGGCTAATCTGACTTTCAAAGCGGTATTAGGAGTAGATTATCGATTGAATACCAATAAGAACATCATAACTAATGAATATCTGATTCACACCCAGCAGAAGCCGGAAGGAACTTCAGATGCAGGCAGTATCTCCAACTTCGACCGCAACTATTTCGGTCTGACTTTGGATTTAAACGGACAGCATAAATATCGTTATAAAGATGTTTTTAGTCTGATCTCTACGGCAGGCTTCCAGTTCTTTAGCACTTATGACCACCAGTCGGTATATAATGGAACAAACGTACGTGATGGTGCCCAGATAATAGAGGGTGCGGGAACGTTAACTTCTAATGAATGGCTAAGCTATCTGTATAATTACGGCTACTTTATTCAGGAAAATATCGGTTTCCTAGACCGCTATTACATTGATTTGGGATTGCGTTCGGACTATAATACTGCTTTTGGTGACAATGTAGGCTGGCAATATTATCCCAAAGTAGGACTTTCTTATGTTCTCTCTGAAGAACCTTTTATGCAGAGACTGAAAGAGAATAATCTTGTAAGCAGTTTCCGTATTCTGGCCAATTATGGTATTGCCGGTAGTTATCCTCCTGCCTTTGAATATCAACGTACTGTGGCGTTCAATTCTTTCCAGGGAGGGCAAGCCGCTTCTTTTGGTAAATATGGAAATCCGGATCTGGCACCTGAAAAGAAACATTCGTATGAAGCCGGTTTTAATGCTGTGCTTTTCAACCGTGTATTGAATTTGGGATTTACTTATTATTATGCTCTGACCAAAGACGCTCTTTTCAGTATCCCGTCCCTTCCTTCATCCGGTCAGTCTGCCAACTATTTGTCTAATGTCGGTGAAATAGAGAATAAAGGTATTGAATTGAGCATTGGGCTGCAATTAGTGGATACAAAAGATTGGAATGTTCGCCTGAATGCATCTTATAATACGAATCATAATAAAGTACTGAGTATTGGTAATGCAGTGCCTTTTGCTATTGGCGGTTTCTCTTCGCGAACGGTTCAAACGGTGGTAGCTGAAGGAGAACCGGTAGGTTTCATCCGTGGTTATAAGGCCGTACTGAATCCGGATAACTCACTGAAGGAAATTCTTCCTTTACAGAATCTGGGCTCTACACTTCCTACAGCTTATGGTAACTTCTCTTTGTCGGCAAGTTATAAGAATCTTTCGTTCATGCTCAGCGGTGATTATCAATATGGAGCTTATGTACATTCGTTCGACCGCCAGTTCCGTTTCTCAAAGGGGCTGAAAGACGATGCTATTCCAGAGAAAGCACTGGAAGGACTTGATCAGGGGGCTAACTGGCTTAATTTCACTAACTTTTTCGTAGAGAAATCAGATTTTCTGAAGATCAGGAATATCGGAATAGCTTATGATTATAAGCCGAAGAAGTATCTGAAATCAGTCAATCTGGCTTTCAATGTTTATAATCCGTTTGCCTTTACAGCCTCATCGGTAGACCCGGAAGCTGCCCTGGCAGGTGCCCGTTCGCAAGGTGCAGTAGCGGTAGGTGGATTGAACTACTCTTCTTATTCCACTCCTCGTCAGTACGTGGGAACGATACGTGTCTCTTTTTAATCATTAGTTTAACTCATAAATAAATATAGATATGAACATTAAGAATTATATATTGATAGCTTCCCTGGCTTGTGCCTGTTCGTCTTGTGAACTTTTACAGCCGAATGAGATCATTAATCCGAATGTAGATGAAGATACATTTCTGAAGACTCCTAATGCCATGAGTACTTGGGTGAACGGAGCCAACCGTTCGTTTGCCACGATTATCGGTTCGTATGTGGAATTGACTGAAATACTCTCCGATAATTATTTTAATAACTATAGCCAGAGTAGTAAGGTTTTCGATTTTCCCACTATCCTGTATACGGATATAGATGTAACCAATTTGCAGCGTCACGTAGGTACATTGCGGGAAACGGCGATCCAGGGATTAGAAGTAGTGGCTAAGGCCGATGCAACTACTACAGATGAACAACGCTATAATCTCTATTATATCAAGGGATATTCTTATCTCCTGGCAGGAGAATATTTCCGGGCGCTCCCTGTTGAAAACGGGGGAGAGGTAAAGGGCTGGAAGGAGAACCTGAATCTGGCTATCTCTACATTTACGGAGGCTCTGAAATTTACAAGTGATACGGATGAGACAGCATTTATCAACACCTTGATAGCCCGTGCCTATTATCGGCTCGGAGATAAAGTAAATGCAGTGAAGTATGCCAGCAATGTCTTGACGTTGTCGACGGATTTCACAAAACAGGTGACATTTGATGGAGAGAATAATGTGATAAGTTCTATTCAGGGATATATTTATGGCACCAATTTCCAACCACTGCCCCGTTTGGATTTCCTTGATCCGAAATATTTTCAGACTAAGGCAAAAGAGGCACGTCCTATCTGTATTGCCAAAGCGGAAGAACCCTATCTGATTTTGGCTGAAGCTGCTTTAGCTGACAACGATGTAAACGGAGCAAAAGGTTTTCTGAAAACATTGTTGACGCTTGTTAGCAATCGTCCGGTAGCAACAGACATTAATGATCAGTTGGAAGGACGTTATAACGGAGGGTATAAAGAATATCCTAACAGTTCGGAATACCGGGTAGCCGCATCTTTGGAGGATGAATTCAGGAGCGGACTTGTGCTCGACCGTCAGTCACCTCATTTGATTTCTGTTCCTTATATTTCCGGTACTTCCGTTACAGAAGAAATGATTGATGCTCCAACCACAGTCGATGGGCTTTTAGAAGTTCTTTATCTGATGCGACAAGAAATCTTTATGGCAGAAGGCAGACGTGCAGCCGACTTGGGCATTCGTTTCCCGGTATGTGAAACGGAAGCCGCAAATACACCTTCGGCAGCAGAATATACCACTGCACAAATTCCTTCTTTCATTCCTTTGAATCAGGATATGGATGCTTTTGAAATGGATAAGGAAGCGAAAACAGTTGTGATTAAATATAATATGAACCGGATTATCGTACAGAATAAATCTTCGGAATATGTAGCACCTTTCTTCAATTAAATAATAATCCCCTATGTAGGTATTACTAATATATAATGCCGGCATAGGGGATAATTTGTATAATATCCGGAGTTATAACCGAAGAAGTTGGGATATTAGAATGATAGTCTCATTGTACAACGTATTCCTTTTGTTTGAATGTCCGGATGGTTGCGATAGTTTAATCGCCAGACATAATCAACGCGAAGGAACTTAAAGATATTCTCAACGCCCACACTTGCTTCCATATAAGGAGCCTTTCCCAATGTATATGAACCCTTTGGGAAAAGATATAGCCCGTCCCCTCCATTCTTAGGATTATTTTTCTCCGTCAGATGTCCCCATAAACCACGGAAACAGAATACCTCCCTTGCTTTCAATTTCTTGATGAGAGGCAGACGATTCAGAAGATTTCCATTCATATAGTATGTCAAATCCCAGGAAACATATTCGTCACTGATAAACTCCATGGCGTTCATATTCGTATAAGCTTCTGGCTGAATGGTATAAGAAAGGTTTGCATTTGGCAGAATTAACAGCGGATACGGAACTTTGTTCCATACCTTTCCGGCTTTGGTGATAATGTCGATATATCCAAAAGCTGAAAACCAGAAACGTTTCTGCATGCCGATATCCGTACGATGATAATCGTAGGATGAGCCAAGCAGATTTTTCTTTGCCATTACATGACTGAAATTAAAAATTAAAGCATCAAATGTAATTGGAACACGACTATTGCGAGTCTGATAGAATTTTTCATTTTTGCCATAACGGAGCTTCAGTTCCAGTTCCGTCATATTATAGTGCTTGACATCGCTGATGATTCCGTCTGCATTGATACGGTCGAAAACAGCATATTCCGTGGCATATTCGCGACGGTTACGAATAATGGCATTATATGCCAGTCCGTTATACTGTTCGTAAGAGTAAGTCAGCTCAGCCTGTCGCAAATAAGTTGCCCGTGTATCCTTCTGACGTCTGATACTTAGAAGGACATTATCCTTGCTGGTGTACATGTACTGCTGTCCCAACTTGTTAATATCATACATATATTCAAGCCGGATTGAATTTATCGGAAATTCCTTGCGGTATTCTTTGCGTTCATTGAATGAATATTCAACAAGGGCATTATACTTCAGCTTTTCATCTCTCGTTCCATACGCCATATAGCCATCGAAGAACCAATTTTTATTGAGTGCGGGCGTCGTTGTGCCTCCCACCCGAAAGCGTGCCCCTTCGATTGCACTGCCGCTAATGGTAGAATTCATCGGACCAAATTCGAATTTATTCATAGCGGGGTCTTTATTGGTAGGGATATAGCCCGACACGAGAGTTGTGACGACCTTTTCCGTTACATAAAATACCGGAACAGAGCGTAACTTCACCATCAGTTTTTCCACGGAGTTCGGATTTTTTTTGATTGCTTCTCCCGGACGATTGCTTATCCAGAAATCATCCGGCTGGCGATAAGCATCTTTTGAGATGATGACAGGTGCACTACTTTTAAAGATTTGGGCTTGTTCGGCATTGGGTTCTTCGAATGACTGGTTGCTATAGACATTCAAACGCCTTGCATACATTCCTTTAGTTTTCTCACTTAACTTGAAATTTACGCTGATATCGTCTTTCTTAATAGTACGGGTACTATCTGAGGTCCGTTCAAATATCTGCTCGATAGTCATTCTGGAAACAAAATTCAAATTGATATCCTTAGGAACATTGAGGATTGCTTTTTGGACAAAATAAGTGGAGTCGAGCGTGACATACAGATGCCCGGTAAAACCGAATGTTTCCGAATTGAACGGAACAAATCCGA
>OHAQ01002827.1_pt1 | contig 12312 bp, 7 predicted proteins | sample 1577111 | NCBI WGS metagenome assembly OHAQ01 (sample SAMEA3541549, study PRJEB24748) | human gut metagenome | biome: human gut; feature: human-associated habitat; material: faeces | place: China | collected 2012 | reverse complement strand
TCTCTACTGCGTGGATGATCAGTGGAAGTTGGCGAAAAACGGAACGATCGCAACTGGCTGGCAGATCTGGGACGGTAATTGGTATTATCTGAATACGGATGGAACTATGAAAGCAAATGAATCTTTCACGGATGGCGGAAAAACCTATTTCTTCCGTAGCTGGGGTGGTGCTTATAAAAACTGCTGAATAACTTCCGGTGGAAAGAAATATTATTTGCACGATAACTGCGCTGCATACCAGAACGAATGGTTGAAGATCGGCGGAAAATGGTATTGGTTCCTAGAAGACAGCACGATGGCAGTGAGTACCAGCTTTACATATAAGGGAAACCTGTATTTTGTTGATGAAAGTGGTGATATGCTGTCAAGTTGCTGGAAAGAGGTGAATGGAGCAAAATATTATCTGCGTAGCTGGGGTGGTGCGTGCCATGACATGCAGATGAAGATTAATGGAAAAACCTATTATTTCGATTCTAACAGTAAAATGGTAACGGATCAGACGATAAACGGAAATTATTACGGTAAAGATGGAGCATTAACAACGAAACCGGCTCCGGAGCCAACCACAACGCCAAAACCGACTGGAACGCCAAAACCAACCGCAACCCCGACTCCGACCGAGGCACCGAAACCGACCACAACTCCGAAACCAACCGAGACACCGAAGCCGACCACAACACCAAAACCAACAGATACCCCGAAACCGACCGCAACACCTACACCAATCGAGACACCAACGCCAACACCGGAGCCAACCGTTTATGCAACAAATGTTGAGATCGCGCCAAATACAGGTCTGGAAATGACAGAAGTTGGTCAGACGCTGCAAGCTGTATCGCTATCTTCGCCATTTCGTCCAGCGCCGCCAGCTTCTCCGCGCGTTTGTAGCTCGACTGCGCGAGGGTGTCGGCGCGGCGTATCTCGAGGTAGTCCATGAAAAACTGCATATCGTACTTCGAGATGAATTTCGCGACGTTTTTCCGCTTGGGTGGGAAGCGCGTGTCATGCTCGGCGATAAGGGCGCAGGCGCGCTCACGCGTGTAGTTGTCCGATCTCATGCGGCGAAGTATCTCGTCAGCGTACTCCGCGCTCTTGAATTGGTGCTTTTTGAAGTGCGCCATGCCGCTCTCGTCGGTGAAAAACATATCCGGTTTGCCGATGTCGTGCAGAAGCATCACCAGCCTCAGCAGCGGGTCAGGGCGTATATTATCGACGCTGTGTGTGATGTGTTCCCACACGTCGCAGCAGTGATGCGGGTTGTTCTGCGGAAAATCGAAGCAGGGGCGCACCTCGGGTATCACCTGCGCGATTATCTCGCGAAAGCGCCGCAAGACCTCGCCTGCGTGGGGCTGTACCAGCAGCGACCTCAGCTCGGCGTAAATGCGCTCCGCCGAAACGTCGTCCAGCAGACCGCGCATCTCCATAGCGGCGTGCGCCGTGTTTTCCTCGACCTCGAAGCCCGTTTTAGCCGCGAACCGCACCGCCCGAAGTATGCGCAGAGCGTCCTCGTCGAAGCGCTTTTTCGGGTTGCCGACGCACCTCAGCACACCGCGCTGAATGTCCTCCTCGCCGCCGAACGGGTCGAAAAGCTCGCCGCGCAGGCTCAGGCACATCGCGTTTATTGTGAAATCGCGCCGCTCGAGGTCGCTTCTGATGTCGCGCACGAACTGCACGCTTTCGGGGCGGCGGTGGTCTAGGTAGTCGCCGTCGGTGCGGTAGGTGGTTATCTCTACTTGCTCGCCGTCGATGATGACGGTCACCGTGCCGTGTTTTAGTCCCGTTGGTATCGTCCGCAGACCATCAAACACCGCAAGGGTCTGCTCGGGCAGGGCGCTTGTGCAGATGTCCCAGTCGTGCACCTGCGCTCCGCGTATCGAGTCGCGTACGCACCCACCCACGCACCACGCTTCAAAGCCCGCATTTTCAAGCATTTTCAGCGCTTGCGCGGCGTATTTCGGTATTTTTATATCCAAAATTTTCATTCTATCATTCCTTTTAATTTTGCCCTTGTTTGGAAATAATAACGTAATAACGATCAGAAAGGGCGGCAAGATCATGGCAGTTGCAGACAATTTTACAAACATATATCGCGAACGCCGCCGTTTTTTCGCACTTCTGTTGAAGCTTGGCTGGGGCGTTTTTGCTGGGCTGCTCGAAAGCCGCGGTCTGCCGAAAATTTTCTGTCTTATCTCGATGCTGCCGATCTTCAGCGCGATGGAGTGCCGCACCCGCCGCGTGCTCGTGCTGAAGATCCTGCCGTTCCTCGCCGCCTACTGCATCACGAAAAGCTCGTTTTTGCTGACTATCCGCGATATTTCGGGTCTGCCGTTCGGCAAATATTCAGGCGCGTTCGCGCTGCTGGCGGTGCTCGCGACGGCGGGGATAATGCTGCTCCCGCTCGCCGCTGCGCTCAGCTTTTACGTCGGCGTGCGCCCCTCAGATGTCGGCAAACTGCGCGGCGCGGCGTACCTCTCGGCGCTCTGGGCGGGCGGGGAGTACCTCAGCGGGTGTCTTGGTTTTTTCTCGTTCCCGTGGCTGGGCGTGTGGGCGCAGGCGGATGGCGCGCTGCCGCTCACCCTCACCGCGAACCTGCTCGGCTGCCGATTTACCAGCTTTATCATCATGTATTTTAATGGTTTGGTGTACATTTTCTGCCGCTCGGTAAAGCTGCGCCGCCGGAAGCCTATGGTGAAGTGCGTGGCGGCTTTCATCGCGGTCGGCGGCCTGGTCGGCATCTATGGCAATTCTGAGATCTCGGCGCTGAAAGCTGAGTCTGCCGATTGCGAAAAGCTTACCGCCGCCGCTTTGCAGCTCGACTGCGAGGGCAGGGAAAAGTCCGCGATGAAGCCCGCGCAGTCGGCGCGCGAGTATATGCGCCTTGCCGAAAAGTGCACCTCCGCCGATGTGATATTCCTGCCCGAAACCGCTGTAAACGCCGCTTTTTCCGCCACCCACGCCGCATTTTCTCAGCTAGTCGAGTTCGCCGAAAAAAGCGGCAAAACGGTCGTGACGGGCTGCTTTTATAAGGACGAAACGCGCGGCGAAAAGTACAACGCCGTTATCGCCGTAACGCCCGACGGCGCGGCGGACAGCCGCTATTGCAAGAGCCGCCTTGTGCCTTTCGGCGAGTTCGTGCCGTTCGCGAAAAACAGCCTTGCCGCCTGCACCGCGCCATGTAAGCCGATAGATGTCGGCGGGGTGCGGATAGCCTGCGGCGTCTGCGTCGAGTCGATATACGGCGATATTTTTCGCGGCCAGGTGCGGCAGGGCGCGCAGCTTATTTTTATCCCGACCAACGATTCGTGGTTCGGCAGCTCGTTCGCGCGGCGGGCGCACTACGTTCACGCCAAAATGCGCGCGGTGGAAAATTCGCGTTATACAGTCCGCGCGGGCAACTGCGGTATCTCAGCGATAATAACGCCGTGGGGCGAGGAAGCCGCCGCCGACCGCAGCCGCGAAAAGGGCGGCGTGTGCGCCGAAACGGCTCTGCTCAGCTCGAAAAGTCTGTACACCACCCTAGGCGATGTTTTCATGCTGCTGCCGCTCACCCTTGCGGTGATGAGCGGTGCGGCGAGCGCGAAAGCGCGGTTCAGTCGGCGAATGTGATCTTGAAAAGCCTTGCCGTGCATGGGTTTCTGAGCTGTACCGCCAGCTTGCCGCTCTCCTTGTGCCACTCGAAACGCTCTTCGTTGAAGCTCGGATAGATGCAGCTTACCTCGGCGTTTTTGCCCGCGAGGAATTTTATCGGCAGTTCGGCAACGTCCTCCGCCGACTCTCTGCGCCATACCGCTATGTACGCGCACTTTTCGCAGCGCAGACCCAGCGATACCCATTCGTCCGAAAAGCTCGATGTGCCCAAGCTCCAGAAGGGCAGGGCGGTCTTGATGTCGCGGCGTATCTTTTTGTAAACGGCTATGCCCTCTTTCACCAGCGCGCCGCTCTGCTCGTCGATGTTGGCGAGGTGGCCGCTCTGGTGTATGCGCAGCAGCATCGCGTTTATCATGTTGAATACCGTCTGCTCGCGGTCGCCGCCGTACATCGGGTAGCTCCATACCGCAGCCTGCTCGGGGGTGAGCGCCAGGGGCGCGTTTGCCGCTATCGTGCAGTATTTTCTGTAATCGTCCTGATCTGAGGTGGACTGTATCGAGTAGCGCGAGAGCATCGCGTAATCCATGCGCAGGCCGCCGCTCGAGCAGTTTTCGATGATGAGGTCGGGGTAGCGCGCGAAAACGCCGTCGAGCCACGCGGTGTACGCGCGCTCGTGGCCAAGCAGACCATCTCCCGCATTTTCAGCGTTCTGCTCAGTGCCTATTCCCGGCTCTATGTTGTAATCCATTTTGATATAGCCCACGCCGTAGTCTTTTACAAGTCGGTCGATGACCGAATCTGCGTATGCGCGCACCTTTTCATTGCGGAAATCGAGCTGATAGCGCGAGCGGTCGAAAACGCGCTTGCCGTGCCGCATGAAGAACCAGCTGTCGTCGGCGGTGTCCCTCAGCAGCGGGCAGTGTATGCCCATTACTTCTATCTCAAGCCACACGCCGGGTATCATTCCGCGCTCGCGTATGCGGTCGGTTATCTCTTTCAGTCCGTTCGGGAAGCGGCGGCGGCTCTCGCGCCATTCGCCTACTTCGTCCCACCAGCCGCCGTCGGCGTACCAGCCTGCGTCGATGCAGAAATATCCGCAGCCCGCCTTAGCCGCCGCGTCGATGAGCGGAAACTCTTTTTCGGCGGTGGGGTCGCCCCAAAGGCAGTTCATGTAATCGTTGAAAATCACGGGCAGATTTTCATTGTCGCGGTTTCTGCGGCGTATAGCGCGGCGGTATTTCGTCAGCTCGCCCACCGCTTCGTCAAAGCCCTCGCTGCTCACGCATACCGCGCAGGGCACGCTCGTAAAGCTCTCGCCCACCGCCAGCGTCTTGCTCCAGTGCGATTCTATCTCGCTCGGCCCTGAAAGCTGCAAGTAGAGGTGACCCTCGCGGTCTGAGATCTCCCAGTGCCACGAGCCGTTGTGCTCTATCTGCCATAGCATAACGCTGCCGACCTCGGTGTTTTCAAGGCAGCCCATAGGTATGTACTCCTTAGCCGACCAGTTGCCGACATTCGTGCAGGCGAATACTTTTGAGGAGTGCTGATAGTCGAGCGGCTGAGCCATTTCAAGACCTACCTGCGGCAGGGTGTATGTTTTCCATTGAAGTTCGCGCTGCCAAGAGTTGTGGCAAACGCCTATGCGCATCTTCTCGTCCTGCGTGCGCAGACCCTCTTTCTCTATGCCCGTCAGACAGAATGAAGATACATACTCCAGCGTCTGCGGCTCGCTGCCATGATTTTCTACCACCGTCCAGCAGCGCACGGCGGATATGCCGTTGTAGAACTGAAAGTGCGAGGTAGCTAGCGTGCCCGTGCCTTCGTCGAACTGCGCTATCTCAAGCTTTCTGCCCGTCTGATTGCAGGTGTCGGTGAAGTCTTTGAATTTCAGCGTGTATCCCGGCGCGGTTACGATGTACTTGTTGCCGTGGCGCTCGCCCGCGCGGTCGATGCCAGACATCTGCACTTCGCAGAGGTTAAATCCGTAAGTCCCGCTGCGCGAAGTCAGCGTTTTTTCGTCAAATGGCAGCGCCGAAAAATGCAGCAGCCGTACGCGGTTTTCATCGTCTATCTCCAGCACGAAATATATGCCGTTTTCAAAAATCTCTATCCTCTTCATGTTATTTTCCTCTCATTTCCATAAGCCGGTCAAGTATCATATCCGCCGCCTGCAATTTGCTCATCTTTTCAAGCTCTTCTGTGCCGTCGGCAGTGATGAGCGTGAGCACGTTGGTATCAGTGCCGAAGCCCGCTCCATCGGTGCGCAGCGAGTTCGCGCATATCATATCGCAGTTTTTTGCTTTCAGCTTGCGGCTCGAGTTTTCAAGCAGGTCGCGCGTTTCCATCGAAAATCCGCAGATAAGCTGACCCGCGCGCTTATTCTCGCCCAGCGCTTTGAGAATATCTTTGGTGCGGCGCAGCGGTATAGCCATCTCGCCGTCTGATTTTTTTATTTTGTCCTCAGCCGTGTGCTCGGGGGTGTAGTCGGCTACTGCTGCGGCTTTTACTATAATGTCCTGCTCGGGTGCACGGGCTGTCACCTCGCGGTACATATCCTCGGCGGTGCGCACGTTCACTATCTCGGCAAAAGGCGGCATCTCGGCGGTGCAGCTTCCCGCGACCAGCGTAACGTCAGCGCCGCGCAGCGAAGCCGCCCGCGCTATGGCAGCGCCCATCTTGCCCGTAGAGTGGTTTGTGATAAAGCGCACGGGGTCGATAGGCTCGCAGGTAGCGCCCGCGGTAACAAGCAGCTTCACGCCCGCCATGTCCTTCGGCTTTGCTATCTCCTGCAATACCCGGTCGATGAGTGTTTTCACGTCCGGCAGCTTGCCGTCGCCGATGTCGCGGTTGGCGAGCATACCGCGTGCCGGCTCGATTATTCCGTAGCCATAGCGGCGCAGTTTTTCTATATTTTCCTGCACTATCGGGTTGTGCAGCATATTGTGGTTCATGGCGGGGGCGACAAGCTTTTTGCAGGTGCACGCCATAACGGTAGTGGTCAGCATATCGTCCGCGATGCCGCAGGCTATCTTGCCGATGACGTTTGCCGAAGCGGGGGCTATCAGCACTACGTCGGCAGCCTTAGCGAGGGCGACGTGCTCTACGCTGTACTGAAAATTGCGGTCGAATGTATCTATAAGGCATTTATGCTGAGTAAGCGTTTCAAAGGTTATGGGGTTTATAAACTGCGTGGCGTTCTGAGTCATGAGAACGTGCACGTCTGCGTGGAGCTTTGTAAGCTCGCGCGCGCAGTCTGCCATTTTGTAGGCGGCGATGCTGCCTGTAACGGCTATAACTACGGTCTTTCCTGTTAGCATGGCTATATCCTCCATCTAAAATCATTTATAATAAAGTATACACTATTATTATAACACATTTTCGGCGCGAATGGTAGGGGTAAGCGCAAACTTTTTTTTCAAAAGTAAAAATAAAGTAATTGCGCGCTGAAAATCTTGACTATTAAGATAAAATGAAGTATAATAGAGGAAGCATAGTTTGTTTTTTTTTATTCAAGGAAAGGACAGATAGTTTATGAGAAAGACAAAAATAGTATGTACCGTAGGCCCTGCTACCGAGGACGAAAACACCCTGCGCGAGCTTATGAGATCGGGCATGGACGTAGCGCGTTTCAACTTTTCGCACTGCAATTATGAGATGGACGAAAAGCGCTTTCACATGGTTCGCAGGCTTTCTGACGAGCTGGGTCTGCACGTTGCTACCATGCTGGATACCAAAGGCCCTGAGATACGCCTGAAAGAGTTTGAAGAGCACAAGCCCGTGATGCTCGCAGACGGCGATACTTTCACCCTTACCACCCGCGAGGTAGTCGGCAATAAGGATATATGCTCGGTAAGCTTCGACGGTCTGCCGAAAGACGTTTCCGCCGGCACACGTATTCTCATAAACGACGGACTTATAGAAATGTCGGTAGAGTCGGTGACAAAGACCGACGTTGTATGTAAAGTAGTTCACGGCGGCGAGGTAAAAGACCACAAGGGCATAAACGTCCCCGGCGTAAAGCTTTCCATGCCCTACATCTCCGACGCCGATATGAGCGACCTGCAGTTCGGCGCTAAGCTGGGCTTTGACTTTATCGCGGCTTCGTTCGTGCGCTCGGGCGCTGACGTTATCTACCTGCGCAAGTTCACTCAGGCACTGGGCTGGAACCATGTACGCATTATCGCGAAGATAGAAAACAGCGACGGAGTAGAGAATATCGACGAGATACTCGAGGCGGCTGACGGCATTATGGTAGCGCGTGGCGATATGGGCGTAGAGATACCCTTTGAGCAGATACCCGCTATACAGAAAGAGCTGATACATAAGGCTTACAACGCCGGCAAACAGGTAATAACCGCTACCCAGATGCTTGAGTCGATGATACTAAACCCCCGTCCCACCCGCGCTGAGATAACCGACGTTGCCAACGCTATCTACGACGGCACATCGGCGATAATGCTTTCGGGCGAAACTGCCGCGGGCAAGTATCCGATAGACGCTGTAAAGACAATGGCGCTGATAGCGGAAACTACCGAGAAGAACACCAACTACAAGAAGCTTTTTGAGATACATTCTGAAAACGACGAGTATTTCTGCCACGAAGTTACCGAGGCTATATCGCACGCTACCGTTACCACCGCCCACGACCTTGACGCGGCGGCGATAATCACCGTTACTAAGGGCGGCACTACCGCGCGCAGGCTCTCGAAATTCCGTCCGGAGTGCCCGATAATCGCGCTGACCACCAGCGAGATTACCGCCCGCCAGATGAATATGTCTTGGGGTCTTGTTCCCGGGATAGTAGAGGAAGAGTCGGACACTGATAAGCTGATCGAAGTCGCTATCAAGAAGTCGGTAAATATGGGTCTGCTGAAGCACGGCGACCTAGTGGTAGTTACCGCAGGCGTGCCGCTCGGCGTAAGCGGAAACACCAATATGATGAGAGTAGAAACAGTTGACTAATTTCATATGGCATAAAGCGAGCGGCAGACTTTTGGCAGGCGGGAAGTCCTGCGCGGGGGTCTGCCGCTTTTGTATTACGTTTCGTGGAAAGGCAGGTTTTGAAATATCATGCAGCAGATACTTGAACGCAGCGTGGTGTATGTGAAAGGGGTAGGGCCAAAGCGCGCCGAGCTTTTTGAAAAGGTGGGAGTATCCACCGTTTACGACCTGCTGCAATATTGCCCGCGCGACTATATCGACTTATCAGCGCCGTGCGAGATAAAAAACGCGCAGGGCGAAGACCCGCTTGTGATACGCGCGCGTGTTGTGAAAAAAATGCCGCCCGCCCGCATACGCAAGGGGCTGACGGTCTGCAAAGCCGTATTTACCGACGATACTGATGATATTACCGTCACCCTCTATAATCAGGAGTACCTTTTTGCGAGCCTGAAAGAGGGCGAGGACTACATACTTTACGGCAAGGTGGCGGGAAATATGGTGCGCCGCGAGATGAATTCGCCGATGGTGTTTTCTGCTGCATCTCCCGACCTTATCCTGCCCGTTTATCCGCTTACCGAGGGGCTTTCGCAGAACATTATCCGCAAAGCAGTCCGCGGCGCGCTCGATCTGGTGCTCGGCGAGGTGGAGGACATAATGCCGCAGTATGTGCGCGACAGCTGCCGTATGTGCAGCTTAGCCTGCGCTTGGGAAAACATACATTTTCCGAAAAGCCTTTACGGCGCTCACGAAGCCCGCAGGCGGCTGATATTTGACGAACTGCTGATACATTCGCTGGCGATAGCCTATCAGCGGCAGAACGAAGATTCTGACTCGAATTACATTATGCAGGCTCAGCCGCTGGAGGAATTTACCTCGGCGCTGCCTTTCACGCTTACAAAAACGCAGCTTCGCTCGCTTAACGACTGCACGGTGGCTATGCGCGGCGCTCATCGCATGAACAGGCTGATACAGGGCGACGTAGGCTGCGGAAAGACGGTAGTAGCGGCGGGCGCGGCGTGGTTCGCTTACAAAAACGGCTACCAGTCATGCGTTATGGCGCCTACCGAGATACTCGCGGCGCAGCATTACAAGACTTTTAAGAGCCTGCTGGAGCCGCTCGGCGTAAGGGTGGCGCTGCTGACAGGTTCGCTTACGCCAAAAAATAAGCGCGTGCTGAAAGAGCAGATAGCCGCGGGCGAATTTGACGTGATAGTCGGCACACACGCGCTTTTCTCCGAGAGCACCCATTTCAGCGATCTAGCGCTTGTCATCACCGACGAGCAGCACCGCTTCGGCGTGGAACAGCGCGCGGCGCTTTCGGCTAAGGGGCGCAATCCCCACCGCCTTGTAATGAGCGCTACGCCTATACCCCGCACCCTCGCGCTGATACTTTACGGCGACCTCGATATTTCCGTGATAAACGAGCTGCCCGTGGGCAGAAAGCCTATCTCGACCTACGCCGTTACGGGCAAAATGCGCGAGCGGGCTTTCGGCTTCGTAAAAAAACAGCTGGAGATGGGGCGGCAGGGCTACGTCGTATGCCCGATGATAGACGAGAGCGAGAGCGACTTGAACGACGTTACAAGCTATTCGCAAAAGCTCGCGCAGGGGGCGTTCGCTGATTACAAAGTCGGCTTGCTGCACGGCAGGATGTCGGCGGCGGAGAAGGAAGAGGTAATGAACGGCTTTAAGCGCGGCGAGATAGACCTGCTTGTCGCAACTACGGTGGTAGAGGTAGGCGTAGACGTGCCGAATGCTGCCGTTATGGTGATAGAGAACGCCGATAGGTTCGGGCTTTCGCAGCTTCACCAGCTTCGCGGCAGAGTCGGCAGAGGCGAGTGGGAGTCTTTCTGCATACTGATAACCGACAACACCTCGCCAGAATGTGTGCAGCGAATGAAAATAATCAGCAGGACCTCAGACGGTTTTAAGATAGCTGAAGAAGACTTGAAGCTGCGCGGGCCGGGCGACTTTTTCGGCACTCACCAGCACGGTCTGCCCGCATTCAAGCTCGCCGACCTAACGCGCGATATGCAGCTTCTTCAGACCGCTCAGCAGATGTCGAAGAGCATAATCGAGAGCGACCCGCAGCTAAAGCGCGCCGACCACCGCATAATGCGCGAACTTACTCAGCGGCTGATGCAGCGCGGCGCAGAGATGACCTGATGACCTGACGATATAAATTACAGCACAAAAAAGCGCATGGCTTGCGAAAAAGTCATGCGCTTTAGTTTTTTTATCAGTCGAGCTTTATAGCTTTGAGTATCTCTATCAGCGAATTGCTGCGCAGGTCTACGCCGGTAAGCGGCTTCTGCTCGGCGGTGTAGCCCGCCTTGCCGCCGTCGGTGAACACTACTAGACACTCGGCGTTTGAAAACATATGCTCTATATGGTCTATGTCACTCTTGGCTTCAAACATGAATATCGGGTACTGCTGGCTGCGCACAGTTTCGGTCTTGTAGTCGAAAACAAGTTTCTGCGCCGCTTTGTCTACCCACGGCGGGGCGTAAAGTATAGCGGCTATCGCGCCCGTTTCGGCCATTTCGTCCGCCGCGCTGCCGGAGAGTATTTGGTTGAGATTATTTGGGCCGTACTCGTAATGCAGGCAGGTTATGCAACCCGCCGCGCGCATCTCCGCTACCTTTTCGCGGCTGAGGTCGGTGCTGGGGTCGAAGCGTACAGAGGTAACAAGATTGTTCAGCTCACTGGTGCGGCTTATCACTTCTCGCGTAAGGCGGCGGGGGTTGACGAAGTACACGAATGCGCACTCGCTGAACTGCTCCGCCATATCAAGCACCATGGAACATATTTCCGAAAATGTCACCAAACATGTCATCCATGTCGCCACCTTCGAAATGATACTCCTGATATCCGCTTCCCGGTCCGCCATAACTACGGTAAGTACCGCCTCTAAATCCGCCGTTTCCGCCGAATCCTCCAAAGCCACCTGTACCGGCATTTCCGTATCCGGAACCTGCAGCACCGCTCTGATCAAATGCAGCATGACCGAACTGGTCATACAGTTTCTTCTTCTCCGGATCACTCAGTACAGAGTACGCCTCCGTCACTTCTTTGAATTTCTTCTCCGCTTCTTTATCCCCAGGATTCGTGTCCGGATGATACTTCTTCGCCAGCTTACGATATGCTCTCTTTATTTCTTTATCCTCTGCGCCCTTTGACAGCCCAAGCACTTCATAATAATCTCGTTTTTCAGCCATACATGAACCTCAACTGTCTATGGATTCCCCCCGCGCGGGGGTCAGAAAGCTCCAAATGCGGGCGCGCTTGTTCGGCGCGCCCGCTTTGCTTTGCCCGTGACGGGGGCGGGGTGTTTACTTCTTGTCGTCGTCAACGACGGTGTAGTCCGCGTCGTAGTACTGCTGGCCGTCGCCGCCCTTGGAGCAGTCGCCGCTCTGGCAGTTCGGGTCACAGCCCGGGTTTGCGCCCGGCTGGCCGCCCTGCGGGTTGGCCTGCTGGTACATCTTCTCGCTGAGTTTGTAGAACACCTGCGTCAGCGCCTCGGTCGCGGCCTTGATGGCTGCGGTGTCGCTGCCCTTGAGGGTCTCCTTGAGCTCGTTGAGCTTGCTCTCGACCTCGGCCTTCTCGGCCGCGTCGACCTTGTCGCCCAGCTCCTCGAGCGTGCGCTCGGTCTGGTAGACCATCTGGTCGCCCTGGTTGCGGGTGTCGATCTCTTCCTTGCGCTTGGCGTCCTCAGCGGCGTACTGCTCCGCCTCGCGGACGGCCTTGTCCACGTCTTCCTTGGACATGTTGGTCGAGGAGGTG
>OHAQ01002823.1_pt1 | contig 12333 bp, 9 predicted proteins | sample 1577111 | NCBI WGS metagenome assembly OHAQ01 (sample SAMEA3541549, study PRJEB24748) | human gut metagenome | biome: human gut; feature: human-associated habitat; material: faeces | place: China | collected 2012 | reverse complement strand
GTCGTTTTTTTATGACCTTATCATGGGAAATCAGTACTTGCGAAACTTAAATTATATAATAATGAATAAGACAAAACCTTATTACACGAACCAACGCACGTAGCAGAAGTCCTGACGATGAGGCAAGTCAGAATTCTTGGGGAACATACGGTAGGAAACTTTAAAGCTACCGGCATTTTCCAGCTTGTGCTTAGCCTGGAAAGTATAAAGATTACCCTCTTTCTTCACTACTTCGAACGGCTCGACAGAGTAAACATGCTGCTTACCGTCGGCAGAAGTGTAAGTAGTCACCAGTTCGAGTCCGATGGCATCGTTCAGACCTTTCTCATCGATAACGTAAGTAATGGTATATTCCTTACCGCTCTCGATAGAACCCTTAACAAGCTCTTCGGTCTTCTCACAGGATACGATTTCGATACTATCCCACTTTTCAACTACCTGTTCCTTCCAAGCGGCAATTTCTTTGGCCTTGGCGTAGTTGTTGGCAGCCAACAGATGGAAACGCTTGGCTTCCTTGTTGTAGAACTTCTCGAAGTAGTCGTCGAGCTGACGCTTCATCGTATAGTGAGGAGCAATCTGGGCGATAGAATTCTTGATCGTCTTGATCCAGCCTTCGGAATAGCCCTTCTTGTTGCGTGCATAGTAGAGCGGCAGGATTTCGGTCTCGAGGATGCTATAGATAGTAGCAGCATCCAGCTGATCCTGATGTTCCTGATTCTGGTAAGTACGTTTCTCAGTCAAAGCCCAACCGGCACCTTCACGGTAGCCTTCGAGCCACCAGCCGTCGAGTACGGAGAAGTTGACAACACCGTTCATCAAAGCTTTTTCGCCGGACGTACCGGAAGCTTCGAGCGGACGGGTCGGCGTGTTCAACCAGATATCTACACCGGAAACAAGACGGCGTGCGAGCTGCATGTCGTAATTCTCAAGGAAGATAATCTTGCCGAGGAACTCGGGACGACGTGAGATCTCAATGATCTTCTTGATAAGTCCCTGACCGGCACCATCGTGCGGGTGAGCTTTACCGGTGAAGAGGAACTGTACCGGATAATCGGGGTTGTTCACGATCTTGGACAAACGATCGAGGTCGGTGAACAGCAGGTGGGCACGCTTGTAAGTAGCAAAACGACGACCGAAACCGATAAGCAGTGCATTAGGATTAATCTTGTCGAGCAAAGACACAATGCGAGAAGGATCACCCTGATTCTTCAACCAAGTCTCACGATACTGCTTGCGTACATAGTCGATAAGTTTGTTCTTCAACGCCATGCGGGTCTTCCAAATCACTTCATCGGGCACATCGTAGATAGCCTTCCAAATCTTCTCGTTTGACTGGTCATACCAGAAGTTCTCATCGAAATACTGAGCATAAAGCTGTTTCCACTCGGTAGCGCTCCAAGTAGGGAAGTGTACACCGTTGGTAACGTAGCCTACGTGGTTTTCTTCAGGGAAATAACCCTTCCAAATACTGGAGAACATTTCCTGAGATACTTTACCGTGCAGCCAGCTTACACCGTTGACTTCCTGAGAAGTGTTGCAAGCAAACACTGACATACAAAAGCGTTCGCCCTTGTCACCCGGATTGTTACGACCCAAGTCCATCAAGTCATCCCAGGAAATACCCATACGAGAAGGATAACCGCCCATGTATTTACCGAAAAGACCTTCGTCGAAGTAGTCGTGACCGGCAGGTACAGGAGTGTGTACAGTATAAAGTGAAGAGGCACGCACCAACTCAATGGCCTGATCGTAAGTAAGGCCTTCAGCTACGTAATCACAGATACGCTGTACGTTGATGAGGGCTGCGTGTCCTTCGTTACAGTGATAAACGTCTTTTTTGATGCCCAGTTTCTTCAGAGTCAGCATACCACCGATACCGAGCAGAATCTCCTGCTTCAGACGGTTTTCCCAGTCACCACCGTAAAGGACATGGGTAATAGAACGGTCGAATTCACTGTTCAGCTCATTATCCGTATCGAGCAAATAAAGAGAGATACGGCCTACATTGACTCTCCATATATAAGCATGTACATAGTAGTCCAGATAGGGAACATCCACGATCACCTGATTGCCGTTCTCGTCGAGTACACGGTCAATAGGCAACTGACCGAAGTTCTGAGCTTCGTAATTGGCAATCTGCTGACCATCCATCGACAGGGTTTGCGTGAAGTAACCGTAACGATAGAGGAAACCTACCGCACACAAGTCAACATTGCTGTCCGAAGCTTCCTTCAGGTAATCGCCGGCCAATACGCCCAGACCACCAGAATATATTTTCAAAACGTGATTCAAACCATATTCCATACTGAAATAGGCCACGGAGGGACGCTTCTTGTCGGGCTCCACATCCATATATGTACGGAACTTAGAGTATACATCATCCATTCTGCGCAGGATAACCTTATCATTCGCAAGCGCTTCAAGTTTAGCATAGCTCATACGTTCCAACAAAAGCACGGGATTCTGTCCTACCTCTTTCCACAAAGCAGGGTCAAGGTCTCTGAACAGTTCGGTAGCCTCATAATTCCAAGACCACCAGATGTTGCGTGCCAATTCAGACAATTTCTCCAACTCAGCCGGAATGTGCGACTTTACATTCACATCTTTCCAGTTCGGAGTGTTTACATTACTAACTTTAATCTTCATTGTATATGATAAGTTTGATTAATAATTTCTATTCAATTCAGTTTACAGGTTCAACAGACGCTCTTTTGCACGACGCAAAGCAAAATCGTAGGCTTCGTAATAGTGCGTGATAAAATGCTTCCACAATGCCAGTTCGGATACAGCAGCAGCCCGCTTGCGGATCTCACGAACTTCGGCAGGAGTCTTGGCCGAGAAAGCAGTGATAGTATCCTTGATGCCGTCAGCCACTTCGGAATAGTTGTAGTCCGAACGGTGAAGCACTTCCACACCATCGTCGATGCCATGGACATTCTTCAGACTCTTGATCCAGAGGCCAAAGCCGGCCAAATCTGTCGTAATAGTGGGTACATGGAAAGCGATGCTCTCCAACGGAGTATATCCCCAAGGTTCGTAATAGGACGGATAGACACTAAGGTCGCTACCCAACACGAGATCGTAGTAGAGCTTGTTAAGGATGCCATCCTTACCATCCAAGTAACAAGGAACGAAGATGACCTTCACCTTATCCTCGGGGCGGTTACCCATACCCAGATATTTCAGCATGTCGAGTACCTGGTCGTGAGTCATATTATGAAGCCAGTGGGTAATGAAAGGACATTGCAAAGGCGTATCGAAAGTTTCCTTACTTTTCATTCGCTGCTGCAGTTCCTCACGAGGCTCTCCCACCCAACTGGGTACATTGACAAAAGCCAGCACTTTTTTCTTCAGGTTCTTATCGCGATTCAAACGGTTCAGGGCCTCCAAAAAGACATTGATACCCTTGTTTTTAAACTCGTAGCGACCACTGGTAGAAATGATAAGCGTATCTTCGTCAGAAAAAGTCTCGCCGACCAAGCAACTGGCCAAGCGGAGCTTCAAAGCACGAGCACGCTTACGCTTACCTGTATACGTGGATCCTTTCGGAACGAATCCATCCTCAAAACCATTGACCAAAATGACATCGGCAGGTTTGTCGAGTAATTCCTTACATTCATTATTGGTAATTTCACTCACCGTTGTGAAGCAGTCTACATAGTGAGCAGTCTGCTTTTCGATGGAATGCTTGGACTGCATATTCAGTTCCTGAGCCATCTGATCTCCATTGTATGCAAAAAGATAGTCGTACAAAGGTTTCCCATTACCGGCAATGGAACGTCCAATCGACGTGGCATGTGTGGTGAAAATAGTTGCGATTTCGGGTACAGCTGCCTGCAAATAAAGAGCTCCCATGCCCGTCATCCATTCGTGTGCCTGAAAAACGACCTTGTCCGTATCTGTCAGATTGTAGCGATAGAAACTTTCAACCACTTTTCCAGCAGCAAAAGCAAACATGGAAGCTTCATCGTAGTCGCCGTAAGCGTGCAACGAATCAACCTGATAACGGTTCCACATTTCTGTATAAATGTCGTTCTTCTGTGCGAAGAAAGGCTGAAAATCAACCAGGATGACAATCGGTTCACCCGGAACATTCCAACGGCCTACTCTGACAGACAAATTATCGTGTGAAGCAGCATATTCCTTCCACGCTGCACAAAGGTTATCGTATTCTGTGAAAAGAGGATTTTCTTTCCCCTTCCAGAAATCCGGTCCTATAAAGAATATTCTATCACGGAATTGCTCCTGCAATGTTTTGGCCCGTGTAGATAACACCGTGTATATGCCCCCCACTTTATTACAAACTTCCCAACTTGCTTCGAAAATATAGTCAGGGGTCAACAATTCTTTACTCATATCTCTAATATTATTCTGATAGCGTACAGCCTCCCTGTAATAAACAAATCGACTGACGCAACTCCAGTAACATAATTACGTTGCTCTCAAAAACGGATGCAAAAGTACATATTATTCTTTGAAAAATAACCTTTTTAACCGAAAAAATGAAGAAAAGGAAACAAGCAAACGTATGCAAAAAGACAACCCCCGCCTCCATGCTGTCCTAAGAAGACAACAGAGGCAGGGGTAGCCTGTTTTTTGAAAAAAAACGTCGATTATACCATCAAAGCAGCTACCAAAGCAAGAATTGCATAGAATTCAGGCAAAGCCGCATAAATCATGGTATTGGTTTGCACGTCATGACCCTGGGAAATACCCACGATACCATTGGCACAAATCTGTCCCTGACGGATGGCAGAGAACAAACATACCAGACCGACACCCAAACCGATACCCAGCATCAAAGGACCTTCTGTCGTAAAATCACGCCCCATAGACATCAAAAATGCCACGAAACCATACAAACCCTGCGTGGCAGGAAGAGCTGACAAAATCATGTAGCTGGCAGACTTGGAAGGATCTTTCTTCAATGCACCTTCTGCCGCATTTCCTGCGATTGTCGTACCAAAGCAACTACCAATACCTGCCAGGGCCAACATCAGGCCCAAACCGAGATAACCTAAAATTTCATTCATAATGTTTTTGTTTTTATTTGTTTCTAATTTTATTTGTTTTCAACCGTAGTAAAAGGAGCATATTCCTCTCCTTTTCCATTGTAACCGGAATTTTTGAAATATTCGACGAATGTCAGACGGAGTGGGTGAACAAACGCACTCAAACAGGACATCGCAATGTTCAGTGTATGACCGAACACCAGAATGAGACCACAGAACAACCATCCTAAAGCAGGTCCGGCTGCATCGTTGACCATAAAGGCAAGCTGGTTGAACACACCACCCAGCATACCACCGGCCAATCCAAGAGCATACAAACGAATATAGGAAAGTATATCACCCATAAGACCTGTAGCCATATTGTACGTATCCCAGATGCCAGCACCGATGTTGACCAGCACATTGCGATGCAGATTGTTCAACAGATAAATACCTATGGCCGATACACCACCGATAATGATGAATGCCCAAGTAGATACATGCTCCGAAATGACTTCGAAGAACGAAAGGCTACCGACGCATACACCACCGACAACCAACAGCAGCCAGCCCCACGAGCTGAGCGACTCCTTGAAACCGTAACGGACAGTTTCGCCTATAGCCTTCACCGTCATAGCAATACTGATATGTACCACACCGATGATGAGAGCAAGCAACATCTGCTTATCGTAAGTGGTTTCACCTATCTTACCGACAATCATAAATTGCTTGATAAACTCAGGCAGTTCGAGGTCGAACAGACTAACGCCGAAACAAGTACCAAGAATCGTACCGATGACTGTCGTAAAGACACCCAACGTAATGACCAAATTCATCATACCGCTCAGCGACTTGGAAAGTTTCTTCTTCAGAATAAAACCCAAAATAATCAACACAACTCCATAACCTGCATCACCCATACAAAAGGCGAAAAACAGAGAGAAGAAGGGAGCCAAAATGGGAGTCGGATCGAACTCAGCATAGTCGGGCATACCGTACATCTTGGTAAGCACCTCGTACATGCGAGCAAAAGCGTTGTTACGCAGCTTGATGGGCGCATTGTCTTCTTTCGTAGCATTCCGGATCTCATAATAGACACCACTGTTGTCCAGCAGCTGCTTTACTTCGGGTTCATTATCGACAGGAATCCATCCTTCCAGCAGGACAACAGCACCATCAGCCATGTGTTCGCTGTTGAGTTTTACCTTCAGCAGGTCTATATCCCCTTGAAGCAATAGGTTGCCATGCTCGAGCGTCTTGCAGTTGGCCTGACAAAATGCTTTCAAATCAGCTTGTGCCTGTTCTATCTGCAATTCTGTATCGGCTTTCCGAGCTAATAACTCAGACAAGCTGGCAGATGGCAGACGGAGGGGTTCCATATCCAGTCCTTCCAACGGACCAGGCGTAACAGTCACAAAATAAATGTGCCCACCCTGCTCCTGAATACGGACGGCGTTATAATCGGACTCCCAAGCTTCGTCATATTCTTTCTCTGTACAGGAATAAAACTGAACGTACCAGCCAGCATCACGAAGTTTACGAACAGCGGTCCAGTCGAAATCACCCCAAACCTGCATCTGTGCAATATCCTTGTCAAGCTGGGGAAGTTTCTGACCCAGTTCCTGAATATGGGACTGTAAATCTTCGTATGCGCTGACCACTTCATTGGCAGAAACACCTGTACGCACCGTTGCAGACAGGTCTTTACCGGCCAGATTATTCATGGCATTCAGCGTATTCTTGTACAACGCACGCTTCTGCATGAAACGCTGCAACCGATCGTCCATTTCGCCACATTGCTTCTCTACAATGTGTACGACTCCCAACTCACGGATCTGCTCAAGGAACTGTTCATACTCCTTATGATAAATAAGGAATGTGAGCTTCTTCATTTTTGTAATCATGCCTCTGCCTCCTTCCTTTTTTCCTGATGGGACTTCATGATCTTCTGCGAAGACTTGGACAAGTTCTCTTCATCTTCCATGAACCGTTTGATCTTACGCAGGGCATCCTGATAGCCGGGAATTTGTACTTTTTCGAAAAGGTTCACTTTCTGTGTAGTCTTCTTACGGGCATGTTCGAGCAAGTTCAGCTTGGCAACCGTGAACTCACGCTCAATAGCAGTATGAGCCAGCTCTTTCAGCAGATTCAGACCGTCAGCATACCATTTGGGGGCATTGAACAGGCTATACGGGCGGATATCAAAATCGATATTCTCCAACTGGGGCACCCGTACACCAGCAATCTTGCGAACTCCCAAATGTACATCACTGACCTTAATCAGCGAGCTGTCGAACTCATTCCATAGAGCGAACATGGCTTCGTAAGCTTGTATTTCCTTTTCCAACCGTTGTTCCAGTACCTGAGCGTCGGTCTTGCAACGCTTCACCTCCATGCGCAGTGCACTCTCCTTATTCTTAATAATAGGAAGGGTACGCACCCGCACTTTCAGTTGCTTTTCAAGCTGCTGGAGCGAGGTCTTGTTATATTGAAACTTAATAGCCATTCTTTATGATTCTTTAATTTGCCTTGCCGGCCGGCCAATACTGATCGACCAGTTCCTTCTTTATGTTCACTTCTTCCGGCTTAAAATACTTGCCGAACAAGCTCCAGGCCACATCAAGCATCTCGGTCGTATCGAGATTGACATCGATGGCCAGCAACTGGTTGGAGTAATCCTTGGCGAAAGCAAGCGTACGCTCATCATAGTTTGTCAGGTCGAAACCATTCTCCAACTTGGTCTTGGCGTTGGCAGCATCGGCATACAGACGGACAGCAGCATTCATCACTTGCGGATGGTCCTTACGAGTCTTCTTACCGGTAACCAACTGTTTCAAACGAGACAAAGAACGGAAGGGGTCTACGATAACCTTACCAATATCACTGTCACGACGCAGGAAAAGCTGACCTTCAGTGATATAACCGGTATTATCGGGCACAGCATGCGTAATGTCGCCTCCCGAAAGGGTGGTCACTGCGATAATCGTGATGGAACCTCCACTAGGGAACTGTACGGCCTTCTCATAGATCTTGGCCAAGTCAGAATACAGCGAACCCGGCATAGAGTCCTTCGACGGAATCTGGTCCATACGATTGGACACAATGGCCAACGCGTCGGAATAAGAAGTCATATCAGTCAGAAGTACCAACACCTTCTCGTTGTGCTGCACAGCAAAATATTCGGCAGCTGTCAGAGCCATATCAGGAACAAGCAGACGTTCTACCGGCGGATTTTCTGTCGTATTCACAAAGCTGACAATTCGGCTAAGAGCACCAGCATTGGAGAATACATTTTTAAAATAAAGGTAGTCATCGTTCGTCATACCCATACCGCCCAAAATAATCTTATCGGTCTCAGCACGGAGGGCCACATTGGCCATTACCTGATTGAAAGGCTGGTCAGGATCAGCAAAGAAAGGAATCTTCTGACCGGATACCAGCGTATTATTCAAGTCGATACCGGCAATACCGGTCGCAATCAATTCAGACGGTTGCTTACGACGGACGGGATTTACCGATGGACCGCCAATTTCCACTTCCTGTCCTTCAATTTCCGGTCCTCCGTCAATGGGATCACCGAAAGCGTTAAAGAAACGTCCGGCAAGCTGCTCGCTCACCTTCAACGTAGGTGCCTTACCCAAGAATACCACTTCGGCATTGGTGGGAATACCTTCGGTACCTTCGAATACCTGCAAGGTCACTTCATCCCCGGCAATCTTCACCACCTGTGCAAGCTTGCCGTTTACGGTTGCCAACTCGTCATACCCTACTCCCGTAGCTTTCAACGAACAGGTAGCCTTCGTAATCTGAGTTATTTTGGTATATATTTTTTGAAATGCTTTTGTTGCCATTGTTCAAATACTTAGCAATTTAATATTCGTGTTCTCAAAATTCAATCATGCCTTCCGCTCTTCGATCAACGCCTGCAATTGCTGACGGAATGCTTCGTATTCGGGAGACTTGAACTTCGAGTAGTTCATCTGCTTGCAGATATTGATCATTTTCTTAAAGTAATCCATTACTTCGTTGAAGTTGTCGAAAGTGAAATCCGTATGGCAGATTTCGATAACCATATTCAGAATTTCTTCCTGACGTTCCATCGGAGTCACGGCATCAATTTCGTCGAAAGCGTCCTGCTGCAAAATCACAAAGTCAATCAATTCCGATTTCCAGAAAATGACGTGGTAATCTACGGGTACACCGTCATCACCCAAGATATTGATCTGTTCGGCAATTTCCTTACCACGCTGGAGACGAGTTTTGATTTCATTTACCTTTCCGATCCACTCTCCATTGATACGTTTGCTGATATAATCTTCAAATTCAGGATATTCAATATACTTGGAATATGAATCAATAGGATTTACGGCAGGGTATCGCTTCTTGTCTGCACGGTCCTGCTCAAGGGCATAGAAGCAACGGGCCACCTTCTTCGTATTTTCAGTTACAGGTTCCTTTAGGTTACCACCGGCAGGAGATACGGTACCAATAAAGGTAATAGAACCAGTCTCACCATTGTTCAATACGACATAACCGGCACGACCATAGAAGTTGGAGATAATGGAAGACAAATCCATAGGGAATGCATCGGGACCCGGCAGTTCCTCCATACGGTTGGACATCTCACGCAAAGCCTGTGCCCAACGGGAAGTAGAGTCGGCCATCAACAATACCTTCAAGCCCATACTGCGATAGTATTCGGCAATGGTCATGGCCGTGTATACAGAAGCTTCACGGGCAGCCACCGGCATGTTTGAAGTATTGGCTATGATGATGGTACGTTCCATCAATTTACGACCTGTATGCGGGTCTACCAGTTCAGGAAATTCTGTAAAGATTTCCACGACCTCATTAGCACGTTCACCACAGGCAGCTATGATTACGATATCTGCTTCCGCCTGCTTGGAAATGGCATGCTGAAGCACCGTCTTACCGGTACCAAACGGACCAGGAATAAATCCTGTACCACCTTCTACAATGGGGTTCACCGTATCAATCACACGGACACCCGTTTCCAGCAATTTGAAAGGACGGGGTTTCTCCTTGTAGTTGGTCATGGCACGCTTCACCGGCCATTTCTGAATCATGTTGACTTCCACTTCACTACCATCTTCTGCTGTCAGCACAGCGACAGTATCCTCGATGGTATAATCACCTTCCGAAACAATCGACTTCACAGTACAAATGCCCTTCTGTGCGAAAGGCACCATGATTTTAAGCGGCTGAAAATTCTCTTCCACCTTTCCAAGCCAGGCAGCGGCTTCCACCTTATCGCCGGGCTTTACCAGAGGAACAAAATGCCACTTCTTTTCCTTGTCCAAAGGATAAGTATACTGACCTCGCTTCAGGAAAACACCCTCCATCTTGTCCAGGTCGTTCTGCAAACCATCGTAGTTTTTGGACAACATACCCGGTCCTAACGTCACTTCGAGCATGTGTCCGGTAAATTCGGCTTCAGCACCTACCTTCAGTCCACGCGTACTTTCGAACACCTGAACATATACTTGGGCACCTACAACCTTGATAACCTCTGCCATCAGACGGTCGCCCCCGGTAGAGATATAACAAATCTCATTCTGTGCCACCGGGCCGTCAACGACAAGCGTCACCATGTTGGCGATTACGCCACTAACAGTTCCTTTTGTTGCCATATAATATTAACAATTTTATTTATCTGAATTCCGCAGGTATCTGTACTTCGTTTTTCAATGCTTCAATCATACTGCGGAACAACTGACTTCCACGTTCTTTGTCCAAAGAAAGCCAACGTTCAATCATCTCAAGCTGCAACAGAAATACAAACAAACGTTCAATGGTAAAATAATTGAAGAAAGTAGCTTCTTCCATCCAGTTCCAACGCAGCTGGTCTATCTTTTTCTCACGTTCAACCAACTCTTCTACCTCACTGATCTTCATCAGCTGATCCAAATAATCGACCTCAGTACCCAAACCGAAATCGCGTGCAGTCGACGTACGCAATGCTTCGCAGATACTGGTGTCGCCCACAATCAGAGGAGCGACTTCAAACTTATACTTACGGGCTGTAAGTGCAACCAAAATATTGTTGACTGTGAGATTGAAGCTAAACCAGTCGGAAACGAACCGATTCTTACACTTCATTGCATAAGCATAATACAATCCGGCCAGACGATTCTCTGGCAAAGAATTCATCTCCTCGGTTGGTTGATTGAAATAGTCGGAGATAAACGCAGAAAGGTAAGAAGGAAATACACGGTCAGGTACCTCGTCACCGTCCTTCAGCATAGCTATAAAACCAGACAGTTCGTCTACTGAATACAATCCGCAGGTATCAATCACCGCATCCCTGTCTTTCAAAAGTTTCAATACATTCGCATTATCAAACTTCAAATAGAACAGGTCTATTAACTTTTTATCCACATCTGACAAATAAGGATAAAACTCTGTCTTGAAATCTGCTACCGTATAACTCAGTTTGCTGTCATCCAAAGCCAAATCGGGCAAACCAGCTACCAAGTAATAGTATTTACTCATATCCTGACAGGGATTTAAAATAACATTTCCACCAGTTGTGGACGCAAAAATTCCTTGAAGTAGTTCATAAACTCTTCCTCACCAAAGTTCACCTTATAGGCACCACTTGCCGGTGATACAGTGAACAACGTCTTGATACCGTTCACTTGCTCAATTCTGACGCCTTTGTCCAAAAGAGCTTTAGCTTTTGATGCGAAATATTTCTTTAGTCCTTCTGCATCTGCTGTAGAGATGACAATAGGCTCGCTCCATTTTTCAGCTAATGCAACAATAAAGGCATTCAGATAATCCTTATTTGCAGCAAAAGCTTTTACGTCTGCATCCACAATTGATCCACTTACGACAGAAGTGATTTCAGACTTCAAAGCATTTACAGCCTGTCCTGCAAACAGCTTCAATTCAGACTTCGTATTCTCTGACAATTCATCAGCAGACTTACGAGCATTGGCCAAAATCTGTTCGGCCTCTTTATGAGCTTCGTCTACAATTTTCTTCGCTTCCGTTTGGGCCTCCAATACTAATTTACGGGCTTCTTCATTCCCTTTTTCGACCCCTTCACGATAAATCTTGTCGGTCAGCTCTTGAATTTTGTTTTCCATATTTATAGGAGTTATATGTTAATTTATTTTCTATACGTGATTTTTCTCCTCATTAGATTTTGGCCAAAATTACAAAATTTGCTTGGATATAAAATAAAAAGAATGAAAGAAAAATGCAGAGAGGTTTAAAAAAGGGGGATAATGAACAAAAAAAGAGTCCCCCGTAACAGATTCATTACGGAGGACTTCTCAAGAAAACGGCGGCGACCTACTCTCCCACTGTTACGCAG
>OHAQ01002821.1_pt1 | contig 12341 bp, 13 predicted proteins | sample 1577111 | NCBI WGS metagenome assembly OHAQ01 (sample SAMEA3541549, study PRJEB24748) | human gut metagenome | biome: human gut; feature: human-associated habitat; material: faeces | place: China | collected 2012 | reverse complement strand
TTAAGAAGGTTGTTCCGGAATGAGTGGGGCTTCTGTTTTTGCTCCGGCTGACTGACTGGCGCTGATTTTCTCTGCGGCCCTTTTATCAATCTGCCTGCGCCAGAAATCGCGCACTGCCCTGTACCCACCCGAAAGAAGATACATAACACAGACTGCCGTACAGAAGTACAGCATCACCTGATGAACAAATGTCATAGTTTCTTACCGTTATGGTTGACTCTGGAAGCAGTTTTCGTTTAAAAAATACCAGTGACGAAAGTGATATCATCTTTCCCTGATTCTCACCATGAATCTCACACCGCCAGGGGTTTCAGGCCAGCTGGCGGTTTTTTTTGCCGGTTATGCTGATTCCCGGTTTTCGTTAACTTTGACTGTGACCGTATCAAGCAGTACCGGATACGTCGCTTTTGCCCCCGTGATATCTGTCAGCGTCAGCGTATCTGCTGTAAAGCCATCATTTGTCCACATCACCAGGTCAAACGCAGACTGCTCTGCATCATCAATCACCGGCACCACTTTTTCGCTGTTATTTCCCGCAAAGCGGAAAACAACTGTATGCCAGTTATGGTCAAATGCCCCAAATGTGCCCAGTTGCGCATTCGACTCCCCCTTGTGGTACATCAGATTCAGATTTGATGCATCCGTCTGAAGGAAGAAGGACGCCAGCATGCTGTTTGCTGTCGCGCCTGACGCCCACTGCGACACCGGCCAGTACAGACCAAAGACAAACTGACCGTTAACCAGTTCGACACCCTCCGGGATCTTAAACCGCACGGCAATTTCACCTCCCTTACTGAGAAGATTTTTTGCCTCCTCCACCGCAACAGTACGGAACATCTTCCAGGAGGTCAGTTTACCCGGCTGTTTTTCCAGTCGCAGCGCCTTCCTGCCACTGTCATCCGTCACAGTGCCTTTACCACCGGACGCATTCCACTGCTGCTCTGTCCATACACCACTGCCACTGTTCGCATCATATCCGGCCACCATTCTTGTTACGGCTTCAGTATGACCGCCTGCAGAAGTACCTGCACCCTGCTGTTGCGTCGGACCCGCAGAGCCAGACTGTGCATCCCCCGTGGAGGCTGGCGTGGTCGCCAGCGGTGCAGACTGCCCGCTCAGGAACGGCAGCAAACGCCCGGCTCGCACCAGTATCTCTCCTGCCAGCCGATCTGAAACAATGCCTCTTCGCGCCCAGGAGCTGAAGTGCGTTTTACGATCGGCTGTCGTCCAGTTACCATTACTGCGTGACGCGGCACCATAGTATCCCGCCGTGATAATGTCCGGATCTTCTGACGGCTCGTTTGTCGGCACATTCGCACCATGCTCATCCGTCATCAACGGCACAAAGTGAATATTCTGCGCCGCCTTGCCTTTATAGCCTCCGTAAACCGCCTCATACTGCACTGCATACTTCGCCTTCCAGTCGTACGTGGTGTCACCGCAAATCCACGGGACGCCGGACGTTGTCCCGCCAATACACTGGTCTGCAATATCTGCCAGGTCTGCACGGTATTTATTTACCATGGCAAGAAAAAGTGCATTGTGCTCTGCATGTCTCCCCGAACTGACATCTTTTTCCCCCTGCATCCAGATCACCGACAACAGCACGTTTTTCGGATTTTTCTTCAGGGCTGCACGCGTTCTGCTGACCAGGTCACGATACAACGGTTTATCCACCCCCCACAGGGAAGAGCCCGCTGTCGCACCCGACGCCTCATTAAACGCGCCCTCTGCTCCCGCAGTAAATCCCGAATCGCCACGTCCACACGGGACAAGAAGGATCCCCGCACGGGCAGGCATAAACGGCAGCAGTTTTTTGGCCACATGCAGGGCATGCCCCACACAGCCATACTGCCCTTTATTGAGGTCTGCTTTCGGGTGATTCAGATTACTCACGTCCTGCACATCATGCAGACAATGGTCTGCAGGAATAATGTCGTTATATGCACAGGCCGCACCGCCCGGTGTCACCGTGCTGCGACGCGCCAGTTGCTTAATACGCGGGTCAGGACGATCATACGTATCCGGCAGCGGCAGCCCCTCGCCAAAAGACATCGAGTTGGACTGCCCGGCCAGCGCAATGACAAAGTAATATTCCGGTTCGCTGGTGGTGCTGATAACAGCGCCACCATCACCCGACGGTTGCACCACCACAGGTGTGGTGACATCACCTTCCGCCGCAATGGCCTGCATCAGGGTATAAGGCGTGATGGCGACAGGGCTGCCAAATGGCTGCCACCCCTCCTTCAGTTTTTGTGTCAGTCGTTTCGCAAGGTCTGACGGCGATGCCGCCCTGACAACATCATAGTGTTTAAATGCCATGGTTCTTTCCACCATCTGAAAAATAATTCTTTAAAATACCTGACATGTAATACAGAAAAAACACAAAACCATACCTTAAATAAAAACCTCATCATCAAGCAGATATGCATGGGTAAACTACAAGACGAGATATAAACCACCCTGCATTTAAATAAACAATAAACAACATCAGAAAAATAATTCTGCTCTATGGTTTACATTCAAAAATATCATTTATACTTTTCAGAACATCACCAGCAAGACATAAACAAGGAAACTAAATGAAGTGGATTGTGATTGATACAGTTATCCAGCCATCATGCGGAATATCTTTTTCAGTCATATGGAGTAAAATAAAATTAATAATCTGGTATCAATCGGATGCTTTCTTACCTCCTGAAAGTATATTTACACTGACTCACACAGGTATCATGCTCAATAACAAAGTGCTACCTGTAACCATTTACAACGTAGTACCATTCAATAAAACATTCTGGAATTTAATCAAAAACAGCCAGGAATGCCCTACAAATACAGATAACGTATTGAATGAATGCTTTAATAACCGTTGCACTCTGCAAATATGTCCTTATGGACTAAAACAACAAAGTCCATAAGGAGTTTACTCACATCTGACAAAATCAATATAAACAGCCCCTCCGGAGAGGGGCTGGAGAGTGGCGCTATGTGCCATTGCATGGTGCCGGGTGCCTCCCGGTGAGTTCAGTATCAGCACCTGAACCCGCACAGAAAGGATAAGGGTCGGTGACAAAACACCAGTTGCTGATTGCCCCTCCGCACAGGGGGATTCACCATGCCAGTTTCTTTTAACAAACTCCCCGCAAACCAGACAACAGTCAACCGCCTGAATTGTGAAGTATTTAAAAATTTCTCCCGCTAACTGATACCCGGCTAACAGTCCGGCGTTTTCTTTTTCAGCAACGGGAAAGCAATAACCACCACACCCGCCACCAGCACACCGTCAGCCAGCACTGACATTATCCGGCTGCTGCAATGCCATTCACAAAAACAGTAAGCAATAACTTTTTACCGTAACAGGTGATAATCCAGATATGTATCTACCCCAGATGAGTAATCCGAAGTTCATCCATACCACAGGTCCTGGCTATTCTGTTGTACTCCTGAACAAGAGCAAATAATTCTGAATTAGCAACCATGAACTCATCGCAAACCCTCTGTATAGCATCACTATTCAGAATAATAACGTCTCTTCCCGAAAGACGATCAGGAGTACAAAACAAAACTGTCAAACGGCTGAAGGCCTTTGCTCGTGCTGCATTGACTATATCAATACGCTGCCTAAGGATGAAACACCCCGACGCCTCATCAATATTCACTCTACCCACACCATATGAATGATAAATATTTAATGCTGAAAAAACCATTAGACGGTATAACAAACACTCAATCAATACTTAACAGAACTTTTATTTTTGACAAACATATAATATTTTCAACAAGATCCTGAGCCAGGTATATTTCAGTATAAGGCTCTGCCGGAAGGAATCTGGAAGAATGAATATGGCGCGCTGTACTGGATTCGAACCAGTGACCGATTGCTTAGAAGGCAATTGCTCTGTCCGGCTGAGCTAACAACGCTGAATACCGATAATGGACCGCCATCGGGGACCCGCCCCCGCACCAACAACCCTGTTATCGCGTCGTCTGCTCTTCCTGATAAGCTAATGGCGGTTTGTGATGGTGGCCCTTGCTGGATTTGAACCAGCGACCTGGCGATTATGAGTCGCTCGCTCTCACCACTGAGCTAAAGGGCCGGGCATAGGATAATAACGGTACGTAACTAATTCTGCAATATCATCCGTTCTGACTGACTAAATTCTGAACTTCCCTGACCGTCTGCTCAAAACGCTCAGTCTCCAGCTCAACGCCAGTTGCACGACGTCCCAGCGCTATCGCTGCTTTGACTGTCGAACCTGACCCCATGAAGAAATCTGCAACCAGGTCACCCGGACGACTGCTCGCGCTGATTATCTGCTGCAGCATTTCTGCCGGTTTTTCGCACGGATGTTTCCCGGGATAGTACTGCACCGGTTTATGCGTCCACACATCCGTGTACGGCACCTGCGCAGTTACGCCAAAATACCGCCGCAGATGCTTATATTCACTCTGCAGTTCCGCATACTGCCGGTTCAGTGAAGTATACGTCTCCAGCAGCTGGTGGTGGGGCTTTTCCAGTTCACCGCGCTGATGCTTCTCTTCTGCCACCCGGGCAAACAGCGCCTGTAATTTCAGATAATCGCTTTCGTTCGGTAGCTGCCACTGACCGGCACTGAACCAGTGCGACACCATGTTTTTCTTTCCTGTGGCATCCACTATCTGTTTTGCCGTTATCCCCAGGGCAGCACGCGCATCACGAAAGTAAGCAATCAGCGGAGCCATCACATGCTGTTTCAGTGCCCTGCCCTTCGCCTCATACCCGGCATCTTTCGGGCGATACGGCCCCTGATAATGTTCCGCGAACAGAATGCGCTCTGTGGCGGGGAAATACGCCCTCAGGCTTTCCTTGTTGCACCCGTTCCAGCGTCCGGACGGCTTCGCCCAGATAATATGGTTCAGCACACTGAAGCGTTCACGCATCATGATTTCAATGTCAGACGCCAGGCGATGGCCACAGAACAGGTAAAGACTTCCGGCAGGTTTCAGCACCCGCCAGAACTGCGCCAGACACTGGTCCAGCCATTTCAGGTAATCATCGTCGCCCTTCCACTGGTTATCCCAGCCCTCAGGCTTCACTTTAAAGTACGGCGGGTCCGTGACTATCAGGTCAACAGAATTTTCGGGTAACGACCGGATAAATTCCAGGCAGTCGGCGTTGATTAACTCACAACTGGATATTTTTACAGTGTTAAACATGGATCATTAAGCCTGTCTCTGATAGGCTCATTCTGCTTTTGCGCAAAGCAGTGGGCCTGAGGTTTGCTTGTGATCCGGACGCATGAGCAGATGGCTGGTGAGTGCCCCTAACACCCACCAGCCGCCCATTTACCACAAATAAAAAAGCCTTCAGGACTGAAGGCGTCTGTAACAACCGAACTGATAGTCTGCCAGTCCCGCCATAACAAGCTGGGTCAGTATTAACTGGCAGCGTTCACGTGAAAGGTAAGTATTCTGCGCAATCTCCCCGACTGTCGCCGGTTCGGTGGCACTTAATTCATTAAACACCACTCTGGCGGTTTCGGTCATATCCTGCTGTTTCAGCATGTCTTTTTCCCTTTTCCGGTTAACGTGACACACCAATAACTCTTGTCGAAAAAGCCAGCAAGCTGAAAGACAGGTATTCACCGCCACCAGCAGCACGAATCACTCGTTCGTCGCTGAAAAATGGCAGTAATGATTTATCCTCCGCCAGCGGCTGGCGAACGGCAGGAACGATCCCGGACGGCAGATTACGCATGCTTTTCGGTTCCGGCTCCACCAGTACCCGGGTATTGTGGAATACCGGCATGGATTCACGGCCCGGCTTAACGATCACCAGCCCGAGTTCCGGTACCAGAACAGGTCGAAGTAATACCCGCACGTTACCTCCAGATGCGTTGCTGATATGTGCGGGACGGACGCGGCGGGCGTTCGGAATAAGGGAGCCTGACGGAAATTATCCAGTGTCGGAAGTCAGGACTGAGGCCTTTCTGAAACTGGTATCCACGTCTGCGGTAATTCTGAATCAGCCACTCGGCCTGTTCTTCAGTGCATTGGTCATGCTGGTACCAGTCATATTTGAATGCGTGAGAGCGCCGTCCGTGTCTGCTGGCAGGGTCGGCATCAGAATTGTGGTGTTTGGTATTGTGCGCCATCGGTTGTCTCTGCTGGCGCAGCAGGTGCCAGTTGTTCAGGCTGGCGTGTGGATTGTAAACCAGAATGCCAGGAAAAAACAAAACCCGCGAAGCGGGTTAGTAAAAATGTACTGAAGTCAATGACGTGCCATCACAGTTAAAATATGACAGACTCTATTTACGTAGAGATGTCAGACTGCAAGATCCAAGGGAAGATCAGAAATATCCTTTAATCTTTTACCATTAACCATCACGGAAAGCATGTCAGCTGCATCGCTGAGCCCCAGTATTTCAACTGCTGATATAAGTTCATAAAGCGCAAAATGATACACGCAATCTATATCACCAGTACCAAGAGCAATAGACGCCAGACGACTTGGAGTAGGCTCAGCAGTAACAACCATTACATGAGGGAGATTTCCCTTACGGTTGCGAATAAGATTTAATGCCTCAGAACGAGCATTCTGGGCCCGGTCGCTTCTTATTGTCCATTTGCAGGAAATACTTGCGTGTAATATTGGTTTCCCACCATTCGAACTCCTGAGAGCTGACATGCGGGTAACAGAATCATCCACCAGTAATTCAGGACTGTTGATAACTTGATCACATTCAGGTTCTCTTTCAACAATAATATCTGGTGAAATCGTATAATCACTCCCCAGTGCAGCAGCGAGCTGAGGATTACTTTTTGCAGCACTATCCAATGCTATAAGATGGGCATATTGTTCATATTTAGCTATCTCTAATCTGTTTCTACCAGAAACCTGATGTACATTCCATTTTCCAGGGCGTAAGTGGCTGAGTTTAAAAAAGGTTTTTTCTATAAACTCTGCGCAGATACTCTCAAACTGATTACCAGATGTTTGCCCTGCAACACGTTCACCAATCGTTTCAGCCTGCAAGAAGCGAGCAATTTCTCTTGCTATAGCTTTACTGTTTTTGTTACTGCTATCTGCGTTACTAACAACTCCGGCAGTATTAATTGTGAGCGTATTCAGTAACAATTGGGCATGAAACTCCTTTCTGGCTTCAGCAAAACCAACTATGCTGTCAACCAAATCTCCATTCATTTCTGGATTTCCTTCAGGCTGCTTGACTATTCTTACTGATGTTATTCTTATACCGTCCCTGCAAAACTCCATACACATATTGTGCGATTTTTGCTGCAAATAGCGGTGGAACAGCATTCCCGATCTGCTTTGCAATCTCAGTTTTTGAACCGGTAAAAATGAAATTATCAGGAAAAGACATTAATCTCGCTGCCTCACGATGAGTTATTGGCCGATCCTCTTCCGGATGTAAATATCGCCCTTTCTCCGGTTTGAAAAACTCAGTACGAATCGTTACTGAAGGTCTGTCCCACCACAGACGTCCAAACAAATCGGTCCCTCCAGATTTCTTTTTTAGCCAGCACGCCGGGGTTATATCAGGTCTTTTTTTCTGTAAATCGAAACGGTTACCTCCTGGTGGAACCGCTTTATATCGCTCCAGAGAAACAGGTGTGGGATTACGCCCAAAATGTAAGTTCAGCGGAGGAAGTTCATTACGAATATCAGTTCCAACAGGAGCAGGTAAGTCACCAATTGCATCACGCGTACAGACCCATTCAGGCAAAGCGACATCCTTATCAGGGGAACGATGCGTTGGTGCTGGCGGGAACGCCGGAATACTATGCACATCGAAGAGTTCTCGTTTGATACCGATTGCTATCGTTCGTTTTCTTGTCTGAGGTACTCCATAGTCAGCAGTATTCAACACCATTGGATTAAGCAGAATAAAGCCCATGGATTTCGCTCTAAACGTAATGTCCGCAAACTCATCGCTTATCAGCAATCCGGGGACATTTTCCATGACGAACATACAAGCCCTTGAACGCTCAATGACATCCATATAAGGCTCCCACAATGCTCTTCGGTGATCACCATAACGATTCTTATTCAATAAACTGAATCCCTGACACGGGGGGCCACCTATGACCACATCAGCCTCAGGAACAGTATTGCTGGATGCCCACTCCTCAATATTTGCCTGAACTCCATGCAAACCAAAATTGGCATTGTAGGTATTTATAGCTGCAGCATTATTATCAATAGCAAGGATACTTTCAAAGTAGTCAGACATCTCTCCATGAAGAAAACCATAAGATAATCCACCTGCCCCACAAAAGAGGTCTATCACTCTGAATTTATTTAATTCTTTCATCCGCATCCATATGCCTCAGATTAATGTTGAGCGTCTTACAGGACGCGTAATGTTAACTGGGGCTTTCTCTATCTGCCTTTTGGTGTTCATGCCTGAGGCAGACAGCCTCAGGCACCCGCAGCAATTCTACTTAACTCACGTCACCTCGCCAATATGAAATCAATCAGAAAGGTGATCCATAAAATCACTCCTTCTCTTCTTTTCCGTAGTGGAGTTGGCCAATTTTGATAAGAGGGCGTCCCTGAGATTTGCGGTGTAGATTGGTATCGCGCAGAGAATACACACAGCCACAATATTCCTGCTGATAGAATTTTTCGCGCTTGCTGATTTCAATCATACGGGACGAGCCGCCCTGCTTGCGCCAGTTATAATCCCAGTACACCATACCCGGATAATGCGCAACAGCTCGCCGCCCACACTCGTTAACCTGCTGCATATTTTTCCAGCGTGAAATGCCCAGTGAACTGCTGATCACACTGAAACCATTTTCAGCAGCGTACAACGCTGTCCGCTCAAAACGCATGTCAAAACACATGGTACAACGGATCCCCCTCTCAGGCTCCCATTCCATTCCTTTGGCACGTTCAAACCAGTTGTCGGTGTCGTAATCAGCATCGATAAACGGCACGCCGTGTTGTTCAGCAAAGCGAATATTTTCATCCTTACGAATTAAATACTCTTTCTGAGGATGAATGTTCGGGTTGTAGAAAAAGATGGTGTAGTCGATTCCCGAGGCCTGAAGCGCCTCCATCACTTCACCGGAACATGGAGCACAGCAAGAGTGCAGTAGTAGTTTGTTTGCCCCGTTTGGGAGTTCCAATTTAGGCCGTTTGAAATCAGCAATAGTCATAAATATTTTTATTGGGGTCATGAAAATAGCACAGAGTGTAGCATCAGAGCAGGGCTATCGGGAATATATGTCTAAATCTGGTAATATCTGGTTTTGACGCAAAGCGGACAACCACGCTGGCTCTACCCTGCGCCATGAAAATGTCAATTCACATCTGAACTAATGCTCTTTAATCTAGTAACGTCTAAAATACCTAACATTTCCTTGATAAAATGCCAGTACACGCTGCATAACTTCGCTCTGGCGGCACTCACGACAAATTATGTTCTGCCGTCTGTTGTAACGACGTATTTCTCCGTCAGGTAACTTTCGAATCAGTGTCGGGTCAGCAGCCTTCTCCGGTGTCTTACGCCATACGCGATACGCCTGCTCTGATGGAAATACCCCGCAATCAGAGAGCCAGACATCACCACTGGCCGCAAGCGCACCAGATAAACGACGAATAGCGGTCTTACTGACACCCGTTTTATCTGCCAGTTGTCGAAAAGTTTCTCGTCCGCTCAGGCGCACGAATTCCACAATGCGCGCCTTCACTTCTTCCCGCTCTTCTGGTGTAAATACTTTTGCCATAAGCGCCTCCGGCAATCACTTTTCCGATACAACACGGCGGGAAGAATCAGTAATCTGTCGAACAATATCCCGGTGCTTGTTCAGCTCCCGCAGCGCGGCGCAGACTCGCTCCCACTTCTGAACATCACTTTTCGCCCTGCGCAGCGCCAGGTTTGCCCTGCGAAGGGACGGAAAAATCAGCTCATCTGCTTGCGTTTCGGTAAACGATGGCAACGACTGCACAATGTCCGCCACAGTTTCTGTTTTAATTTCTTCCTGTGTTGCGGCTTCCCGGACTGGTAACGCAGCACCTGCTGGCTGAGGAAAGGCCTTACCATCACTTTCCGTTACCAGCGCGGCTTTCGGCTCTGCTGGTAAATTATCGCCCGGCATGCAGTAACGAAATTTACCGTTCTGATTAACGCGTGCCAGCCGCCCCGTTGCGGTTACCACCGCCAGCGTGGAGGCAACCTTGCGAGTACTGACGCCGAACTTACCCGCCAGTTCCTCACACGTTTTAGCACCATCCTGACCGATAAACTCAATCATCATGTCTGCGGTAACTTTTTGTTCGACCTCTCCGGTCAGCATATCCTGTGCTTCAGATTTTACTGGCCGCTCTTCGGTTACCCGGGATTCACCTTCGCCAGCCAGAAACCAGGTGTGACCAGTTTTATCAACGACGCCATTTCTTTTGAGTTCCCACAGCTCGTTGAGAACCTCTTCACGACTGATATCAAGTCGCGCGGCCAGTTCTACCGATGTGGCTTTTCCCATTGCTTTCAGTGCGTCAAATACGGTTTCCATTAAAATTTCCTCCGACAAAATCGTTTCTCAGATTCAAATAAAACCAGCTGCCTTCCGGCGTTCGTATTCCTGTTTCAGCCGTTCAATTGGCGTTGGCCCTTGCGGGTGTTTCGCCCCTTCCAGTTGTCGTCGCACTGGCGGAACACTCATCCCGTTACCAACATGCTTTGCCCATTTCGTCAGTTGCCGTTCCGCAAGTCGTTTTAACTCACCCTGCGTCATCTGGCGCTCAATCCCTCTGGTACGCATTTCGAGGCAGATGTGGTACAGCACAGGCTGTGGCCACGGGTATTTATCACTCCCGTCGTATCGCCAGGATTCATTGCGCCAGCGCCGGTACTCTTCCATCACGGCATCCACCGTAAGACCAAATGGATTTGCCCCACTCTCCGAAATCAGCGCAACAAACTCAGCCAGGTCCGGGGGCCACGTTTCACCCGCCCGGCAGCGGTCCATGCACTGACGGCAGACCAGCCGGATTTGCTGTTCAGTCATCGTGCCAATCTGGGCAATCCAGAGCTTCGAAGGTGCGGCCCCGTTCTTCTGAGTCCAGCGGTTCGAATACACCTCCCCCATAAGCTCCCACAGCTTCCAGGCCATTTCCGTTGCTGATAAATCCGTTGTCTCGTTCCCACTGTTCGCGTGCTGCCCGGATTTCCTGAACTGCCCGTGATGCCGTGCCACCTGATGCTGCATGGCTTACCCCCTTGCTGACTGGTTTTACCTGTGCCCTGACGTGCTGCACGTGGCGGGCAAATTTCTGCTCCCACTGAACCTGTGTGAAAACCTTCCCCTCCGCCATCCAGTAATCCCGGAATGCGGCAAGCTCTGCAGGTGTAAATTCCGGCTCAGGCAGAGCCATACCCCACACTGCTGCCCGTTGTCGAAAATCCGACGACGGCTGCCAGACAGTAGTCATCAAAAATTTCCCGATCGGTTCGCTCAGGCCGTCCAGGTATTCAGGTTCGGCTGTCTGCAACGGCGCACCATGCGACTCACCGGTTGGAGCACTCTCGCGCATGCGCGCGTTATGTGTGGGGTTTAATTCTGTATCTGTATCTTTATCTGTCGTGACTTGTCGTGACAGATGCGTGACACGTCGTGACTCATCGTGACAATCAGCATCATATTTCCGCAGCTTTTCGCGCTCCCGCTGCGCTCTCTTGCGCTCTGCCGGGGATTTTGCCGTTTGCGAAACGTTACCATTGTCCTCTTTCAGCACCTGACGTTTTTCCCATCCGGAAATAAGGTCACCATCCAGAACCCGCCCCTGCATTGCATGCAAAATTGAATCAATTACGTCTTCCGTCACATCAAGCGCACTTGCTAAATCTTCCGTCGTGACATCAATGTGACCACGTAGTGACACGCCGTGACATGTCGTGACATTTCGTGACGCACTCACCAGAAGGTGGATATACACCGCCATCACTGTTGCGATTGGCTGTCCTGAGACCCTGGCAATGGTTCGCCATTTGGGATCATTTGGCATGTCATGCCACAATCTGAGCCAGGCATTAGCCATACTCACCTCATCTGATACCGAACTTTACCCTCGAACATCCGGAAGAAATCCGGCATGAATATTGTTGGTCAATGCACGACAACAGCATTACCAGGCTGACCACCACTGTTAGTCAGGGTGCCCCAGGCGATCGCCGCTGCGACAAAATCATCCACATCTTTCACCAGCCGATCCCTCCGTTCGACGATCTCACGGTAATATTCAGAGCTGTGACTGCGCATACGGGCCACCAGCAGAGGCTGAAGTGGCACACTGAATTTGGCCACCTGAACAGAGGTGATATGCTCACCTCAGA
>OHAQ01002820.1_pt1 | contig 12346 bp, 6 predicted proteins | sample 1577111 | NCBI WGS metagenome assembly OHAQ01 (sample SAMEA3541549, study PRJEB24748) | human gut metagenome | biome: human gut; feature: human-associated habitat; material: faeces | place: China | collected 2012 | reverse complement strand
AAAGAAGAAGCAGAAGCTAAAGCAGAAGCTAAAGCACGTCTGGAAGCTGAAAAGAAAGTAAACGAAGAAATTGCTAAGAAAGTAGCTGAAAAGAAAGCTGCTGAAGCTGCCGCTAAGGTAGAAGCAGAAGCACCTGCTACAGAAGAAGCTACACCTGCTGAAGAAGCACCTGTTGCTGAAGCTGCTGCTGAATAATCAGTCTTTGCATAAAGTATTTGTGAAAGTTCCCTGAATAGATTCATTTCTTTCAGGGAATTTTTATATTCAATACGAATCTTACAAATATTGATAACTAATTTATCCTGCAAATATTACTCATTGTATAGACTTGCCACGAGCCTTTCTTTTCTCTAACTCCTCTTTCAAAAAACGTTGGCGATCATTGGCTATATAGCGACGAGCAAATATATTAGGAACAGCTACTCCCAAAGAAATACAAAGAATAATCAATGAAGCGTTAATCCCATTAGACATTGCTAGAGTAACCTCTCCTATCACGCCTGTCATATTGATAAATGTAAAAAGAGAACGATACATCAGTACGCCCGGTATCATAGGAATAACAGAAGGAATGGTCAATACGTGATTAGGAACGTGAAACCAGTGGACTGCTTTTATCGCTATCAGACTAACTATAAAACCTCCCATAAACGAACCGATAACCGGACCAAACCCTAATTCGAAATTTACAAAATTCCGTGTACAGACAGCGATGACTCCACCTAACGCTACCACCCAAAGCAAACGACGCTGAATATTGAATATCATCGAAAAGCCAACCGCTGAAATAGCAGCAGCAATGGCATATATTAAATAAGAATCATGAGGAACCATACTCAATTCACTGAATTTCTTATCTATATTAAAATCTTCCATAACCAATAAACGCATAGCGAGCACAATACCAAATGCCATCGCTCCTACCATCATCACCGTATTCGCCGCACGGGTAATACCTACAAGCAAATAATTATCTATCATATCATCCACAAAATTAATCAACGGTACTCCCGGTACAATAAACAAAGCACAGGCTAGCAACGGATGATAAGGCGTAGATGACAAACCTGTAAATGAAGACAAATATGCTAAACAAGTTGAAACAAAAGCTGCAATAGCAATACTCATATATACATTTATGCCAAATTCAATACACCGGGCACGTACGCGAAAGCCACAAAAAGCACTGATGGAAGCAAACAGAAATGCAATCCAATCACACCCAAACAGTTTACAGAATCCACCACATGCAAACCCCGCACCTACAGCTACCAAATAAGGAGTATAATTACGCTTTTTCGTGCTGATTTTATTCAGTTCCTCTTCATATTGATCAAGGGAATAATCACGTTCAATAGCTCTCCAGGATAATTTACTTATTTCACTAAGAGCTGTCATATTGATACCATGTTTCTCACACTTTTGAAATTTGGAATAAGAATGTGCACCGTCACTTACATTCACAACAAGCATTGTATAACTGACATCAATATGTAATTTATCCTCGGGAAGTCCCAGATAAGCAGCAACACGGTACATATTGCGTACTATACGGTTAGTGTCTGCCGCACTTTCCACCAACAGTTTACCGGTACGCAACAATAAATCCAGCTTACGCCTAAGTAATAGTACTTCTTGTTCTGATAATTGTTCGTTAATTTTCCGGTTATCCTTCATCGTCATATTTGTTAACATTATATTACCTTGAAAAAAGGTGCAAAAGTACAAAAAAAGACGGCAAGCTACAACCACTTGCCGTCTTTTCTTTCTTACTTTATCTTATTCTTTTATCCACCGAAATCATCAAACATTAACATATTACGTGGCACACCCAAATCATAAAGCATATTCTCTACAGCTTTACTCATCGGACCCGGTCCACACATGTAATATTCAATATCTTCAGGAGCTTCGTGATCTTTTAAATAAGTATTATAAATCACCTGATGAACGAACCCTGCCGTATACTTCACTCCTGCTGCATCAGCTACAGGATCAGGACGGTCAAGTGCCAAATGGAATGAGAAGTTAGGGAAGTCTTTCTCTAATTGTAAGAAGTCCTCTAAATAAAATACCTCATTCAAAGCACGTGCACCATAGAAATAAGACATCTTACGGTCTGTTGTGTGCAGTGTTTTAGTCATGTGCATAATCTGTGCACGCAATGGAGCCATACCGGCGCCACCACCTACCCACATCATCTCTCTCTTAGAGTCGAAGATAGGATGGAAATCTCCGTAAGGGCCGCTCATCATTACTTTATCACCCGGTTTCAAAGTGAAAATATAAGAAGAAGCTATACCCGGCATCACATTCTGGAAACCAGGTCCCTGATCTTTCGGTTTAAAAGGAGGTGTAGCAATACGTACTGTCAACATGATACGATCACCTTCAGCCGGATAGTTAGCCATTGAATAAGCACGGATCGTTTCTTCATTATTCGTACACTTCAAACCAAACAAACCGAAGTTTTTCCATGCCGGTAGATATTCGTCTCCAATAAGTGCCTTATCAATATCCTTATCATAATCCATCGAATATTTAGGAATCTTAATCTGCGCATAAGAACCCGGCAAGAAATCCATGTGCTCACCCGGAGGCAATGCCACGATAAATTCCTTGATAAAAGTAGCCACATTCTTATTGCTGATAACTTCGCATTCCCATTCTTTAACTCCCATTACAGATTCGTCTACCTTAATAGACATATCATTCTTTACTTTCACCTGACATCCCAAACGCCAATGATCTTTTTGTTGCTTACGACTGAAATGACCGACCTCAGAAGGAAGTATTTCACCACCACCGTCAAGAACCTGACATTTACACTGTCCGCAAGAACCTTTTCCACCACAAGCGGAAGAAAGAAAAATACCATTAACAGACAACGTATTCAATAAGGTAGAGCCTGAATCGACATCCAATACATTATCACCATTGATCGTTAATTTTACTTTGCCTGAAGGAGATAGATAATTCTTTGCTACAAGCAGAATAACGACAAGCAAAAGAATCACCACAAGGAATACTCCAATGCTTGCTAATATTAAATTCATATCCATTGTTTTATTCCTTTCCTTTTAAATTTTCAAACCAGAGAAACACATAAATGCCATAGCCATCAAACCTACCGTAATAAACGTGATGCCTAATCCCTTCAATGGAGCCGGAACATCAGAGTATGCCATCTTTTCACGGATAGCAGCCAAACCAACGATAGCTAACAACCAACCGATACCGGAACCCAACGCATAAGTTGTAGCCATACCGATATTCACGAATTGTCTTTGCTGCATGAACAAAGAAGCACCCATGATAGCACAGTTAACGGCAATCAGCGGAAGGAAAATACCCAATGATGCATATAAAGAAGGACTGAAACGTTCAACGACCATTTCCACCAACTGAACAATACCGGCAATTACAGCAATAAAAAGAATAAAACTAAGAAAGCTCAAATCGACTCCTTCAATCAAAGCATCGGCTTTCAATACATAATTCTCCAGCAAATAGTTGACCGGCAAAGTTACAATCAATACAAAAGTTACTGCAATACCAAGTCCTAGTGCTGTTTTTACATTCTTAGAGACCGCTAGGTAAGAACACATCCCCAAGAAGAATGCAAATATCATATTGTCGACAAATATCGACTTTACAAATAAACTTAAATATTCACTCATTTCTTTTTAAATTAAGGGGTTATTATTGTTCTTGCATCGATTTATTACGAGCACGTTGTACCCAGATAATACATGCTACGATAATTAATGCCATCGGAGGCATCAACATCAAACCGTTATTCAAATATCCCATTTCATAAAATGACTGTGGAATAACCTGGAAGCCAAGCAGTGCACCTGAACCTAATAGTTCACGGAAGAATGCAACAATTACTAAAATAATAGCATAACCTAATCCATTACCAATACCATCTAAGAATGACTCCCAAGGACCGTTTGCCATAGCAAATGCTTCCAAACGTCCCATGAGGATACAGTTGGTTATGATTAAGCCTACATATACCGAAAGCTGAACGCTAACATCATATGCAAACGCTTTCAACACTTCACTTACAATGGTTACCAAAGCTGCTACAACAACCAACTGTACGATAATACGAATACGATTCGGAATTGTATTACGAAGCAATGATATGATAACATTGGCAAAAGCAACAATGACCGTAACAGATAATCCCATTACAATTGCCGGCTCCAATTTTGCAGTTACGGCAAGAGCCGAACAAATACCAAGAACCTGTACGGTTACCGGATTATCTAGATTAAGTGGGTTTGAGAATACTTCTTTATTCTTCTTAGAAAACAATTGACTCATTTCTATTTCCCTCCTTATTTATTAATTAAAAATTTATCATACTGTTCCAGACAGTTCTTCAACATATGGTCTACAGCAGTAGAAGTAATCGTACCACCGGAGACACTCGCCGAAAGCGTGGGTGTGAGCGGTGCAGATGATGTCTGCCCGGTCGCGGGTGCGGATACGGGGCGCCATGGGAGTGCCGTCTTCCAGGACGAAGGTGTTGTCATAGGAGGCAAGACCGGTAGCCTCGATCTCGCAGCCCACGGCGGCGTTTGCAACATCCTGGGAGGTGGTGATATAGCCGTCGATGAACACCCGGGCCACATTGCCCTGGGCGTCGCGGACCAGGATGGTCTGGATCAGGCCGTTGGCCATCTCAATGCCGGTGACATAGCCCTTGAGGGTGATGAGCTGGCCCAGGACGGAGCCGTCATTCACCTGGGCGGCGGTGACCACCTTGGGCTCTACGGGGGTATCTGTGCCCAGCTTCCGGATCTTGGTCACGGCCAGCTGGCGCTCGCCCTGGTAGGAGCTGGTGGAGCCGCTGATGCGGAGCTTATCGCCGATCTGATAGTCGCCGGCCACGGGGAAGCAGTTGATGCCGCCGGTCTCGTCCTGGATATAGATGCAGTCAAAGAAGGCGGTATTCTTATCATAGCCGGAGGCGTTGGAGGTGACGATGCCCTCCACGGTGTACTTGATGCCCTCATCGGGGTCCGCATGGACTTCGGCGATGGTGCTGATCTTGGGGGGATTGAGATAGTTGATCAGGTTCTCGCAGATCCTGTAGTTGGAGTAGTTCTTCTCCAGGGTGTTGTCCAGGTCGGACTGGACCTCGAAATTAGAAAGGAAGGCCGCACCGGAGACGATGACCATGCCCTTGCCCTCCAGTTGCTCGGTGGCCATGATCAGCAGGCGGGGATCGTTCTCGGCGTAGGTATACTTGGGGATGCCTGCGCCGCCTCTGCCGTCCTTATCCACGTCCACGGAGTAGGTGCTGGCGTGGCCGTAGACCACAGGGGAGACGGTGGCAGGCAGGGTAGAGGTGGGATTGCCCGCAGCATCCACGGCATAGATGGAGGCGCCGCCGTAGTGACTGAAGCGCTCGGTGTACATCTTGTCGTAGGGATGGTTGGTGTCTACGATCACACCGTCCGTGAGGAAGTTATCCATGTTGTAGTCGCTGAAGTACAGTCTCCACTTATCCACACCGTCGGCGGCGCTGCGAACATCATCATAGGTAGCATCGTCGCTGATGCGGAGGCTGGAGCCCAGGGCCTGCAGCACATCGTTTTGGGTCTCGGCCATGTGCTTGGTATTGGGGTTATTCTGGATGACATCGTAGTTCTCGTAGTTGTCGCTCCAGCCGGCCAGGATGACTGTTCCCCCAGCGTCATTAAAGGCCGTCAGGGCTGCGAGTTCCTCCTGGCTGTAGGTCTTGGGATCGGCCTGGGCCTCAGACGAGCGGCGGCTGGGGGCGGTGAGGACCATGGCCTTATACTTGGGGTTGGAGCAGGCGGCGATGAGGTCCGCGCTGGTGTTCAGCTGGACGGTGCGCACGCTGTACTCCGCGGCCAGATTGCCGAAGTTGCCCATGCTGTCCTTATAGTTGCCGTTTACATACTCATTATAATGAGAGGCATCGATGCCGATGTAGACCAGCTTGCTGGCATCCAGCACATCCAGGCTGATGGTCTTGGTGAAGGTGTAGTCCTTGTTGTTCTGATTTACCACGGCGGTGACCAGGACGGTGGCAACACGGGCCTGGTCGGGGGTCCACTTAAAGGGGATGTCCAGAGTGCTGCCGGCAGCGATGGTGTAGCCGGCCGTGTCGGTGCCGATGACCTTGCCGCCAATGCTGTAGATTAGGGAGGTGACGGTGGCTTCGGCGCTCTCACTGTTAAAGAGGGTGGTGGTCAGGGTCAGTTCCTCGTCGGTGACGGGGGTGGCGGTGCCGCAGACCAGGTTGGAGATGCCCAGCTTCAGGCTCTCGCCCACCCACACGGGGGCGGTGACAGCCAGGTCGCCGTCCTTCTGGGTGACGCGGATGAAGTAGTAGCTGTACTCTGGGGCCAGGGTGACGGAGAGAGTGCCGCTCTTGAACTCGGCAGGATCGTCCCAAACATGGGCCACCTTGCCGGAGTTGACCACCACCTCCACCTTGGCGATGGAATCCGTGCGGTCGGGATCGTAAACGCTGACCTCGATGTCCAGCTTGCCGGGTACTGTCTCAATTCTGGAGCCCATCATGAGGCCGTTGACGGTGTAGCCCAGTTCCAGATTCTTATCCTCGGTGGCATACATACGCAGGGCGCGGATGGCGTCGTAGATGCCCTCCTCGGTAAAGTTATCGGTGAGGATGACGTCACGGGCGTCATTGGCGTTGCCCCACTTGCCCTGATGGTTATCCTGGTTGTTAGTGGGGGCCAGGTGCCAGCCCTTATCCAGCGCCATGATGTACTGCTCATAGCTGGGATAGTAGCCGCCGGCGCCGATCTGACCCTCGCCGTTACCCACCTCCACCATGTACATGCGGCTGTCGATGACGGGATTCCAATAGCTGAAATCCTTGAAGTTGCCGAAGGTGGTGCCGGGGTGGTTAAACTGGCTGATGGAGTTTGCGCCCTCGGTCTGGCTCAGCAGGGCGTAATAGGCCTTCATGCCGGCGTCATCGGTCTTATTATTCAGGGTCTTATTGTTGCGGGAGACGATGCCGGGGGTATTGAAGGTGTTGATATGGCCGGGACCGCCGGACCAGGTCATCTCGAAGCCGCCGATGGCCACCATGCTGCCGGCGTTGTCCTCGTTGAACTGGGCGATGGTGTCCTTGTAGGTCTTCCAGCTGTGGCTGGCATCGGAATCCTTGACCAGGGAGGTGTCATAGAGGGCGGCCTCCACATTGGGGGCATTCTTGGAATCGAAGTAGTTGGAGTGGTCGGTGAAGGCCACGAACTGGACGTTGGCGCTGTCGGGCAGGTTCTTGATATAGCTCAGGGCGCTGTCCAGCGTGCCGGAGCCGTCGGAATACTGGGTATGGCTATGGAGCTGCCCGAAGTAGGGCTGATAGGTGGTCTTGCCCACGGTGAAGAACCAGCTGAACTCGGCAGACTTGCCGTCGGCCCGGGTAGCGGTGACCTTCACCTCGGTGCGGCCGTCAGCCATGTCAGCGGCGGGGGTATAGGTGACGCGGCCACCAGCATACACCGGAGTGACGGCGGTGCCGTTCACGGTCATGGTGATGGTGGGAGCCTCCCCGGCATTGGCCAGAGCCACGGAAATGGCGGGACGCTTATTCTTGCCGGTCTGGCTGCCCCGGGCGGGGGTGGGATCGGCAAAGACGGGTTCGTCCTTAACGGTGATCTCAGCGGCGGCGGAGATGGGAATGTACTTATTGTCCGTGCCACTGATGTTCACGGTGAGCTTATCGCCCGTGACGGAGGCGGCGGGGATGGTGACGGTGTAGGTGCCGTCCTCGCCCTTGGTGACGGTGAGCGCGGTGCCATTGAGCTTGGCGGTCATGTCACCCCGCACGCCGAAGGGGGCGTCCACGGTGAAGGTGAAGGAATAGTCCGTGCCCACATAGGCATAGGGCGGGTCGCCCAGGACCACGGCGGGGTTATTCACGACACCGTCCACAGTCTTAGTGCCCTCCGCTACGGGGTAGAAGAAGAAGGAGTAGATGGTGTAGTCGGTGACATTATACATGGAATAGACCTTGAAGCTGTCACTGTAATACTCCAGCCACTGACTATGGCCCTTGTACTTGGCGGTGCGGCTCTCCATCTCGTAGCCGCCTACGCCGCCGGAGCAGGTACGCACCAGCCAATCGGCATCATCGCTGGCGGTGGCTCTATAAAAAGCGTTGTTGCCGGTGCCGTTTGCGCAGAGGTAGCCGTAGGTCTCGTTGTAGAAGCGGTAGTAGTCGCCGTTTTTCTGCACCTCGAACACCACGGCGCCGTTGGCGCAGGTAGCCTTGCCATCCTGAATGGTGGCGGCGGCCTTGTTGATGGCGGGGCTGGTTGCATTATCGTTCTGCGCAGCCAGGACAGCCTGGGCATTCTGATTGTAGATGACCACCTGGTCACCCACGGTGGGCAGACCGCCGGGGGTGGGAGGCGTTGCGCTGGAAACATAGTCGGCGCTGCTGCCGTTGCGGAGCTGATAGGTGGTCTTATATGCCGAGCAGCAGCCGTACACGGCGGTGATGTCCGCCTCGGTCACGCCGGAGGCCAAAGGCACCCCCTTAAAGAGGTTGGTGCTGCCGGTTACATCGGTGACGGTGGTGTTGCCGGTGGCGTCATAGGTACCCAGCGTCACATCCTTGATATAAACGTACTCGCTGAGATAGTCCTTGCCCATTTGAGAAACTGTGATCTCCTGGGCAGGAATGGCCTCCACGCCGGTCTTTATGACCTCCATGGAGGGGAAAGACATCTGGGGTACGCCGTTATACGGAGCCACGGTGCCGGTGATCTTCACGATGTCGCCCACCTTGTACTTGGCGTAATTCGTGTAGTCATAAACCTGGAAGCCGTAGATCTCGCCGTCAATAACATCCTCCAAAATGATGGAGTTGATGCTGGCTTTATTGTTATAGGCGTTGCCGTAGTGATACACTACCTGGCCGACCACCGAGACATTAGAGGTGGAGGAGGTAATGGCTCCGGCCTCCTTCACGGTGATGGCACCGGCGGGGATCATATCGTCGGAAATGGGATCAACGATGGTTCCGGCGGCGCGGATCTCATCGGCCAGGGTGTTGCGCAGCTGGAGCGTACCATTGAAGGTACTCACGGCGGCGGTGACATCCACCATGTCTCCCACGGCGAAGGCCCACTTGCCGTCCTTCTTCTCCATGACGGCCTTGTAGAGCTGGATGGTCTTGCCGTCGGCGTCCTTCAGGGTGACATTGGGGCTGGTGTATATGCCGTTGTTGTCGTAGATCTCGGTGATCTCCAGACCCTTCAGCTTCACATAGCCGCACACATCCTTGTCCGTAAGAGCGCCGATGGTGGTGGCCTTAGCGGTCAGGGTCAGCCCGGAGGACTTTTTGAAGGTGCCGTTGCCCAGCTGGGGCAGCTTGTTGTATTCGGCGCGCTTACCGGTGCCGTAAATGGTGTCGCCCAAGGCGATCTCACTGGTCTTGGAGCCAAGACGCAGGCAGATGCCGCCGGTGGCGTCCTGCAGGTAGATGTTCTGCCCGTCCACCAGGGTCACAACGCCCTGAACGGTGAAGTCCTTGCCGTTTTCACCGGCCAGTGCCTCGCTGATGGGCACGAAGGTGGGCTCGGGGTCGGGGGTCTCGGAGCCGGATTCTACCACCAGGTAGATTTGCTGCTCAAAGGCGTCACCGGTGCCGGTGTAGGCACTCCAGTTGCCCTTCGCCGCATACCACTGGAGACGGTATTTGTCGGTGCGGCCGGTGTTGTCAATGTAGAAAGTGGCGTCCTTGCCGTCCACTGCCGTGATCTTCCAGTTCCGGTTGACCTCATCCAGGGGCGTGCTGGTGAAGTCTGTGCCCATGGCCAGCTTCTTGCCATCGGCGGTGGCGAAGGTGTAGGTGCCGTCGTCGTTAATGCCGAGAGTCCACTTATCGGCGTCGGTAAAGCCCTCGAGCTTGCCGTCGGCCAAGGTCACATCACTGCCCTTGTTGTAGTGGCCGGTGTACTCCGTGGACAGAGTTTTCCCATTGGCGGGGTTGAATACAACCACCTTGTCGCCGTCCTGCAGGGTGGACAGGTCGGAGATGACGCCGCTCTGACGGGCGGAAGTGGGCTCCAGCTTCCAGAAGTTCAGGGTCTGATCGGCAATATTAGCGTTTACCGAGGTGTAGCCGCGCCAATCCTGCTGCTTATAAACGCCCACATAGCGCTCTTGTGCGACATTGAACAAATAGCCGGAGGTGGCGTCTACCTTCCAATCACGGCTTTCGCCCTTTCCCTGGCGGATGCCGTTGTTATTGTTTATGGAGTAGAGATACTTTGTACTGTCTGAGGCGGAAATGAGCTGGAATGTATCGGCTGACTTAACAACCTTCCAGCCGAACAGGGCTTCGCTTGTGGTGGTCAGAGTATTGCCGCTGACCGTAGCGGCCATAGCCTTGGCGGCACTCGTCGCATCACCGTTGTTAGGCAGCGCCCAGGTGGTCTCGCCTTTGGTCATGGTAATGGCAACGGTGTCGCCTGCCGTAATATCGGCTAAAGCGATCTTTTTCCATGTGCCGGGCGTCGGATCTGCCGCGAACACCGCTGTGGGCAGCAGCGACAGCAGCATGACCAGCGCCAGCAGGACAGACAGAAGCCGCCTGCTATGTCCTATCTTCTTCAAAATCTGATCCCTCCTATTCATTTTACACGGTAGCTTGTTACACGGTAGCTTGTTACACGGTAGCTTGCCCCCGGAGCCCGGGTAGGCGGGCCCGTTCTTTCCTCATAAAGCCACTATGAAAAATCCGAAACCGCGCCTCTGTTAAACCTGGGTGAAATCTGCAGAGACAGAAAAAGCCGCCTGCCCCAACTGCGTGGGGAGACGACCCTGCACAACCGCTGCAAGAAATGCTACTTGGAATTCCGTCGACCAGGACAGCAGGCTGTGAAGGATGTCGGGAAACGAGAGCAAACTTTTTGTGTTGATGGAGATATTTTACCACATCCCGATACAGATTGCCACCGGGTTTTTTATTTTAGTGAAAAACGGCGGAAAAAATATGCTTATCTTATGAAAAATGCCTAAACTGCTTCGCCGGAACCTGCCTCTTGACATCGGGTGGAGAAATTGCTATGCTGAAAAAAACGAGGACACGGAGGTTGCTCCTATGAAGAAATCCAAGGGGAAAAGCACAAGGCCGGACGCAAGAGCCTGGTGGGGCAAAAATCGGCTCAGCTGCATCATCCTGGCGGCGGCGGTGGTGGTGTTTATTATCGTGCGGGCCCTGGCGGCGACCCATGAGCAGCCGCAGTCCCGGGGCGAGGATTACGCCGAGTATGAGACCGCCGTCATCACCGATATCCTGTCGGACAGCACCGAGCAGGATCCCGTGTCCGACAATGGCTATCGGGGCGAACAGCTGCTGCTGTCTGTGGGGCAGGGAGGCGCCGATGGCAGTACGGAATACCGTATTATTGACTTTGCTGATCCCAAAGCGGTAAAGGAGATCTTTACCGGCAGTGATAATGCAGGCGTAGCGGTAACGGCCGAGTTTTTACCGGATTTCCGCAGCAAGATCACTTTTGCAGATGGCGATGCCAGTTATGAGCTGCTGCCTGAAAAGAAAGCGTTTTATGAACAGCGCGGACTTTATGCTGCTGACGGTACCTTACTGAAGGGTTATCGGCGTCCTGCCGTCAGCAAAATAAATTCTCTGGTGCCTGTGGATATGGAGCAGGACGGCAGCTTGGAAGTGCTGACGCTGCAGAATGTCAGCGGTCTGAATAAAGATGACCTGCTGGGTAAGCTGGCCGGGGTTTGGTCTTATAGTGAGGGCAGCGGCTGGACGTTAAAAAGTAAAACTTTTTACAGCGGCGGCAAAAATAAGGACGATAAATTCCACCGCAGTTACAGGGCCAAAAGCTGGCAGATCAGGCCGAGGCAGGCAGTGCACGAGAGCAGCAGCGTAACTTTTCCTGTTTTTACGGTAGCTGAGGCGCCGGAAGTACAGAATAAGGTGAACGGTGATTTTGCGGTCGTGGCGGCGCCTTATCTGCAGAAGCTGGCTAATGGTGGCTGTGAGCTTGATTATACGCTGACTTTTGTCGGTGAAAGGTTTATCAGCATGGTGTTTTTTGGCGTTATGGACGAAGAGGGACAGGAGCTGTTTGCCAAGATTGCTTTCAATATGGATGCGAAAACAGGCAAAAGGCTTGATATTGGTGAGGTTTTGAATCTGCAGGACCAGGATCTGCTGCCTGTGCTGCGGCTGCTTACCAAAAAGGATAAGGTTGATTTTACTAAAGGCGTGCCTGTAAGCTGGTATTATAACGGTACTAATTTTGTGTTCTGCCAGCGCAGCGAGAGCGGCGAATGGCTG
>OHAQ01002819.1_pt1 | contig 12351 bp, 9 predicted proteins | sample 1577111 | NCBI WGS metagenome assembly OHAQ01 (sample SAMEA3541549, study PRJEB24748) | human gut metagenome | biome: human gut; feature: human-associated habitat; material: faeces | place: China | collected 2012 | reverse complement strand
TTAATTCAAACTTGTAATAATTACATTTTTATTTCGCTTGCAAAGATAAAGACTTATTCGATTTTACCAAAAGATTTCCATTCTTTTTTCTTCCTTTTTAATAAATAGTGCGAATTGGCTGGTAAGGTATTTCTATCCAGAACTCGGAACCTTTACTGAGTTCGGAAGATACTCCGACGGTAGCATGCATCTTTTCGGCAATCATTTGACAGATAGATAAACCGAGGCCTGTGCCTTGCTTGAAGTTATCCAGCTTTACAAAACGTTGGAAAATGGCTTGCTGTTTGTCTTGGGAAATACCACACCCCGTGTCCCGGACGTAAAAACGTATTTTTCCATCTTCCGGTGGATAATAGCCGATGGTGATACTTCCTTTGTACGTATATTTGATGGCATTGGATACGTAGTTTCCGAGTACTTGCATCAAACGGTTCTGCTCGGTATGGATATAGCATCTTTTCATGCCGAACTCTGCAATACATTTCACATTGGCAGGCATTCTCAGGCGAGACGTATCTTCAAGTTTACGGATGCAACTGTTGATATCTATATCAGTATAACAGAAGTTCAGTAATCCGGCTTCTATTCTGGACAAATCGAGGATGTCATTTATAAGTTGCAGCAACAAATAATTGTTATCTTCGATGATCCGGATATATTCACGGTTTTCCGGAGTATTTGCCGTTTCGGCAAGGATGCTGGAGAAACCGACGATAGCATTGAGGGGAGTGCGTATCTCATGGCTCATATTGGCAAGGAAGGCGGATTTTAATCTGTCGGATTCTTCGGCGCGTTCTTTGGCCAGAATGAGTTCTTTTTTATTTTTCCGGGAATGAATAGAATAAAAGATATAGAGAGTGATGCATAAGATGATGAACAGGACTGCCATCCAGATGTACATCTTATACTGTTGGTAGAAAGTAGGAGGCTGGAAGTAATAAATGGCATCTTCCGGATATAACTTTTCCGATATGTTACACCACTTCAGATCGGCAAAATTCAGATAAGTTTGTGGAGTCCCGCCATTTTGGTAAGGGATGGATGATGCGGGTTCGCCCGAGAAGATGCGGTTGATTATGGACATTACCGTATCGGTGAAATCATGGATAGAGATGTAATATCCACCTGCATATAAGTTTTCCTGCAGATTGAGGTCCGCTAATGTAAAAACCGGAACTTCCAGGAAGCTGGGAAGTATTTTTTTTAGATGGTCAGACAGATAATAGTTTTTGTTGCCTCCATATTGCCGGAGCCAGGAATAATAAATAACACCGGTGGTTTTATTGTAGGTGGTAAGTGTATCCAGTAATTCTTCAGTGCTTATTTCTTCTGAGGACAAAAGTTCCAGTTCCAGATTCGGGAAATCTTTTTCTATAATTTCTTGCAGGGACTGGCGGGTGACAATACTGATATAGCGGTCGTCGGAAATGAAAGCGATCCGGCGGACTTCCGGTTGAAGCTGACGGATGAGTTGCAGGGTTTTGTCTATAAAATAAGGTTGCTTTAATACGGTAATATTGTATTTCTTGTTGAATTCCTCGATGGGCATGCTGTTTTCTTTTGTAAGGGGAACTCTGGTCAGTAAGGTTTGCAGAGTAGACGGAATATGTCCGCGGGAGTAGCAGAGTATGACGGGGACTCCTTTCCAGGGGCCGTCGAAGATAGGTGCACTGACCAACCATCCCGGATCACCAACGATTATAACAGCTTTAGGTGGTTCCGGATATATTTGCAGGATATTTGCCTGGGCCTGTTTGACTTCCTCTTCATTTTTAAGTATCGGGACTGCCAGAAAGTAGCTGTGCAGTTCAATATCTTTTTCATAAGGAAAGCGCGTCCGAAGTTCATTCTGGAAACCATGCACCCATGCTTCTTCCGCATTGACGGAACTGAGGAATAATATGTATTCTTTTTCTTTGGCGGAGCCGGATAGGCATCCGGCTACAAGCAGGAGGGATAGCAACCATTTATGGAGTGTACTGTGGGTTTTCATGAGTTTTGTATAGCGTGTTTGGAAATGTCGATAAAAGTACAAATAATCCGGGATATAGGCAGCGAATGAAATGATTATTTTGTGTTTGTGAAGAAATAAGCGTATTTTTGCCGTCACAATATTATAAATAACGTCCTTATGAATTACGGATATGTAAAGGTAGCGGCGGCTGTGCCCCGTGTGAAGGTAGCGGACTGTAAGTTCAATGCCAGGGAAATTGAAAAGGAAATAATCATAGCCGAGGGGAAAGGTGTGCAGATCATTGCTTTTCCGGAGTTGTGTGTGACGGGATATACATGCGGTGATCTGTTTGCCCAGCAATTATTGCTTGAAGAAGCGGAAATGGGATTGATACAGATTGTAAGTAATACAAGGCAGTTGGATATCATAGCCATACTTGGCATGCCGATAGCGATGAACGGAGTATTGCTGAATGCCGCAGTCGTAATTCAAAAAGGAAAGGTGTTGGGAGTAGTGCCCAAGACTTACCTCCCCAACTACAAGGAATTTTATGAGAAACGCTGGTTTACATCCGCTGTGGATGTAAGTGAAAGGAGCGTGCGCCTTTGCGGGCAGGTGGTTCCAATGGGAACTGACTTATTGTTCGAAACTGCGGATACGACGTTCGGCATTGAAATTTGTGAGGATTTATGGGCACCTATTCCGCCCAGTTCTTCACTGGCATTGCAAGGTGCGGAAATTCTGTTTAATCTGTCAGCGGATAATGAAGGGATTGGTAAGCATAACTATTTGTGTTCTTTGATCAGCCAGCAGTCGGCTCGTTGCATTGCCGGTTATGTTTTCTGTTCGTGTGGGTTCGGTGAGTCTACTACGGATGTGGTGTTTGCAGGGAACGGACTGATTTTCGAAAATGGCAGCCTGATAGCTCGCAGCAAGCGTTTCTCTTTCGAGGGACAGGTGATTATCAGTGAAATAGATGTGGAACATTTGCGCACGGAACGTCGAGTTAATACAACTTTTTCCGCTTGTCGGGCGCATTGCGCACCGGGAGAGGCGGTACGTGTTTCCACAGAATATGTAAATAGCAAAGAACTGAACCTGACGCGTTGTTTTGACCCTCATCCTTTTGTGCCGCAAGGAGTTGAGTTGAACGAGCGTTGCGAGGAAATATTCTCCATACAAGTTTCCGGTTTGGCTCAGCGTCTGGTACACACTGCTGCCAAGAGTGCGGTAGTCGGCATTTCCGGTGGGTTGGATTCTACATTGGCATTACTGGTGTGTGTCAAAACTTTCGATAAATTAGGATGGTCTCGTAAAGATATTATCGGTGTAACAATGCCGGGGTTTGGAACAACAGACCGCACGTATACGAATGCTCTGGATTTGATGAATTCTTTAGGAATCACCGTTCGTGAGGTCAGCATCAAGGAAGCCTGTATTCAGCATTTCAAAGATATAGACCATGATATCGATGTGCATGATGTAGTTTATGAAAATGCTCAGGCACGCGAGCGTACGCAGATACTGATGGATATTGCCAACCAGACTTGGGGAATGGTAATTGGTACGGGCGATCTTTCGGAACTGGCATTGGGCTGGGCTACTTATAATGGAGATCATATGTCCATGTATGGTGTGAATGGAAGTGTGCCTAAGACTTTGGTTAAGTATCTGGTGAAATGGGTAGCCGAGAATGATATGGACGAAGCTTCGCGCATGACGCTGCTGGATATTGTGGATACTCCGATTAGTCCTGAATTGATTCCGGCAGATGAAAACGGCAATATCAAACAGATAACGGAAGATCTGGTAGGTCCTTATGAGCTGCATGATTTCTTCCTGTATTATTTCCTTCGTTGTGGCTTCCGTCCTTCCAAGATATTCTTCCTTGCAGTGCGTACATTTAAGGACGTGTATGATGAAGCGACAATCAAAAAATGGTTGCAGACATTCTTCCGCCGCTTCTTCAATCAACAATTTAAGCGCTCTTGTCTGCCGGACGGACCTAAAGTAGGTAGTATTTCCATCAGTCCGCGGGGGGATTGGCGTATGCCAAGCGATGCATCATCAGAGATGTGGCTTCGGGAAGTAGAGAGCCTTGCTTGATGCAATTAGTTTCAAGGTATGAAACTAATAGTTTCAAGCAATGAAACCGGTAGTTTCACCGGATGAAACTGACAGTTCCAAGCAATGAAACCGGTAGTTTCACCGGATGAAACTAGCAGTTCCAAGCAATGAAACTGACAGTTCCAAGGCATGAAACTAAGAATGGAAAAGAATAAAACCGGAAGTTCCCTGTGTGAAACTTCCGGTTTTATTGTATAAGCTTGTTTGATAGGAACTTATCTCTGATTCGAAGTCCGGTAATATTTACGGTAGATAGATTTAAACTCATCACTGTTCCGAAAAGTCTGAAGCCAGCTGTTAAGGCTGTCCAATAGAACAGGTGATTGTTTGCTGACTCCCCAAGAATAGAACTGGGTAAAACTGATATCGGTATTGATATCTATCTGTGGAATACTGTCCGTTACGGCACGGGCGATGCTTTCATCGCATACGGCATAATCTATATCCCCATGAGCTACAAGTGATATCAGCTGTTCCGAACCGTATTTATCTATTTCCTTAATATATATAGTGTCACCAATTTCGTTTCCCAGATTACGAATACGGAGGATGGAAGGTGATCCTTTCACTACGTGAAGGGTTTTGCCTGCCAGGTCTAACTGACTTTTAACGAATAAAGAGTCAGTGGGAGATGTGGCTTTGCGTTGTACGAGAACCTGTTTATTAAGTACAATCGGAGTAGTAAGGAACAAAGAGTCTTTCAGTTCACTGGTGGCTAGAATACCATAAGCGATAACATCGAACTCGCCTGTTGCAAGTCCTTCCAGTCGTTTGTCAAAACTCATTTCGGGAGTGATAGCAGCCTTCCAGCCATGGTCACGGGCAAACGCTTCTATCAGTTCATAATGAAAGCCCGATAAGGTATCTCCGTCAACATAGAAGCTGATGGAGTTGTATTCTGTGGCAGCGCGGATTATTTTCTCGGCTGCGATTTCTGCATAGTCACGCGGATGCCCTTGCTGCTTCTCCTTCTTTAAAAAGAAGGTAGCAATGAAAGCGGCTATTATACCCATAGCTGCGTATTTCAGTATTCTGGCTTTCGGGATTCTCATGTGGAAAGAGTTTTAATCGTAGAAGTTCCATGAAACACCTATCTTTAGCAGACTCGGGTTGATGGGGTAATGCGGTACGAGGAAAGAGTTACGTGTACCCATGCCTTGATTTACGTGAGAGTACATAGCGAATAGCCGTGTACGCTTCAGTTGCAGGTTTGCATAAATGTTCACTATAGGATAACCACCTATCTCTACCTGATCGTTTTCCGGTTGCAGGTGGAATTGCTGAACGGCAGGCGTATAGGCCGGTGCATTATATTTGGTGAAATAGCGTACATCGGCTCCCAATTGCACCGTAAGAACTTTCTTCGCTAACTTGGTCAGGATGTATAAATTGGAGTATAGTGAAAGTTGTGGCAATGGGAGAATTGTTTCATTGCTTGACTTTTGCCAGGTTACTTCGTTATCCAAATGGAAAATACCTGCACGGAAGTTCTGTTTCAGAGTTGCTGAAAGTATTTGTATATTACCGCTATACTGCTCGGGTACAGCTTTCTGGTTGAAATAAGTATAGTTCTTGACGTTTTCTACACCGGCACGAAGATTAGTACCCCAGCGGTCAATGTTTAATTCGCCTTCTACACGGGTACGGAATTCTTTCTCCATATTATCATTGTCCCAGAAGAAATGATTGGAGTGATAATGCCGCATATAGAAAGATGGGAGTGTATTCGTCACAAAACCTCGTGCGATAAGGTTTACTGTATCTTTTCCCAATCGGAAATTCAAATCCATATTACCATGTACACGGAATTGCCCCAGCGCTTTGTCCATAATACCTATTTCACCATCTATGGAATAGTGAAGGACTTTACCTTGTCGTTTGGCAAGTTCACCGCCTACAAATATTTCTTGTTCTGTGAAGCGGTCTACCGTCATGGAATCTGCATTCATCAGGTCATAACGGCTGAACTTATGAGAGATATAAGCGGTTAATCCTGCTTTAGCATATTTGTTGAAACCTTCCAACAGGGCTATGCCAAAGATGTTCTTTATGCTGAATGCTGTGGTGGAGTCCCGATTGACACTTCCGTTTTTGTTGAAGTAAGTGTTTTCATACATACCCTCCGGTTCGCTGTATGATTGGAAACGATGGCGTGAGCGCTCCACTTTAAAAGTATGAATGAAACTTGTGACAGGGACGAATTCCTCAACATAATTGGTATCTTCTGCCAAGGCAGTGGCGTTGTTAAGGCTATCCAGACTCAGGCTTTTTTTCATTGCAAGCCTTTCTGCTGAAAGACTGTCGGTGCCTAAACTGTCAGCACCTAAACGATCCATACCTAAACTGTCTGTAATGGCAGTGTCGGGAATCATGGCAGTAGATGCTGCCGTGGGAGCAAAGTTCTGTTTAACGCTATTGTTTTGGGCTACTTCTTTCAATACTCTCCGCTTGAATCCTAACCGATAGCGTTGCGTAAGGTAAATATAGAAGTCTTTGTTACGGTTGGAAGTTTGTTCCAGCTTCACAGGAATAGTGGTGGACTCGTATTCTTTCTTACCGTCAGCCATTGTATCGGGGCGGGTAATGTAACCGTCATTTGCTATACCGCCGTTTTCATTCATCTTCATGAAGAAGTTGTTGTAGACAGCTTGCAGTTGGTAGCGTTCGCCAATATAACTTCCGAATATGCCGGCATTGAAGTGCGAAGTAGATTGATTGGAGTAGTATCCACGTCCGTACAGGTAATCGAAATTGAAGCCAAATGCCAACCGTTTGTTTACATTGACAGAAAAATAAGATTTGAATCGCTCTTCACCGTTTACCTTATTACCCGCTTTATAATAAGTCAGATTTGTATAAGGAACATTACTGTTGGTGAAGAATACCTGATCGGGACGAACAAAGAAACTGGAGAATGGCGTCATAAAAATAGTCGGTTCGGTGCTTTCACGATCAAAGAATATACGTGAAAGACGGGGAGAGCCGAGGTTACCCAGGAAATTATATTGTCCCGTCATACCGTCTACCAGGTTTGTATTCTGGAAATTCAAGGAAAGAGTGTCGGCAGGAACGATGGTCCGGTTACCTAGAGTCTCGCTTAATTGCCACATATAGAGTTTAGGCGGAATACTTTGAACGTCAGTGCTGGTATCCAGGCTATCTGGTTGTGTTGACGGGTCAACCTGATTCCCATAGCGGTCACGATTATCCAATGTATTGAGTGGCCGCTGTGCCTGTGCTGCCAGCAATCCCAATACGAATAGAAGTATATATGTCAGTAGAATGCGTCTCATAATTAGGCGCAAAGATACAATAAAAAATTATTCGCTTGCGGAATTCAGCCTTTTTTGCCTATTTTTACAAACATACCGTCTTATAAGCGAATCTAATTGTGAGGAGTCTTATGTCTTTGATTGTATAAAATAAGCCCTTGCAAAAAATGATTGCAAGGGCTGACTTTTATTATAAGGGTCAATGGAATTATACCTCTTTAATCAATTCCATTCCTTTTTTAATTGCTTCTTCATTCATCGGTATCAAGTGATGATGACGTTCGGGCAAGGTCTTCTTCAAGCCTCTGAGTACACTATCCAGTGTAACCATCGGTTTCAATTTCAGCAATCCCCCCAGCACGATCATGTTGAATGCTTTGGCATTATTCATTTCATTGGCTGCATCCATTGCGTCGATACGATACACTTTGATATCCTTACGCGTCGGCGGGTTGATGATACCATATCCGTCGTAAATCAGGATACCGCCCGTCTTTACCTTACTTTCGAATTTCTCCAGTGAGGGCTGGTTCAGAATGATGGCAGCATCGTACTTGCTCAGGATAGGCCGGGCGGTGAACTGCCGCTTTTCGTAGAATTCGCCGTAGTTGGGCAGGTAGGTCTTGGGCACAACGCCCAACAGCTGCCCGCGGCACAGCACGGCAGCGCAGTTGTACAGCTTGCCGTGCACCAGCAGCGGCAAGCCAACCAGCACTACGGTGTCCAGTGCGCGGGTCTGCGCAAGCAGCCACTCCAGTGCATCCAGTGCGCCCTGCTGCAAGGTGCGCTGCAAAAACAGGTCGCCGCAGGTGTAGCCGGTAAGGCAAAACTCCGGGAAAACCGCCAGCTTTACCCCCCGCTGCGCGGCAGCTTGCAGCTGCGCCAGCACCTGCTGCGCATTATAGGTGCAGTCTGCCACCCGCAGCGCGGGCGAAAAGGCAGCTGCCTTTAAAAAACCATCTTTCATAAGAGGATTTCACATCCTGTCTGTTTCAATGTAGCCATGGTGACCCATGTTGACCATAGTATACCACAAACCGCATAAAACGGAAAGTAACAGTCTGGTAAAAGAAGTGTGAACGTGGGAAAACCCTCTCAGTCTCGTTTTTCCGGTTAGCGACTTCCCGGAGTGCACCCCTTCCGTCTGCTCACTTCGTTCGCAGCCACCCGCTCCCCACTCTGTCGCTAACGCGACATCTCTCCCCGGCCGGGGAGAGTCTGTCCAAGGGGACGGCTTTGGGCGGTGATGGCAAACTTTCCGGCTGCACCTAAGGCGCCCCCTTGGGGGAGCTGGCGAGCGCAGCGAGACTGAAGGGGTAAAAAAACACCCCCGCAGGCATAAGCCTACGGGGGTGTTATTATGCTAGTATGTTCCCTGCACCCCTAGGGGTACAGTCACGCAAGCATGAGGCTATCAGTCAAGCTGATTACTTAAGCCTTGTAGACGCCCTCGCCAACGATGTTCTTAGCGGTGCCGAAGCCCAGGTTGTAGATAGCAGCCAGGTTGCCAGCAACGTTCAGGATGCTGTTCACAACGCCCAGAGCGCCGTAGCCGAACTTCTGAGCGCCAGTGGACTCACCGGTCACATTATCGGTGTAGTTCTTCTTCCAAATGGTGCTGAACTGGCCGCCGAAGCCGGTCAGGCCGTCGCCGGGGGTCCAGGTGCCGCTGAACATAGCACCAACGGTGTTGTCCAGGAAGCCCTGAACGTACTTGTTACCAACGATGGTAATCAGGTTCTTGTGGAAGTTCTGCCACTGAGCAGCGCCCATAGCGGGTGCCAGGTAGTCAGCAACGCTACCGCCCATAACGTAGGTCATCTCGTTCTCAGACACAGCAGAGAAATTTGCAGGCATCATCATAATGAATTACTCCCTTCAAAAATAGAAAAAATATTTTCGAACCGGTGTTTCCGGCTCAATCCTTATTAGGATGGCAATAATATACCACACTTTCCAGAAATGTTCAAGTACTTTTTTGAAAAAAGTGTAAAAACTGTGAAACATCGTCCCGGCTTTTGTAGCAAAACTGCACTGTTCATGCGGGTTTTTCTGGTGTGACAAGTTTTTTCGCAAATTTGTGAAAAATAGACTACCAGAACCATAAGGCGGTGCTTTGCAATGAAAACAGTTGTTTTTGTGGACGAATTGCTGCTGGTAAACTTTGCCGCAGCCGCCGCGCTGCTGCTGGGCGCGGGGCTTTTATGCGGGCGCAGCTGCACCGGGCTGCGGCTGTGCGCGGGCAGCGCGGCGGCTGCGGTCAGCCCCCTTGCCCTGCTGGCCCCGCCGTGGCCCGCCCCGCTGGCGGTACTATATAAAATCGCCAGCTGCTGCGGGGTGGTGGCGGTGTGCTACGGCGTGGCCGGAGTGCGCAGCTTTGCCCGGCTGTGCGGATGGTATGCGGCGCTGAACGGCCTGCTGTGCGGCGCGGTGGTGCTGCCCGGGGTACAGGCCAACAACCTGAGCGTGCTTTTACCGGTGCGCCCGGGGCAGCTTTTGCTCTGCTGCGCCGGAGTGTACGGACTGTTGCGCGGGCTGCTGGCGGTGTTTGGCCGCCCGCAGCGGGGCTGCTTTGCCGCTGTGCTGCAAATTGCGGGGGCAACAGTGCCGGTACAGGCCTACCACGACACCGGCTTTACCCTGCAAGACCCCCTTGCCGGGCGGCGGGTGGTGCTGGTGCAGTACCCGCCGTTGCGCAGCCGGCTGCCCGCACCGCTGCGCGCCTACTTAGACAGCTGGTTTGCCTCCGGCGCTGCCCCGCCTCCGGGGCTGAGGGTGCAGTTTGTACCCTGCGCCGCCGTTACCGGCCATTGCCTGCTGCCCGCCGTGCCCGCCGCGCTGTGCCGTGGGCAGCGCCGCGTGCCCGGCCTGCTGGCGGCCTTTTGCGCCCCGGACGCCCCCACCGGCGCATGGACGCTGCTGTTGGGGGACGACGTGGCGGAGGAGGTGGGGGTGTAGGAGTTTTCCGCCCTCTCAGGCGCTCCCGCGCCAGCTCTCCCGGAGGGAGAGCTTATAGCATTGCCGTAATCTTTTATTATTCATCCGATACTTTTTCCGTCATGGCAAAAAAACTCCCCCTTTGGGGGAGCCGGCACGGCGTAAGCCGTGATTGAGAGGGTTCAGCCCTCCCTGATGCAGTTTCCTTATAATACATATAATAAATAGTGCACAGGAGGGATATCCATGTTGCAGTTTTTCCGCAAGGTCTGGCAGCGGCTGTGGGGGCGTTTGCGCTACTGCGGCGCGGTGCATTATCTGGCGGGCGGGCCAAGCCTGCCCCCGCCCCTTACCCCCGAGCAGGAAAAAGTCCTGCTTGACCGCATGGCTGCCGGGGACGCTGCCGCCCGCGAGGAACTGATCACCCACAACCTGCGGCTGGTGGTGTATCTGGCCAAAAAGTACGAGAACAGCGGTGTGCCCGCCGAGGACTTGGTAAGCATTGGCACCATCGGGCTGATCAAGGCGGTAAACACCTTCACCCCTGCCCGCAGCATCAAGCTGGCCACCTACGCCAGCCGCTGCATCGGCAACGAGATCCTGATGTACCTGCGCAAAAGCTCCAACCGCCGGCAGGAGGCCAGCATCGACGAGCCTTTGAACGTGGACGGCGACGGCAACGAGCTGCTGCTCTCGGACATTCTTGGCAGCGACGCCAACGCGGTAAGCCAGCAGCTGGAGCAGGACGCCGAGCGCGCGGTGCTGCGCAGCGCCGTAGCGGCGCTCTCGGCACGGGAGCGGCAGATCATGGAACTGCGTTTCGGCCTTACCGACGGCGTAGAGCGCACCCAGAAGGAAGCCGCCGATGCCCTTGGCATCAGCCAGAGTTACATCTCCCGGCTGGAAAAGCGCATCATCCGCACCCTGAAAGCCCGCCTTGAAAGCGAATAGCCGCTGGTGCATACCATAAAATTACAGCTTTGTCTATAATGCGCCCCTCTTTTGCGGAGGGGCGCACAATTTTTTCCACGCATAGCGCCCGGCGCGCAGAGCCATACTTCCGGTAAAGCTAAAAGACCGGGGGCGTTTGGATGTACAACAAGGTGGAGCTATGCGGTGTGAACACAGGGCAGCTGCCTGTACTGACCGAGGCGGAAAAGCGGCAGCTGCTCACCCTTGCCCACGCCGGGGACAAAGCTGCCCGGGCGCGGATGGTGGAGGGCAACCTGCGGCTGGTGCTCAGCGTAGTGCAGCGGTTTGCCCAGCGGGGCGAAAATCTGGACGATCTGTTTCAGGTGGGGTGCATCGGGCTGATCAAGGCCATCGACAACTTTGACCCCGCGCAGCCGGTGCGGTTTTCTACCTACGGCGTGCCCATGATCATCGGGGAGATCCGGCGGTTTCTGCGGGACAACAACGCCCTGCGGGTAAGCCGCACCCTGCGGGACACCGCCTACCGCGCCATGCAGGCGCGGGAAACGCTGGAAAAGCAGCTGGGGCGCGAGCCCACCATGGACGAGATCGCCGCCGCAGCGGGGCTTGCCCGGCGCGAGGTGACCGCCGCGCTGGAGTCGGTGGTGGAGCCGCTCAGCCTTGACGAGCCGGTGTACACCGATGGCGGCGATGCCATGTATGTGATCGACCAGGTGCGGGACCCGGACAGCGACATTCGGGAACGCTCCGGGCAATTCGCTTTCGGTAAAAAAGTTGAATCTACGGTGTTTTTTCGCCGAAACAGCCTTCAATCGGAGTCTTCTTGAATTCATTATACCTTATTCCGCAGCAGAATTCAAATACCGAATATAATACACATTCTCCCCTCGGCGGTTCGCACTCAAAAATGTTTTCCCGGAAAGCACCGTTTAAAGACAGTTTTCCGGGAATAACAGTTTTTCGGCTTTTTTTACAAAATTATCATTCGGAGCATTTCGAATTGTGCGGGCATACTCATCCGAAAATGCAGTTCAGCACCGCAAGCAGCCCGATTCCCGCTGCCGTCGGTATGACCGCCGCCGAAACGTTCTCAAACACCGAGCTGTACGAAGCGCTTTTTATGTAGAT
>OHAQ01002818.1_pt1 | contig 12352 bp, 17 predicted proteins | sample 1577111 | NCBI WGS metagenome assembly OHAQ01 (sample SAMEA3541549, study PRJEB24748) | human gut metagenome | biome: human gut; feature: human-associated habitat; material: faeces | place: China | collected 2012 | reverse complement strand
ACTGGCTGGCGATATCCGCACGGGCTGCCCGCTTGGGGGCCTCGGGATGATGGTAGGAGGTGACGACGCACAGAACGGCGGGGTGGTCATCCAGCGCCCAGGTGGCGTCGGCGAGGCCCACGTTTTCCACAAACCAGAGCTTGCCTTCGCCGATCCAGCTTTCCGGTACACGGCGCTCATGGGCGTGGCCACAGGCGGGGCAGTGCCAGCTCAAGGTCAGCTCAAACGCGGTGCTCTGATAATTGTCTCGCCGGGTGATCTCGCACACGGCCATGTCCGGGACGGCATGCGGGGACACAGGGTTGTAATGTGGGATGCTTGCCGCCTGCACAAGGCGGCCGGGCCAATCCTTCTTGAACCGGGGCGGTTCCACCCTGCGCCACTCGATGAGGGAATCAGGATTGCACAGGCGCATGATCTACTCCGCCACATCGGGCCGCACCAGCCCGTCGATCTCGTCCGCGACGCCGCGCAGAGTAGCAATGACACGGCGCAGCGTATCCCACTGCTCCGTGGTCACATGCCCGGAAAAGGCGGCCAGCTCCGCGCAGACTCCAAGGATGTCCTGTGCCGGGGAGATAAGGACTTGCGCTTCCATGGGATGGGTGATACTTGTCTTGTTCATATCGTTTACCTACTTTGGTTTTGGCGGAACTGGCGGGTTCCGCCTTTTTTGTTTTTGGCTTCCTTGAGACACTGATCCATCAGCTTCCTGTATTCCCGGAACATGGGGACGAAGCTGATCTGCCAGTATCTGTTCGCTCCATAGCGGGCAGCATTCAGCCGTTCTTTCATGTCGTCGCGGGCGGTTCCGTTTTCACTGCCGACCAGAAAGCCGTTGACAAACGCTTCCTTGACGAACTTTTCCAGCTCACGCTCCCTGCTCATGCCGTCCGCCTTTCGTCCGTCGGCTCACCTTCCTTGATGCCGAGCGCCACGGCGATGTCGTGCGCCACGCCGTAATTGCCCTTGGCGCGATCCCGCAACAGCTCCTGGACCACGCGGACGGGGAAATTGTTGGCTCGCGCCCATGCGGCGGCGGTGAGGCCCTGAGCTTGCAGCCACTCCCGCGCCTCGGCGCGTGTGCGCAGCTTCTTCTTTTTCATGATCATCTCCTTTGTGGGTAAAGCCCGGATTATGCCGCTCCGGGCGGGCGTCCCGCATGGGCTTGCGGTATTCGCCGTTGCACGCTGCTCCGCGAGGTGAACGGAGGTCTACACGGTCGCGGTAGCCGGGGCTCAGGCCCTCGTAGGGCTCCGGCCCGCTTTGAGGTTTCCGGCTCCTCTGGTAAGATTGATGCTCACCTACTAAACCTCTTCCCAACCCCGGAACCGCTCCGGGAAAAGGAGCCGGAAATATGGAACTGTATCACTACTGTCCTGTGCCGCTTGAAAATGGATCCGTCATTACCCCCGGAAATTGGGGGCGCATCATACGTCAGTATCCTATGCCGGACAATTGTAATGCCATTGTCGTCAAGGAACTTCTTCTGGAGAACATTCGTTTACGTTTATATCCCAGTTATCCAAGTAGACTTGATTGTGCTTATGTCTGCATTGGTGAAAAGAGTGCAAAAGAATTTAAAAGCCGAAGGGAACTTCATTTTTGTTACCATGTAGACCTTGTCTCTCCCTCTATGCCAAGCTTTCAAGGCTCATGGAAACACTTTGAAATGCCACCTAGATCCCTTGAGGATTGGCACCGTGCTGCAGAAAAATACTGGTCTACAAACTGGGTCACTGAGTCTCCCAACACGCTTGAGCTACTGACCATGTCCACCATCAAGATTCTCGGTAAGGTTAGCCTGTAAGGATCAGCTTTATTAGGAGGGGCTTGCCCCTCCTCCCTCAATCAAGAAACTTTACATAAAGGCATATGTTGCAGGGATGATTGTGCATCTCGCATTTCCTGGCTTTCCTGTAGGGGCAGTCCTCAGATTGGGGATGTTGAGGCAACGTTTTTTCCGTCTTGCCAAGGCGGGAGGCGATGCTGCGCAGCGCGCAATCCGCACAGATATGGCAGCGCCCGCCCATTCCGTTATTGGCCGTCACAGGCCCGCACTCCGCCCGCTCCCTGCCGCAAAAATCGCAGTAAATATTACCCGTGGGGCTGATCATCGCTTTCCCCTGTTCTTGTGCCGCGCTCGCCTTTCCTGTAGGGAATGGGGAGGCGTTTAACGGCGTTGTTCAATGGATATTTTTTATATCCGATGGATAACTTTGTCAACCATAAAGATATTAAAAATATCCAGGTGATATACATGTCCCACCCTGAAGATTTAGGTAGCCGACTTTTTGAGGTACGTGGAAAGCTTTCTCGAAAGGAATTTGCTCAAAAATATGGCATTCATGAGCAAACGCTTATCCGTTATGAGAATGGGCAAAGAAGGCCGGATAGTAATTTTATACGAAAAATTGCAGACGGAGAACAGATTTGCGAAGAGTGGCTCATATCTGGGGAGGGTCCTAAGTACTTGGCGGATAAAAAGTCCGACATGTCGGACTTTTTGAGGCAAGCACCTGGTGTACATTCTAATTTTTCAGATAGTTACAAGTCTGAGGCATCCGACACGTCGGACCGTTTTATCAAAGAGCTTATGCAGCAATGCTTGAAGCTTGCAGAAGAGCATGCAATGACGATGGCCCAAAACGGTGACCTGCGCGTCGAGATTGAACGCCTGCGCATGGATCTGGAGCGCCGGGACATGCGCATCCGTGACCTGGAACGAGAGGTCGCCGAACTGCGGGAGGCGCGGAAGGGGCCTTCCGCTTATGGAGCTGGATTTGCGGGGAGTGCGGGTTAAGGTCTACGGAGTGCCCGAGAGGTAGTTTTTATGGATTATCGGGCAGTCAGCCAGAGTTCCGTGGCTGTCGTGATCGCATCCTGGGGGGATAAGGTCTGATCATGGGCCAGCAGGATGCAGGCCGCGAAAAAGATGGTATGGCGGTATTCCGGGTTATCTTGGCGAGCGCATAAGCTGGCAATTTGCCGTGCATCATCAAGGGCGTCGGCAGGTGTTATGTCCGGGATTGTAGCAAGAAAAAGGGACGCGGCGAGTATCAGGTCAGAACGAGACATTTATGGCTCCTTTACATACTCTCTCGGGCCGCGTCATAATGGCAGAGTGGAGGGAAATATGCTTAGGGTAACATTGGTGCTGGCATACCTGCTGCTGGCCGTTCCGGCATGGGCGGCTCAGGTCTTTGAAGGGAAGGTTGTGGGGATCAGTGACGGGGATACCATTACCGTCCTGACGGATCAGAAGCAGCAGATCAAAGTCCGCCTTTATGGCGTGGACTGCCCGGAAACGAAGCAGGCCTACGGTACCAGGGCGCGTCAGTTTACCAGCGACAAGGTCTTTGGAAAGCGCGTCCGTGTCGAGGTGGCTGATATGGATCACTATGGCCGGACGGTAGGTATCGTGACCGCCCCGGGCGGCTCCGTCCTGAACAGTGACCTTTTGGCGGGTGGTATGGCGTGGCTTTATACGGCGTATTGCAAAAAGCCGTTCTGCCGGGAATGGAAGAAGCTCGAAGAAGGGGCCAGGATCGCACACAAGGGCTTGTGGGCGGACACCGCCGTGCCGCCGTGGGAGTTTCGCAAGGCGGGCAGAAGCGGTGGGGGCAATTGGGGGAGCGTACAGGGGGCGCAGTCTGTACCATCCGGCAAGAGCAGCTATGCCGTGTCGGGTGGCGGCTACTCCGGCAACACCAATTCCGGCATTTTTCATGCGTCAACCTGCCGCTATTACAACTGCAAGCGATGTACGGCGCACTTTTCAAGCCGGGAGGCGGCTACCCAGGCGGGCTATCGGCCGTGCAAGGTGTGCAGACCGTAAGGAAACTTTCGTTGGGAAAAGAGGAATATTATGTTGCTCAAAAAGAATAATAGAGAGATTCGGTTTCTTCAGCTTACCCTGCAGCAGAAAATCAAAAATTCCCGGGAAGAAGCGCATGAATTTCAGGCTCCCATAGATGAACGTGATCCTTTGGAAGCGTGCATGTTGCAACTGCAGCAAAAATATGTTGAAGACCCTAAAAATTTGAGCTGCCTTCGGAATAAAGATAAGCTGCGTCATGCGATTCGCAGTTTTTCCTTCGACGAGGAAGGTAGGCTTCTGACCATTCTCTGGGGCGTTGGTGATAAGGATACCACAAACCCTTCTATCTGGAATGATAGTACAGATTTGAGTCGCACGGTTGAGGTCGCTGATGATGAACGGGTGGCGTGTACGGGGCATATGGTTTTGAGCTTAGCCTATATGCCTCAGCTGAGGGGCTACATGGCCTGTATGGAAGAAATCCAGCAATTAGGGGCATCAAACCTTGAAAATGTCCTGAACAATTTTTTCAGACAGCATATCTCTCTACAAAGACAGGATGAGGTTGATTCGAACAAGGCATATCCTCTTACTGTTCGCGTTAAAATTTCCCCACTGGCTTCACGGGACTTCGAAGAGGCTATGCGGGGCCGTAGGCCCATTGCTATCGTTGCGGAAACAGCTGGAACTTCCAGCAGATGTGATGAAAAATTTGAGAGAACAGAAAAAGAATACTGTATGCTCAAGGCCAACAGAGGTGCGTCGTTCGCCGAATTTAAAGAGAGGCTTCGCGGTCTCCATCAAGAGCGGCGTTTTAAAAGATACACCATCAAGTACGAAGAGCTTAATAAAACACAGCGATCCCTATCCGTAAACGATAGCGATTTGGCGCAGCACGATCTTGATACCTATCTTTTTTCTCAACGAGACCAGATTGACCTTGACAGGAGCATCGAGCAATTCTGCGATGAAATTCATGAAGAGCTTGAGCGTAAAATGAAGGCATCCCTGCTGGCAGAGCAGAGAAAATTGCTAGAGGACTATCAAGATCCTCAGTAGGTAGAATATGTTACACTCGTCACGTCTTCTCCGCCCCCTCCTTTTCCTTTCCATACGCTCTGCGGGCATCCACCGCTTTTGCTGGTGGTATCCCCTGTTATGGCTTGGAGGGGTAATTGCCTACCTGTCCTTCCTTCCCGATACCATAGAAAAAAAGATCGCCATTGCAGGGAGCCTTGTCACTTCCTGTTCAAGTATCCTTATGATTCTGCCGGGCTTCTATATCGCGGCTCTGGCGGCTATTGCTACTTTTCAGGCCCCCACTATGGATACGGCACTGGATGGCAGGGCGGCCACCTTGAAAAGCAGCGAGCACGGAATAGATAGAGAACGAAAGCTGACACGCCGCCGTTTTCTTTGTCTTCTGTTTGGCTACCTCAGCTTTTTGAGCCTGATACTCGCTTTGCTGGGGAGCTTGCCCGATTCCGTACATCCGCTGCTATTTTTCCCTGAAGAAATGGCGAGGGAATGGGGCCATTTGTGCCGTGGGGTCTGCCTTGGCCTGTTCGGGCTGTTTTTCATGCAGCTTGTCAGCCTGACTTTGCTCGGTCTGTTCTATCTCTCGGATCGCATCCATTGGAGAAAAGAGACCTACACGTTGTAAGACTGTTTCCGCTTCCCCCAGGCCCGCCCACAGGCGGGCTTTTTCATGTCCTCGTTTTCCTGAAATTCCACAATGCACCTCCAGGCCGCGCCGCGCTAGGGTAAGGCAATCGCCCCGCATAAGCCGGGCGCCCCCCTAACCTCTGGAGGCGTCATGCCCACCATATCCACCCGCCGGCAGCGTATGCTGTCCACCCTGCGTCCTTTCTATGATTTTCGCGGTCTGTCCCTGCTGGCCCTGTGCGCCGTCATCGGCCTGGTGACGGACCCTGCCGCCACCCTGGGCCTGGCCGGATACCTGGCCTATGTCATCGGCATGGCCGGGGCCGCAATCATGCTGGCCAAGATCGTCATGCCCTACCTGGACGTTTCCGAGCACGCGGCCTCGGCCCTCAATGAAGGCAACGTGGCCAGCGCCCTGGTGGTGCTGGCGCGCTCCCTGCTCATCATCGGCTTCCTAGTCTGCATCATGGCCTGGGGGAAGTGATGGCCGCCGGTCCCGCGCTTCTGGCCCTTCCCCTGCTGGCCCAGCTCTATCTGCCCATGCTCTATGAGGAGCACCTGACCTACACCCCGGACTTCTACGACCCGGCCATCTACGCCGGGCAGGTGGAACAGGAGACCTGCTACGGTCTTGGCGGCAAACGCTGCTGGAATCCGCGCACCGAGCTGAAAACATCCCGCGAGTACGGTTTCGGCCTGGGGCAGATCACCATTGCCTACGACAGCAAGGGCCAGGTGCGCTTCAACAACTTTGAAGACGTGAAGAAGCTGCACAAGGACCTCAGGCACTGGCGCTGGGAAGACCGCTACGACCCGCGACTCCAGCTGCGGGCGCTGGTCATCAAGAACCGCGCCAACTGGAACGCCCTCAAGGGCTGCGCCACGGACGAGGACAGGGCCGCCATGATGCTTGCCGCCTACAACGGAGGTCTGGGCGGCGTCCTGCAGGACAGGGCCTACTGTGGCCGCATCGCGGGCTGTGACCAGGGACGCTGGTTCGGCCATGTGGAGACCCACAGCCGCAAGTCCCGCAAGGGTATGGGCAAGGCCTACGCGGACAAGTCCCCCTACGGCATAAACCGCGCCTATGTGCGCAACGTCATGGGCGAAAAGCGGGAGCGCTACCGGGCGGCCCTGCAGGAGCTTGCACGATGATATGGCTTCTCAAGCTGCTGCCCGGCAGCCTTCTGGAATGGCTGCTGCTGGTCTTTGTCCTGGCCGCGGCCTTTGCCGCCGGGCTGGCCCGGGGCATGGATGCCCGGGAAGCCGAGCTGCTGCCCCAGCTGGAAGCTGTGAGCCGGGAACGGGACGCCTGGCGTCTGACGGCCGCACAACGGCAGACAGGACTGGACGCCCAGACGGCCCTTGCCGATGCCTGCCTGAAGCGGGAGGCCGCGGCCCAGGCCGATGCCGCGGAACGCGAGGCCATCCTGGCCTTGCCGCACGCCCCTCCCCATCCCACGGAGACCCTCCATGAAAATCCCCGTCGTGCGGCTGTGGCCCGTTATCTCAATCGTCCTCTGTAGCTGTGCGGCCCAGGCACCGTCCCCGCCGCCCGTGGTCCTTGCCCCGGCACATTGCCCGGCCCCGGCCGTTCCCCTGCTGCCACAGCTCGATCCGGCGGCCCCCCTGGAAGGGGACGCCAACCTGGAGGCATTGCTGCACCGGGATGCCGTCATGCGCCGTTACATCGGCGGTCTGCGGGCGGCCCTGGACTGCTGGGAGGCCCAGACAGACAGCGGAGGGACGCATGGAAACCCTGATTGATCTTTCCAAGGCCTTCGGCTGGCTGGCGGCCATCGTCGTCAATCTGCTCATTGCCTGGATCGTCTGGAGCCTGCACAAAAAATTTATGAACCGAGACGATTGCGAGGCCAACCGCAAGGCGGACAAGAAAGAACGGGAACACTTCATCCAGCTGCTGACCACCCACGAGCAGGCCGTGCGCGAGCTGAATCTGCGTGTGGACCAGATGCCGCCGCAAGGCTCGGTGCATGATCTGGAAGTGCGTCTGGAACGCATGGATGGCGAACAAAAGCGCCTGGCCGAGGAGATCAGCGGCCTGCGCGGCATAATGGAACGCGTGGAGCGGCAGGTGGACCTGCTGTTCCGCGGGCACATGAAGGATTGAACCATGAGCGATATGCAGGACATCATCAGCAAGAACCGCCGTCTGGCCATCCTGCGCTTCCTGAGTGAGGAGCAGGACTATGCCATGAACACCAGCACCCTGCAGGCGGCCCTGCGGGCCATCGGCCACGGGGTGCCGCGCGATACTGTGGAGGCCGACGCCCTCTGGCTGGCCGAACAGGGCCTTGCCCGTCGCCAGCGTCTGGATGTGGGCGTCACGGTGCTCACCGTCACCCCGCGCGGGGTGGAAGTGGCCCAGGGCATCGCCGGGCATCCCGGTGTGGACCGCCCCCTGCCGAGGTAGTGGCCATGTCCCGCACGAGCAAGGTCCGCCGCCTGCCCCCGGAGCTGCGCGAACAGCTCCACGCCATGCTGGACGCGGGCCATACCCTGGAAGAGATCACCGCCCACCTGAAGGCCCTGGGGGCGGACGTATCCCGCTCCGGCCTGGGCCGCTACAAGCAGCAGGTGGACAAGGTGGCGGCCCGTCTGCGCGAGTCCCGCGCCATGGCCGAGGCCGTCATGGAGCGCATGGGCGCTCAGGCCGCCACCGGCAAGAGCGGCGCGGCCCTCATCGAGATGCTGACCACCCTCACCAGCGACTACCTGTTGCGCCGCATGGATGACCCGGATGCCGAGATCGAGGTGGACGAGCTGCGTGCCCTGGCCCGTACCGTCAAGGAACGCGCGCAGGCCGCCCGTGCCACCCAGGATTATGACCTGAAACTGCGCGAGGAGGCCCGCCGCGAGGCCGAAGAAGCCATGCGCAAGGCCGTGGAAAAAGCCGCCAAAGAAAGCCCGGCCGCTGCCAGCCCGGCGGAAGTCTTTGCCCGCATCCAGGCCGTCTACAGGGGGGAAGCCTGATGGACAAGGCCGGCAACGCTCCGGACACGCACGAAACGCGCATGGTGGGCCAGGGCGTGCCCTTTGAAAGGATACGCCGCATCACCGGCTACCTGGTGGGCCGTCTGGAACGCTTCAATGATGCCAAAAAGAAGGAGGTGGCCGACCGTGTCGTCCATGGGTTCCGCCGCTGAGGCTCGTGCCATCCTCTATCCCTACCAGCGCCGCTGGATAGACGACCAGAGCCGCTTCAAGATCGGCATGTTCTCGCGCCAGACGGGCAAGACCTACACCAGCACGCTGGAGATCGCCGAGGACATGGTCAAGGCCGAAGTGGAAAAACGCCGTGTGCGCTGGGTCATCCTCTCGCGCGGGGAACGGCAGGCCCGCGAAGCCATGGAGGAAGGCCTCAAGGTACATCTGCGGGCCTACGGGGCCGCCTTCGAGAGCCTGGAGTCGGACTTTCACCTGGCGGACGCCACCTCCTGCAAGTCCCTGGAGGTGGTCATGGCTCACGGCTCCCGTGTGACCGCGCTGCCTGCCAACCCCGACACGGCCCGAGGCTTCAGCGCCAATGTCTTTCTGGACGAGTTCGCCTTCCATGCCGACAGCCGCAAAATCTGGGCGGCCCTCTTTCCCGTGGTCTCCCGTAACGGCCTGAAGCTGCGCGTGGTCTCCACGCCCAACGGCAAGGGCAACAAGTTCTACGACCTCATGACCTCCGCCGAGACGGCGGGCTGGTCCAAGCATGTGGTGGACATCTATCAGGCCGTGGCCGATGGCCTGCCGCGTGACGTGGAGGCCCTGCGGGCCGCCCTGAACGATCCCGACGCCTGGGCGCAGGAATACGAGCTGCAATGGCTGGACGAGGCCAGCGCCTGGCTGTCGTATGACCTCATCAATGCCGTGGAACATGAGCGGGCGGGCATCCCGCAGAACTACGCGGGCGGCCCCTGCTATGTGGGGGTGGACATCGGCCGCCGGCACGACCTTTTTGTCATCTGGGTGCTGGAGGAAGTGGGCGACGTCTTATGGACGCGGGAACTGGTGACGCGGCGCGGAGCCAGCTTTGCCGAACAGGACGGCCTGCTGGACGATGTGTTCCGGCGATACCGGGTGCTGCGTTGCTGCATGGACCAGACCGGCATGGGCGAAAAGCCCGTGGAAGACGCCCGCCATCGTCACGGCAGCGGCCGTGTGGAAGGGGTTCTGTTCACATCGTCCAGCAAGCTGGCCCTGGCCACGGTGGGCAAGCAGGCCTTTGAGGACAGACGCCTGCGCATCCCGCAAGGGGACGAGGCACTGCGTAGCGACCTGCACAAATTGCAAAAGGTGGCCAGCCCTACGGGCGCGCCCCGCTTTGTGGCCGACTCCGACAGCGGGGGCCATGCAGACCGCGCCTGGGCCTGCTTTCTGGCTGTCAACGCGGCTACGGGGCCTGCCGTCGTCCTGCCGGATCATGCCGTGCCCTCCGGCCCGGCCCGTGGGGGCCTTGGGCGCTTCACTGATCCCGACGCCGCCTTCATGCCTTACAGGAGAATGTTCTGATGCCCGACATCCTTGCCAACCCCAACGCCCTGCCTGCCCGGGCGGACATGCAGGTCCGTTCCGACGGCATCCTTGATCTTGCCAACTTCGTGGCCGAAGTAGTGCCCGCTCCGGACAGCGTGCTGGCCTCCCTGGGCGGCGATCTGCGCGAATACGGCAAACTGCGCCGTGATGACCAGGTGGCCGCCCTCATGCAGCAACGGCAGGACAAGCTGGTGGAAGCGGAATGGGAGGGTATCCCCGGCGGCGATGCGCCTGCGGACGTGGCGGCCGCGGACTTTTTGCGCGAGCAGCTGGCGGGCTTCAACTTTGACGCGGCCTGCCGCAAGATGCACGGTTCCCTGCTGTACGGCTACGGTGTGGCCGAATGCCTGTGGGGACGGGACGGCAGCCGCATCACTTTGCGGGACATCCGCGTGCGCGCGCCCTGGCGTTTCGGCTTCGCCAAGGACAGGCAGCTGAAGCTGCTGGTGGAGAGCCGCTGGCTTGTCATGCCGCCGCGCAAATTCTGGCTGGTGACCTGGGGCGCGGAAGACGATGATAACCCTTACGGCATGGGCCTTGGGCACCAGTTGTGGTGGCCCGTGTACCTCAAGCGCAACGGCGCCCGCTTCTGGGCCGCCTACCTGGACCGCTTTGGGGTGCCTACCACCAAGGCCGTCTATCCTTCCGATGAATCGGAGGCCGAAAACGAGAAGCGCAAAAAGGATGCTCTGGCCGCGGCCCTGTCCCTGCGCAGCGAAGGGGCCGTGGCCCTGCCCGAGGGCTTCGACGTTTCCCTGGTGGAATCCACCAGCCGGGGCAGCGGGGACTTCAAGGACTTCCTCGCCTATTGGGACGATGCCATTGCCAAGATTATCCTTTCCCAGACCGGAACCTCGCGCATCGGCCAGTACAGCGGCACGGCCGAGGTCCACAGCGGCATCGGCACCAGCGTGGTCAAGGCTGACGCGGATATGCTGTGCCAGTCTTTCAATACCGGTCCGGCTGTCTGGCTGACGGAGTGGAACTTTCCCGGCGCGCGGCCGCCCCAGGTCTGGCGCCGGGTGGAAGACCCCGCAAAGGTCAAGGCCGATGCCCAGAAGGACAAGGACACGGCGGCCCTGGGTCTGGAACTGACCGACGACGAGATCGCCCGCCGCTACGGCGACGCCTGGCAGCGCAGGCGCGACGGGGCAAGCGCATCCGGGGCGCTGCTGATTCAGTCGCTGTACAACATTGTGGACAGCATTTTTGTGGCACGCCTGTCGGAAACGGCCCTGACCGCCGCTTCTCTGGTGTATGCCATCCAGTTTTTGATGATTGCCATTGGCGTGGGCACCGCCGTGGGATTGAATGCCCTGCTCTCCCGGAAGCTGGGGCAGAAAAAGCCGGAGGAAGCCTGCCGTGCCGCCACCACCGGGCTGTTTCTGATGCTGGGTACCTCGCTGGTGTTTACGCTGATAGGGCTGCTGTTCTCGAACCAGATCGCTGCCGCCTTGACCAACGATCCCGAATTGCAGCAGCTCTGCCGGGAATACCTCTCGGTGAACCTTGTGTTCTGCTGGGGCATCTTTTTGCAGACCTACGGGCAGCGGCTCTTGCAGGCTGTGGGTGACACGGTGTTGTCTATGGTTTCCCTCATCATCGGTGCCGTGGTGAACATCATCCTTGACCCCATCATGATCTTCGGTCTGCTGGGCTGCCCGGCCATGGGCATCCGGGGCGCGGCCATTGCCACCGTCATCGGGCAGCTCATCGGCGCAGCGGCGGCGCTGTGGTTCAACCGGGTCAAAAATCCGGTCATTCACGTCCGGCTGAAGGGCTACCGCTTTCTGTGGCAGGATGTGGCCGATATCTACCGGGTGGCTCTGCCCACCATCGTGATGCAGGCCATCGGCAGTGTGATGACCTTTGCGGTCAACGGCATTTTGCTGGGGGTGTCCTCCACGGCGGTGGCGTTCTTCGGCATCTACTACAAACTGCAAAACTTCCTGATGATGCCGGTCAACGGTCTGGGGCAGGCGGCGATCCCGGTGGTGGGCTTCAACTACGGCAGTGGTCAGTCTGATCGGGTGAAACAGGCGTGGAAAGTGCTTCTGCCCACCGGCGTAGTCTTTGCGCTCTGCGGCACGGCGGTGTTCCTGCTGTTCCCGGCGCAGTTGCTGGGGCTGTTCTCGGCTAGTAACGAAATGCTGGCCTTTGGTGTGCCTGCCCTGCGCATCATCTCGGTGACGTTCCTTTTTGCAGTCATCACGATTCTGTGCGGCTACTTCGCATCCGGCCTTGGTAACGGCATTGTCAACATGATCGGCGGCGCGCTCCGTCAGCTGGTGGTTCTGGTGCCGTGTCTATGGCTGCTCATCC